>FWPV01015822.1_pt1 | contig 10760 bp, 12 predicted proteins | sample 2228371 | NCBI WGS metagenome assembly FWPV01 (sample SAMEA103939776, study PRJEB20133) | metagenome | reverse complement strand
TTGCATAAATAGTTAGGGTTATGGTATGATAGAGTCATCTTGGTCCAGGAGGATTTGGATGGCTCGCAAACCCTACAAGTACATTATCAACTTAACAGACGCAGAGCGGCAGGCATTGGAAGCTGTGGTGCGCTGTGGCAAAACAGAACGGCGGTTAGCGGATCGGGCACGCATGATCTTATGGGCTGCGGATGGGATCACGATCAGCGAGACCCAGCACCGCTTGGGCTGTAGTGAACAGATCGTGCTGAACTGGCGGCGAGCATTTGTGGCTCGCCGTGACCAAGAAGGCCCCCTCAAGGCCTTGCAAGACCGCTCCCGTCCCGGCCGCCCGCCGGTTTTTTCCCCCTCACCAAGTGGTGCAGGCCAAGGCTATCGCCTGTGAACGGCCCACTGAACGAGGTGAGCCGCTGGGCCGCTACTCTCTGGGCGACATCGTGATCATCATGAAGCGCGAGAGAATCGTCCCCACCATCAGCCGCAGTACCTTGTGCCGGTGGTATCAACACGATGCCCTGCGTCCTTGGCGCTATCATAGTTGGCTTTTCCCACGGGATCCACGGTTTTTGGAGAAGGCAACCGTGGTGCTCGACCTGTACCAGGGTTTTTGGCAGGGAGAGCGATTGGGTGCTGACGACTTTGTGCTGTGCGCCGATGAGAAAAGCCAATTGCAAATCTTGGCCCGCTGCCACGCCACCCGGGCGCCCAAGCCCGCACATATCGGGCAGGTCGAGTTTGAATACGACAGACTGGGCACGCTGACTTACCAAGCTGTCCTGGACGTTCATCGGGGAGTGGTCATCGGCCAGATCCAGACCACCAACTGTATTGAGACCTTCGGTCAACTGACGGACCTGGTCATGACACAACGGCCTTACAGCACAGCCCGGCGGGTATTCTGGATTGTGGACAACGGCAGTTCTCATCACCCGGCTACATTTCCTGCTCGGCTGACCAACGTGCACGAACACGCCATCGCCATCCATTTGCCCACTCATGCCAGTTGGCTGAGCCAGATTGAATTGTACTTTTCGATTTTGGAACGCAAAGCGTTGACGCCGCGCGATTTCGCTGACGCAAGCGAGATGGCCCAACGCATCCTGGCTTTCGAAAAACGATTCAGCGCCAAAGCACAACCCTTTAGCTGGAAGTTCACTGCGGAGGATTTGCGCAAGCGCATGAAATCGCTGACCTCACCTTTACCCTAAAAACTTATGCAACGGTGTACTAGTACTACAACCTCAGTTAGCCAGGATGTCATTCTGAGCGACCGCAGGGAGCGAAGAATCCCGTTTCTGACCAGTCATCATGAACTACGTTCACCGCCAAACATGAAAATGATCCACGAATCTACGCGAATCTTCACTATTTTTCTATTCGCGTAGATTCGTGCAGATTCGTGGATCGGTCCCAGTCATTTTCCAGTCAGCGATATACGTGACTGTTGTGACAGGATTCCCTCCGCTGCGCTCAGAACAGGCTTTGGCGCTTCGCGCCTCAGAATGACGTAAGTGAGGTTGTAGTACCGGGCGATCCAGGCGTGGACCACCATCTGCCGCTTGAGGCGAGCAAAGTGGGGAGTTCCAATTGGTCTTCCTGACCGCCGGCCAACCACTGACGGCCGGTGCCATTAGCGGTCGGCCGTCAGTAGGCGGCGGTCGATTTGATGGCCCTCAACCGTCCACGCTCCGGCCGGGGCCTGTAAAACGGATCCAGCGCGTAACAGCCGGGGACCAGGCCGTGGCGCGGGGCCGTGATGCAATCGCTAAGACCTTTCAGGCACTGGAGCTGGCGTGCGCCGGGCCTCGTGGTAGCTCACGTACAGATGTGCCACGCCGAACACCACTGTCGCGACAGCGAGGGCCACAGAGTGCAGGATGATCGATCCGGCGGCGAAATAGACCACCGGGCTGACGGCCAGCGGCAGGGGGACTCTGAGCAGAGGCGCGTACAACAAGCGGTATTCCCGGCCGCCGAAGAAATATCGAACCCACCCCGCGTAGTACCAGCCCAGGGCACCCACCAGGATGCCAGCGCTAACCTGTTCCAGAAGGCCGCTAACCTCGATGGGGTACAGGAGAGGAATGACAAACACGCCGATCCGCCCGATCCATTCGACCACGGTTACGGCCCGAGCCCGCCTGCTCGACTCCTCCCCCGACGCCGGCACATGGGTTGGCGGCCACAGCATCCAGAGGAGATTGGGGACCAGGACGGCCACCGTGATGATCCAGCCGTTGGGCAAGGTGGCTCCCCCTATCACGACTCACCTTCCCTCCACGCCAACCAACTTCTACCGTTCATGCTGGCTGTCCGCTGTCGTTTCAGCCAAATCCGCCAGGCCACAGCGCCGGCAGGAGCCAGCCGATGAGCATGATCACGTAGATCACTCCCACCACCGCCCCGGCCCGGCCAGCCGCCAGCCCCTCGCCGCGCAGGGCGTAGCAGGTCAGCAGCCCCGGCCAGCCGCCCGTCATCCCGATCCAGCCGATGAGGGTGTGCAATGGCTCCCAGTCGCCGGGCAAGACGACGTAGAGCGCGCTGGAGGCCAGGCTGGCGAGGAGCATGGGGGCGGCGGCCAGGCCCATGCGGGCCAGCAGCCCGCGATAGCCGCCGGCCCCGCCCAACACGCGCGCCGCCAGGTGGAGCAGCAGCGTCAGGCCCAGCCAGGCCGCCAGGAGGCCCAGGGTCGCGCCGGCCAGGATGCGCAGCGCGATGGCCCAGTCCACAGGCCAGACCTTGAGCGTTCCCTCCAGCCCGGCGGCCAGGATCAGCAGGGCCACGACCAGGCCGCCGTCGCGCAGTCGGGGCGCGGCCATCATGCACCGCACGCTACTCATGCCCGGCCTCGGCCCGCTCCTTGAGGCCGAGCAGGGTCTTGCGTTCCATCAGGAACCCGCCCAGCTTGGTGATCACGCCGTACATCAGCTCGTTCAGCAGGCTGCGGTCATAGTCCTGGCGGAATCGCACGATCAGCCGGGTCTCGTTCGCGCCCACCGGGTCCAGGTACCAGACCCAACTGGCGTTCAGGTACTTGTCCGGGAGCGGGCCGCCGGGGTCCCACGGCTGGCCGGTGCGCGTGTCCACCCGGCTGTGAAGGACCAGTGCCCGCCCCGGCTCGATGGCGACCACCTCGTAGCCCAGCGGCGCGGCGATGTGGATGCGGTCGCCCACTTGCAAGCCCTGGAGCTCCGGGATGATCCGCCGGGCCGAACGCCGGGGATCGTCCACCGAGCCGGCGCAGCGCAGCAGGCGATGGATGCCATCGTAGCTGTACCAGCCGGCGCGGCGATAGCCGATCTGCGCCAGCCACGGCCAGACTGCGGCGGCCGGGGCCTGGATGGTGATGGCGCGGGTGGTCGCTACTTTGGGATGGGGCGTCAGGTCGTCGCCGGGCAGCGCGCGGCGGACCTCGGCGTCCGTAGCGCCCCAGTGGGTCAAACTGGTCATTTGGTTTCTCCTACTCCGTAAATCGTGGGGCAAACTGTCAGTTTGCCCTACGGGGTGCGCCCCGCGCGTGAAGGTCTACTCCGCTCTGCTGTATGCCTGTAGAAACTCGACCATCGGGAACGGCTGGCCGTGCCCGGGGTACACGGTGGCTATCTCCAAACCGGCCAGTCTTTCGACGCTGGCGTTCGCCGCCGCCCGGTCGTCCATGATGGAGTTGAGGGCCGGTTGCTTCGTGTTGTCAAGTCGCCGCCGAATAGCTCGCCGCCGGCGGTCAGGATGCCGATGGACCCCTGCGAGTGGCCGGGGATCGAGAGCACCCCCTGACTATGCCTCTTCTGGCCTGATGAAATTCGCCGTATAGTACCGCCCGCGTCGCCGGTAGGTCTCGACGAACGTGAAGCCCTGCTGCCCGGCCAGGGCGCGCACCACCGGCAACGGCTGATGATCCGGGTCCCCGGGCTGTTCGGTGATGGAGAGCCAGCCGCCGGGCCGCAGCAAGCGATAGAGGCCCCGCAGACAGGCCGCCGGGTCCGGCACCTCGCCCAGGACGGTGACGAGAAACGCCACGTCGAAACTGCCGTCAGCGAACGGGAGCGCGCGGGCGTCGCCCTGGGTGTACCCGGCGCAGCTCACGTCGGCCCGGTCGAGCTTGCGCCGGGCTTTCTCCAGCATCTCGCGCTGCACGTCGAACAGTTCCAGGCGGCCCTGCGGGACGCGCCGGGCCACCGCCACGCTAAAGTAGCCGGGGCCGCAGCCCACCTCCAGCACCCGGGACGCTGCGGTCAGGTGCAGCCGCCCGGCCAGCTCCTCCGGGGCCAGGATGAACCGGCGGAGCGGCAGGTCCAGGGAGAATGACAACTGGTGGGGGCAGGTCCCCCGGCCGGCAAAGTTCTGGAGGATGGCGCGCCATTTCTGTATGCTCATGCGTCCCCCGTGGGGCGGCTGGCCGCCGCGCTCAGCCGGCCGTCGCCGCCGTGACCGCCGCGCTCGTCGCCGCGCTGTCCTCGTAATACATGACCAGCAGATACCAGCCCAGGCAGATCATCAGCAGGAGCAGATCCGCCGCCTCGCCGGGCGACTCGAACTCCACGATGGCCTGCTTCTTGAACAGGTCAGTCAGTTGGGAAGTCTCGGAGCCGGGCCGGAGCACGAACAGCCGCTGGCCGCCAGGCGCCACAAAGCCCCACTGCGTGCGCCAAAGATTGAACGCTTCCCAATCATAGGCGCGCCCATCCGCCAGGCTCAGCCGCCCGCCGCCCCAAAACCGGGGCTGGTAGACGGCCAGGTTTGCCTCCAGGCCGGCGTGGCGGACTGTCACCTGGGGGTTGAGAAACCCCGTTCGCTTGAACGTCCACGTTCCCGCCGCCGACTCGGCGGTTGCCAATGTGCCCAGGGTCCTTTCAAAGCGCAGCGTCGCCACCAGGTCGCCATCCGGATCGCGCAGCTCAAAGCGGCGGCGGAGCGCGTGGGGCTGCACCCAGTAGAGCGGTTGTCCAGCCATGTCCGATAGCGGTCTCATAGGTCCCTCTCTGTAAATAGCCCCTTGCTCGCGGCCGGCGGTTTCCACCCTCACCCCGGCCCTCTTCCTCGTCAATCGTGGGGCACGCTGTTAGCTGGCCCGCGCCCGGCCGATTTTTGCCGGGCGCGGGGTTGCAAACCCAGCGCGAGCAGCGGCCGGCGGTTTCCACCCTCACCCCGGCCCTCTCCCTCGTAGGGAGAGGGAGTCTTGCGGCGAGTATGTCGCTCGCCGTGGGCACAGGTCATAGACCTGCGCCGAGCCGGGTGCTAAACCCCGCGCGAACGAGCGGATGCAAGTATACCACGCCGATGATGCGGCGTCCAGCGCGGCGGAGCGGGCCAGATGGGCGACGCGCCTTCGCTCACGCGGCCGGCTCCTGCCAGGCCCGGATGAACGAGAACATCCCCCACATGGTACGCCATTCCTGGCGAACCGTCAAGCCCGCCTCGTTCAAAAAGGCTGGCGGAATTGGCCTCATGCCGTCCAGGCAGAACGTGAGCGCGCGCCGGGGATAGAACCCGGGCCGCTCTTCCAGCGGCTCCAGGAGCCGCAACTCGCTCCGGCAGACCCGGGCCATCTCGCGGATCACCGTCGGTTGGACGGGGGGCGAGAGCAGGCCCAGCACACCGGTCGCCAGAACGTAATCAAAACACCGGTCGGCAAAGGGCAACGCCTGGGCGTCGGCGACGCAGAAACGGGACGGCCCCAGTTTGGCCCAGATCTGCTTGTTTCTGGCCTGGGCGATCATCTCGGGCGACAGGTCCAGGCCATAGGCATCCACGTCCCGTCTGAGCAACTCCAGGGTCAGGTGAGCCGTGCCGCAGCCCACTTCCAGCACGCGCCCGGTGATCCCCTCAGTGATGGCGATCTGCCTGTCCGACCACGCCAGCGGGCGGAGCAATCTATCGTATAGGCTGGCGACCCAGTTCCAGAACCAGGTCATGGTTGGCTCCTATATCTCCCGACAAGCTCGAGCAGTCCATCGTGCGAAACTTGTCGAATTTTAACCTGTCTTTGAAGAAAAAAAGATGCGTAGCCTCCAATGCGTGGACCACGCTGGATCCTCCCCGATTATGCTCTCGCCACAACCAACGATCGCGCCAGCGTTTATAGATCGTATGCCATGGTCAACTGCCAGCTCCTCGCGTCCAGCCAGAACGTCGGCGCTGCCCCCAGGCACGCGCCCAGCACGTCCAGGTCCACCCGGGAGGTCAGGTCCAGCGAGAGGGGCGTCACCGAGACCACGCGTTCCACCTTGAGCGCCCACACGTCGGACCCTACTTCCGTCAGTTGGGCGTCGTCGAGGTCCCGGTAGCCAGGTCGTCCCTGGCCATTGGCCCGGTCCGGCGGCGTGGGGACGAAATAGCGCTGTCTGGAGAGCCTCGTGAGCCGCCAGGGCGTGTCCGGCGTGGCGTCGGCCGGGACATTGACGTTGAGGGCGTCCACGTCGTAGGGCAGCGGGCCGGCCAGCAGCTGCCGGGCGAACCGCTGCGTAAAAGCCATCGCAGCGGTATAGTCTGTTCCATCGTGGCCGGTGAGGTGATAAGCCACGTCCATCTCCAGCGAGACGGCCAGCGCCGGGATGCCGGACGCCCCGCCTTCCAGGGCCGCGCCCACCGTGCCCGAGATCGTCACCTCGGTGGCTGGGTTCAGGCCGTGGTTAATGCCCGAGACCACCAGCGCCGGCCGACGTGGGGCCAGTTCCAGCACGGCGTGGACCACGGCCAGGGCCGGGCTGGCGTCTACGGCGAATGCGGGCACGTGCTCGTCGCGCACGGTCCGGGGCGAGTACTGGATGCGCCCGCTCACCTCCGGCGGCATGGCGCGCCCCCCGCCGGACCACTGCCGGTCTGGAGCCACCACCAATACCTCGCCTAGCGGCAAGATGGCCTCCACAGCCGCCCATAGACCGGGCGATTCGATGCCATCGTCATTTGTCACCAGGATCAGCGGTCGTTGCACGTCCACCTCCCATCAATCCCCAACCTACTGCACTGTCACCCAGCCGCTCTCCTTCACGATGCGTTGCCCCTCGGCGCCCAGTGCGAAGTCTATGAACAGGTGGGCCAGGGGCTGGGTCAGCGGTCCGGTGAGGAACAACAGCGGCCGCACCAGCCGATACGACCCGTCCCGCGCCGCTTTCTCGGCCGGGAGCACGCCGTCAATGGCCAGGGGCTTGAGATGGCGCTCCAGGTTGCCGAACCCCACGTAGCCGATGGCATCCGGGTCGCTAGACACGATGGCGGCCATGTCCCCGGCGGTGACGGCGGTCTTTAAACGCGGCGCCGTCGGCTCCTGCTTTTCCAGCACGAGCTCGTCAAAGGCTCCGCGCGTGCCGGAGGTCTTTTCCCGGACCGCCACCGTGATGGGCCGATCAGCCCCGCCCACCTGACGCCAATGGGTGATCCGACCCAGGTAGATGTCGCGCAGTTGTGCCAGCGTCAGGTTCTCCACTGGATTCGCCGCGTGCGCCACGATGGCGATGACGTCCACGGCCACCGGGTGCTGGGTGAGGCCCTGCGCCTCGGCCGGCGTGAGCGCGCGGGAGGCCATGCCAATGTCCACCGTGCCGTCGTGGATGGCCTGGATGCCCACCACGCTGCCGCCGGCCGCGATGTCCAGCGTCACGTCGGGATACCGGGACCGGAATGCCTGGCCCAGCTTGTCGGCCAGGGGCTGGAGGGTGGTGCTGCCGGCGAACGTGATCCGCCCGGTCACCGGCGTGCGGGAAGGGATAGGCGTAGGTGAGACAGTGCCTGGCGCGCACGACGTCATCGCGAGCGCCACGAGCAGGAACACCACGGGAAAGACTGCCATCAGTTTACGCCACATGGGCCACCTCCTGAGCATTGACTTCTGGGAGAGACAACGTGTCTGCCATCGCCCCGTTCGCCCGCTGCAGGGGCAAGACGAACGTGAACGTGGACCCCTGGCCGAGCTGGCTCTTGACCCAGATCCAGCCGCCGTGCAGCTCCACCAGCTTGCGGGTGATGGGCAAGCCCAGGCCCGTACCCCCGGCGCGGCGGCTGAGCGAGGCGTCCACCTGGCTGAACTCCTTGAAGATGTCCGCCTGCTGTTCAGGGGCGATGCCGATGCCCGTGTCGCTGACGCTGATCTCCAGAAATGAGGCCAGGCGTTCCGTCTGAGGGTGTAGCCCTTCCATGACCCGCGCCTGGACCTTGACCTGGCCGGATTCCGTGAACTTGATGGCGTTGGAGACCAGGTTCAGCAAGACCTGGCGCAGCCGGCGTTTGTCGGCGTGGATCATCGGCAGGCCGGGGGCCAAATCGGCGTAGAGCAGGATGCGCTTATCCTGGACCAGCGCGGCCGCCGTGTCCAGCACGCTGTCCACGATCTCGCGCAGGTCGGTCTCCTCGTAAAACAGCTTCATCTGGCCGGCGTTGATCTGCGAGATGTCCAGGATGTCTTCGATCAGGCTGAGGAGATGTTGGCCGGCCTGGTGGATGAGGGTCAGGTCGTGGGCCTGGGCCTCGTTGAGCGGGCCGTTCAGCCCCTTGAGCTGGATCTTGGAGAAGCCGATGATGGAGTTCAGCGGCGTCCGCAGCTCGTGGCTCATGTTCGCCAGGAACTGGGTCTTGAGCCGGTCCACCTGGGCCAGGTGCTCGGCGGTCTGCCGCTGCCGGGTGTAGAGCCGGGCGTTCTGCACGCCGATGGCGATCTGATCCGCCAGCGTGCGGAGCAGTTGCACGGCCTCGGGCGTGAAGACCTGGCGCTGTTGGCTCTGCACGTCCAGCACGCCGATGACGGTCTGGCCGGCCAGTAGCGGGATGGCGGCCGCGGCGTGGGTATCCAGGAGCAGCGGCGTTTCGGGATACAGCGGCTCGGCCGTCAGGTCCTGGACCACGCGCGGCTGGCCGGTGGCGGCGACCAGTCCCACCAGGGTCCGCGAGCCGAGGGGGATGGGGCTTTCGCGGGCGATCTCTGCCACATCGGCCCGGCCGGCGGCCGCGCGCAGCACGGCCAGGTTGGAACCCGGCTCAATGGTGAAGAGGCCCACGTAGTGAAAACCCCCGCGCTCCTGGATCACCTGCGCCGACTGCTGCAGCACCACGTCCAGGTCCAGGCTGGCGGATACGGCGCGGGCCACCGCGGCGATCGTTGCCAGCTCCCGGGTGCGGGCCGCCACCCGGGCCTCCAGGCTGCCATACACGCCGCCCAGCTCATCCACCATGCGGTTGAAATCCAGCGCCAGGCGGCCGATCTCATCGTCCCGGCCGATGTCCAGCGCGCCGGCCAACGTCGCCGCGTCCACCTGCTGGCCCAGATCGCCCTGCGCCACGGCCGCCGCCGCCGCCGAGAGCCGCTGGATGGGCCGGACGATGGCGCGGGTGATGACCACGCCCAGGCCCAGCAATAGCAGGGTAGTGAGCAGCGTGCTCCCGACCATCACCGCCAGGCCGGTGGCCGTGACCCGTGCGATGTCGGCGGTGGGCCGCGCCAGCACCAGGGTCGCCGGGGTCTGCCCCAGTGTCAATGGCAACCGACGGCTATAATGGTCCCCCGGCGCGTCGAATGCCGCCCCCGTGGGCGCGCCGATGCGGGCGTCATCAAAGCTCAACCCCAGGTCGGCGGTCAGGCGCAGGCGCACCGTCAGCCGGCGCAACTCCTCTTCCAGGTCCAGGCCGGCGATCACCGCGCCCCCATCGTCTGGCAGCGCCGCCCGGCTCAGCAGCAGCACCCGGCCGGCCACCACGCGCACGGCCGGCGCGCCGGTCTCCACCTGGTCCAGCAGCGACGATTCGCGGTAGAGGCTGGCGAGCACCAGGTTGGTGCGCGCGGTCCCCTGGCGATCGTACACCTGGATCAGGTCCAGCCCCAGGCGGTCGCGCACCGCCACGGCCCGGCTATTGAGCACTCCCAGCGCGGCCTCGCCTGCCGTGGGCAGGGCAGCGATCACCTGGGGATCGTGGGCCAGCAACGCAGCGGCGGTTGCGGTGTCGGCCACGCGTGCGTTCAGCGTAGCGACGACGCGCTCGGCTTCGGCTGCGGTCTGCTGTTGCAAGAGTTGATCCTGGGTGAACACAGTGCCGCCCAGAAAGGCCAACACGCTGCCCAGCAGGGAGAGCCACATCAGCCCGGCGATGGGCAGGAGCAGCTTGGCATGCAGCGAACGCACCCGGCGGCGGTAGAACGATGGCAGAATGGCTCGCAGCATCCGAGGACCCTCAGTTATCTGGCGCATCTGGCCTGCCTGTCGCGGGGACTTACGTAGTCAAAGACGCCGGTCCCAGGAGGACCGGCACGCCTTGCTCGGCCAGCCAATCCCGAATCCGTTGGTCAATCTGGTCACGCACCTGGCGGAACTTTTGTAGCCGGGCCTCCGTCGGCCCCTCAAAGGCCGCCGGGTCCTCAAAGGCCCAGTGCAGCCGTTGGCCCAGGCCCGGAAAGACGCTGGGACACCGCGCCTCGGCGTCCGAGCAGAGCGTGATCAGGTAGCCAAAGTGCATCCGCCCCAGGTATTCGCGGACGTCTTTGGCGTACTGGCCGGTGAGCGGCTCCCCCATCTCTGCCATCACCTGGATGGTGAGCGGGTGGATGCCCCGGGGCTCCAGGCCCGCGCTGTACGCCGCAAAGCGGTCGCCGGCGTAGCGCCGCAGCAACGCCTCGGCCATCTGGCTGCGCGCCGAGTTGCCGGTGCATAAAAACAGGACGTTCGTTTTGCTCATGGTTGCGCTCCTTGTGACTTGTATATTAGGACTGGCACCTTACCAACTTGAATAGCTGACGCCTTGCGAGTATACTATCTTCTGGGAGGAGGGAGTGGCTGGCC
>FWPV01015821.1_pt1 | contig 10761 bp, 10 predicted proteins | sample 2228371 | NCBI WGS metagenome assembly FWPV01 (sample SAMEA103939776, study PRJEB20133) | metagenome | reverse complement strand
AACAGAAATATTTAAATCAGCAATAAAAAACAGAAGCAGAGTAAGATTTATTTATGGAATGACAGAAACGATGATTGAACCATATTACATTGCTGTTGAGAGAAGCGGTTCAAAAGTTATATATGGTAAGGTTTTTAATTCAAACGAAATAAAAAAATTTAATTATGGAAAAATATCAAATATAAAAGTATTGGAAAATAAGAGGTTTTCTCCCGTTATACCTATTATCCCTCTTGCATCCTAAGGAGATAAAAATGAATACAGATAGAAGGAAAGATGTTGATTTACTGGTTGAAGAATTTTGGAAAAAAGGTTACCTGACTGTGTTCCGCAAATTTGGAACCTATTTGCCCGAACCATCAAAAATAGGTGGATTCGATGTGGATGTTATTGCTAAACAAAAAGATAATTATGCAATTGGTATTACTTTAACAGATCAGGACTTTAATGAACCGGCATTTATTAAGAATAAATTAGCATACCTTGCTCAAAGACAAACGAGAGGCTCGAATAAAAAAGTTTTGTTATTCGTTGGAGTTTCAGGAAACAAGTTAATGAATGCCAAATCAATTATTGATGAACTTGATCCGGATACAAGAAAAAATATAAAGCTTTTCCAGATTACAGAACGAATACCTGTTAATACCAGAAGAGAGAACCGTTCTAACCGGGTTCTTTTTTCATAAAATTATTTAATAAACTTAGCCACATCAAATTGAAATAATTACTAATCACGCCCTCTTAGCTGCCAAAGACCACAATTGAGCAGCATCAAGTTACCTTGACATTCGTGTAATGTAAAATTAACTTTGCACGCTCAATCAAATACAGGATTTAGATATTGAAGAACAGAAGCTCTGCATCCGATGAGCAAATTGTAAATGATTTAAAAAAGTCGGGTGAAATTCCCAAACATATAGCAATTATTATGGATGGGAATGGTCGTTGGGCTAAAAAAAGAGGCTTACCAAGAGTCGCTGGCCACAAAAGGGGAGTCGATACAGTCAGAGAAATTGTAGAGGCTTGTGCTGAAATTGGTGTCAAATATCTAACTCTTTACACATTTTCCACAGAAAACTGGAAGAGACCAAAGGACGAAGTTTCTACACTGATGCGGTTACTCCTTAATAGTCTGCGCGATAGAGTTAATGAACTTAATGACAATGATATTCGTCTTACAACCATTGGAGATACGAATGCTTTGCCGCTTGAGGTTCAAAAACAACTATTGGCAGACATTGAGAAAACAAAAAAAAATAAAAAGATGGTCTTAAATCTTGCTCTTAGTTATAGTGGAAGATGGGAGTTGCTAAAAGCTATTAAAAAAATAGCTGCGGATGTGGCAGATAAAAAAATAGAGCCAGATGAAATTGATGAAAATTTAATTTCTGATAACTTAACGACTAAAAATATGCCCGATCCTGATTTGGTGATCAGAACAAGTGGTGAATTTAGGGTAAGTAATTTTCTTTTGTGGCAAATTGCTTATTCTGAATTTGTAATTACTGAAACGCTCTGGCCCGATTTCTCCAGAAAAGATTTGTATGATGCTATACGGATTTTTCAGAAGAGAGAGAGAAGATTCGGAAAAGTTAGCGAACAAATTAAGAAGAATGAAAAGGAAAAAGGTCCTCATAATGTTCATTTCCTCCCCAGTTAAATTATTGACACATATTCTGTTTCTTATATTTATTTTTTCTGCGGTTCTTACAAACGCCCAGCAACAAAGAAATACATTAAAAATTTTGGGTATTACCGTAGAGGGAAATAAATCATCCGATATCAATACTATTATCGTTTCTTCGGGATTAAAAGTTGGTGATGAAATTCAGATACCCGGAGATAAAACTATTAATGCAATTAAAAATCTCTGGGCATTAAATATTTTTTCTGATGTGCAGATTCTGGTTGATAAGGAAGTTGCAGACGGAGTTTTTCTGGTAATAAAAGTTCAGGAACATCCAAGAGTTGAAAAAGTTGTAATTGAAGGTAATGATGAAATTGATACGGATGATATCGAAAAGAAAATTACTTTTTTAAGAGGAACAATTCTAAAACCACAGGAAGTATCTAAGCTCATTCAAAGAATCAATAAGCTTTATGAGGAAGAAGGTTTCTTTAATTCCAAATTTGAAACTAAATATTACAACTACTTTTCAGCAGATACGGTAAAAGATTTAATACTTGTTAGATGGAGAAACACAAAAGACTTATCCGATGAATACGAAACAGAGTATAATTTAAGTGATAACCTTTCCTCCAACCTGATTAGTAAGATCAAAGATAGAATGCTCTTAAAAATAATAATTACTGAAGGTGATGAAGTAATTGTTAGAAAAATTGAATTTGAAGGAAATCAGGCTTTTGATGATGGTGATTTAAAAGGTGAAATGGATGAAACATCCGAAGCCAGATGGTGGAAATTCTGGAGCAGCTCAAAATTTGATCCAATCAAATATGAAAAAGACAAAGAGCTGATAATAAAGTTCTATCAAAAAAATGGCTACCGCGATGCAGAAATACTCTCTGACTCACTGATTTATTCTAATGAAAATAGGGATCTTAAAATTTTAATTAATGTTTACGAAGGCAACCAATATAAAATCCGGAATATCTTTTGGGAAGGTAACACCGTTTATCCGGCAGAAGTTTTATCAGAAAGATTGGACTTTGCACCCGGTGATGTTTACAATGTAGAAAAGTTTGAACAGAACCTCAGAGGGAATGAAAAACAATCCGATGTATCTGCACTTTACCTCGATAATGGATATTTAACTTTTAATCTGCAAACCAGAGAAACAAAAGTTGGTGATGATTCAATTGATGTCACAATCAGAGTAGAAGAAAGAAATCAATTTAAAATTGGCAGAGTAGATATTTATGGTAATGATAAAACAAAAGAAAAAGTAATAAGAAGAGAACTATATACAGTTCCTGGTGATTATTTCAATCGTGGATTGCTCTTTAGAAGCGTTCAAAACCTTGCAAACTTACAGTATTTCAATGTTGAAAAATTATATGGCGCTGAAGGGATAACCACTAAATTAGCCAGCGATAGCACTGTTGATATCGGATTTAATGTTGAAGAAAAATCAAGTGATTACCTTAACGCATCAGTTGGTTACAGCGGTAGTTTTGGTTTTAGCGGTGCAATTGGTGTAACTCTGACAAACTTTTCAATAGCAGAACCTTTCAGCCTTGGTGGTGGTCAGATACTAAGTTTTAACTGGCAGTTTGGTGTTGGTAACTTGTACAGAACATTCACACTAGGATTTACAGAACCGTGGATGTTTGATACACCAACATCAGTTGGATTTGAAATGTTTGATACTCGACAGCAGTATATTTATGATTTACGGCAATCCGGTATTACCTTAAGAGTTGGAAGAAGATTAAAATGGCCGGATGATTTCTTCTATATTCAGGGAAGAGTTAAATATCAGTATAACAATATTATTGAGGGCTTATCGTATTATCCTGAAGGAAAGTACAATCAATTTACTGTTGGTGGAACCATTACAAGAAAAAATATCGATAATCCAATTTTCCCTTCAACCGGTTCTTCTTTGTTACTTGATGCAGAATTTTCTGGCGGAGCTCTTTTGCCGGGTGATGTTAATTATCTTAAGATTGGATTTACTGCTGAGTGGTACAGAAGGTTATTTAATTCCAACCGACTAACTTTATACACATTGTCTGACTTTGGTTTTATACAAGAGCTTGAGAGAGGAACAATAATTAACCCATTTGAAAAATACTGGATGGGTGGAAATGGATTGATTATCGCAACAACTTCTTTAAGAGGATATGATGACAGATCCATTGGCCCTATTAATGCTAATGGTGATTTAACCGGCGGCTACGTGATGGCAAAATTTGGTGCCGAATTAAGATTGGCGGTTACTCTTGAGCCAATCCCACTTTATATTTTGGCATTTGCAGAAGCTGGTAATGTTTTTGAAAGTTTTAAGAAAACAGATATTTTTGATCTACGCAGATCAGTTGGATTTGGTGCCAGAATTTTGATTAATCCAATTGGTTTAATTGGATTTGATATTGGATATGGATTTGACCGGAAAATTGTTGATGGACAGGACCCGTCCTGGTTATTCCACTTCCAGTTTGGAAAAGGATTTTAATTAACTTGAAATAACAAATAATTAATCAATGAGGATAATAGTGAAAAAAATAGTTTTTGTGTTAGCATTTTTATTAGTTGGAATAAATGCATTTGCACAATCTCCGCTAAAAATTGGATATGTAGATTCTGAAGTAATTCTTACTCAGTTTTCAGAAGCAATAAAAGCTCAGGGGGATCTGGATGCTTTAACAAACAGATGGTCTGCCCAGTTGGATTCAATGACTCTCGGATATCAGCAGGCTATAGCTGATTATCAGAAACAAGCTGAAACAATGAAAGAACCGCAAAAGCTTGAAGCTCAGCAGAAAATTGTTAAAATGGAACAGGATATAATGGAATTCCGCAGAACCAAGTTTACACAGGGCACTGGTGAAATCTACAAGAAACAAGAAGAACTTTTTGCTCCGGTTAAAACCAAAATCTATGCAGCAATTCAAAAAGTTGCCAAAGAAGAAAATATGCAGTTTGTTTTTGATAAGAGTGGTGACATTATTCTTCTTTACGCAGACTCTGCATTTGATATAACATTTAAAGTGCTGGATACTTTAAAGAGAGGTAGCTAATACTTTTGTAAAAATTTGAAGTTCTCTCCATTTATTTTTGGGGAGAACTTTATTTTTTTTATCATCATTTTTGATAAAAAATTCTAAAGGTTTGCAATGAAAAAGTTAATTATCCTATCGGTTCTGTTTTTCACTTCAACAATTTCTTTTGCTCAGTTAAAAATTGGCTATATAGATTCTGATGCAATAATGGATAATCTGCCTGATGTGCAGGATGCAAGACGAAAGCTTGACGCACTTGTTTCAGAATGGCAGTCTGAGCTTAATAAACTGGAAAATGAGTGGAAAACAAAATTTGATGATTATGAAAAACGTAAACTGATAATGACAGATCAGACCAGAGCAGAAACTGAATCTGAACTGATAAAACTTGAAAATCAGATTGCTCAGTTCAGAGAGAAAAAATTTGGCACCGGAGGTGAACTCTTTCAAAAGCAGGATGAATTAATGAAGCCAGTACAGAATAAAATCTTTACTGTACTTAAAGAAATTGCCGAAGAAGATAATTATGATTATGTATTTGACAGAAGCGGAGATATTATGATTCTTTATGCAAAAGAGCAGTACGATTTAACATCAAAGGTGCTGGATAGATTAAAACTCAATTGACAAGAGTATCTTAATGAAAATAAAACTTCTGGAAATTGCTGCTTTTATTAACGGCAGGCTGATTGGTGATGAAAGTATTGAAATCACAAATCTGGCTAAAATTGAAGAAGCAATACCGGGAGATTTGACATTTCTTTATTTACCCGCTTACGAAAAATTTTTCCCCTCAACCAGGGCATCAGCTATTATTGTTAAAAATGATTTCCCCAAAACCAGAAATGATATTGCTTACATTGAAGTTGCCCAACCCGAAAAAGCCTTTTTTGCAATTCTCAAAAAATATTTTACTCCTGAATTTTTCCTTGAAGGTATAGATCCAACTTCTTCAATTGGAAAAAATTCTTCTTTGGGAAAAGATACAGCATTAGGCAAAAATGTTGTGATTGGTTCAAATTGTAAAATTGGAGATAACACAAAAATATTTCACAACACAGTGATATTGGATAACACTGTTATTGGTAATGATTGTTTAATATTTCCAAATGTAAGCATTAGAGAAAACTCCGTTATTGGTAACCGGGTAATTATACATTCGGGAACGGTAGTGGGAAGTGATGGCTTTGGTTACACAACAGATGAAAAAGGTGTTTATCAGAAAATTCCGCAAATAGGAAATGTAATTATTGAAGATGATGTTGAACTTGGTTCCAATGTATCCATAGACAGAGCAGCACTTGGTTCAACCATAATTAAACGCGGTTGCAAAATTGATAATCTCGTTCAGATTGCACACAATGTGCAACTTGGTGATGACACAGTTATATCAGCCCAGGCAGGTATTTCTGGCAGCACTAAAATTGGGAAGCATTGTATTCTTGCAGGGCAGGCGGGATTGGTTGGACATATTGAACTCGGGGATAATGTTGTAATAACTGCTCAGGCAGGGGTTTCAAAATCTATTTTGAAACCGGGCTATTACTCCGGATCTCCTGCAATGGAAATGAAAGCACATCAGAAAATGCAGGCTCAGCTCAGGTTTATACCCGATTATGTCGAGCGCATCAAACTACTTGAAAACCAGATTAAAGAATTAAAAGAACTCATCAGTAAGAAATAATCTTTATTCTTACATTCAATCTTGTGACCCTCAAAATTGTATTTAGTTACTCATCTTACTATTTTTTCAATCAAATTTATCCAAAAAAAACGGACTATTTATGATTGAACTTCAGAGAACAATCTCTAAACCTGTTACAATGAATGGAATTGGTTTGCACACAGGCACTGAATGCACTATGACTTTTAAACCTGCTCCAATAAATTCCGGAATTAAATTCGTCCGTGTTGATCTTGGTGGAAACCCGGAAATACCGGCTATTGCGGATAATGTTGTAGATGTTTCCAGAGGAACAACACTCGGAATTGGTGAAGCCAAAGTGCACACCGTTGAACACGTTTTAGCCGCTATCGTTGGTTTGCAAATAGATAACATTGTTATTGAGCTTGATGGAATCGAACCACCAATTGGTGACGGAAGTGCTATGCCATATGTCGAAGTTCTGCAAAAAGCCGGAATCGAAAAACAAGATGCACCAAAAGATTATCTTATAATTGAAGAAACAGTAATGTATTCTGATGAAGCAAGACAGGTTGATATTGTTGCTCTCCCTTTGGATAAATACAGAATAACAGTAATGGTGGATTATCAAAATCCTGCTCTCGGCAGCCAGCATACAGGATTATTTGATCTTGAAAAAGAATTTGTAAGTGAGTTTGCATCTGCCAGAACTTTTTGCTTTTTAAGTGAAGTTGAATCTCTCGCGGATCAGGGATTAATTAAAGGCGGCGATCTTGATAATGCTGTTGTAATTGTTGATCATAATTTAAATCAGGATCAACTGGATGCACTTGGTAAAAGAATTGGAATTAAAGAAAAATTTTCTCTCGGTGATGATGGAATTCTGAACAACAAAAAACTTCGTTATAAAAATGAACCGGTAAGACATAAACTTCTGGATTTAATGGGTGATCTCGCATTGATCGGTGCACCAATTAAAGCACAGATTTTAGCCGCAAGACCGGGGCATAAGGCTAACGTAGAGTTTGCAAAGCAGATACGTAAACTTTATCAGCAGAAAAAATTAGTTAAGAAATTTCAGTTTGTTAAAAAAGAGGGAGTTGTGTTTGATATCAATGCAATAGAAAGAATACTTCCTCATCGTTATCCGTTTTTGCTTGTTGATAAAATTATTCATCTGGAAATTGAGAAAAAAGTTATTGGTGTCAAATCTGTTACTTACAATGAGCCCTTCTTTATGGGTCATTTTCCCGGTCAACCTATTATGCCGGGCGTTTTAATCATCGAAGCGATGGCACAAACCGGTGGTATCCTGCTGCTCAACTCATTACCTGATTTCAAAGAAAAACTTGTTTATTTCATGCAAATCAATAATGCTAAGTTCAGAAAAACAGTTGTTCCCGGTGACCAGCTTTTTATTGAAGTTGAGCTTGTACAAAAGAAATCCAAAATATTTGTTATGGCTGGTAAAGTGTATGTTGATGATGTTCTTGTAGCAGAAGCTGATTTTATGGCTGGTGTTGTTGATAGACCAAAAAAACCTGAAGAGTAATTATGAACAATATTCATCCTACCGCTATTGTAAGCACAAAAGCTAAAATTGGTGATAACAATATCATTCATCCTTTCACAATAATTGAAGATGATGTTGAAATTGGAAATAATTGTGAGATAGGTCCGCACGCTGTTTTATATAATGGTGCACGAATCGGAAATCGTGTAAAGATTTACCAAAATGCTTCCATCGCACACAGACCACAGGATTTAAAATTTGGTAACGAGATTACTTACTTTTATGTTGATGATGATACTGTAATTCACGAATGCGTTACATTGCACAGAGGAACCAAAGAAACGGGTCAATCCAAAGTTGGTAAAAATTGTTTGCTGATGGCTTACACACACGTTGCACACGATTGCGTTGTTGGAGATAATGTGATACTTGCAAATGCTGTTCAGATTGCCGGGCATGTTCATATTGAAGATTGGGTAATTATGGGCGGCACCGCTGCTGTTCATCAGTTTTGTAAAATTGGTAAGCATTCAATGATCGGTGCTAACTCAATTGCTGTTAAAGATGTTCCGCCATTTGTTCTTAGCGGAAGATTTCCTGTTAAGTATGAAGGATTAAACAAAGTCGGATTAAGAAGGCGCGGATTTAGTGAAGAGGATATTGCTACAATCAAAAAAACATACGACTTAATTTATAATTCCGGATTAAACGTATCCCAGGCACTTGTTAAAGTTGAAGCAGAATTTGGATCGAATAAATATGTGCAGGATATCATTTCCTTTATTCGTACAAGCAAACGTGGAATAATCGGTAGATGATCTGGAAGTTTATAGATTCCGGAGAGCATAACGGCAGGTACAATATGGATTTTGATATTGCACTTGCAAAAAATTATCAGCCCGAAGTTGCAATACTGAGATTGTATAGATGGAAACCCTACTGCATTTCTCTCGGTGCGAATCAATCACTTACCGATGTAAATATTGAAAAAGCAAAAGAAGATAATATTGATGTGGTTAAACGTCCTACCGGTGGCAGAGCAATTCTGCATTCAGAGGAATTGACTTACTCCGTAATTTATCCGCTTGATATCAATTCATCTGCAAAAAATATTTATAATGAAATCAATATTGCATTGCGCAATGGCTTGATTGAATATGATGCGTCTTTAAAGGGAATTGAGCTTGAACATTCTCAACCGGACTTTAAAGAATTTTATAAATCTGATATCAGCGCAGTATGTTTTGCTGTATCCGCAAAAAGTGAACTGAACCTGAATGGAAAGAAATTAGTCGGCAGTGCACAAAGAAAAATTGGGAATGTAATTCTTCAGCACGGTTCTATTCTTTGCGGAACTTATCACCAGAAGATTATTGATTATCTTAATCTTGATGAAGCAAAAAAAGAATCAATACTAAAAGAAATTTCTGATACTACAATCGACTTAAAAAGTGCACTGAATTATGCAGCCGATTATTCTAAATTAGCAATGTCAATCTTAAAGGGATTTGAAAATCATTTTAGCGTAAAGTTTCAGGAATCGGAATATCATAATCTTAAACCAGAATTAATCACTATTGATGGCATTTAGCAAAATACTTTCTTTTCTACAGATTCATCTCAGAATTAAAAACTCATTTATTCTTTCATTATTATTTATCTCTTTTTCATTCGCACAGATTGAATCAAAACTTTTTCTTGAAGGGGCAAGAGTAACTGATATTAAAAGAGAAGGAAGCTCTCTTTGGGTTGCAACCTACGGGCAGGGAATTTATGAGTATTCTTTTAAAGATAACAAATGGACAAACTACTCAAGCAAAAGTGATAACCTTGATAATGATTTATTCCATTGTGTGGCAGCAAACAAAGATTTTGTTTGGGCCGGCGCTAATGAAGGGTTATTTATCTATTCAAAAAAAACTAAAAAATGGACTAAAAGAAAATTTGCTCAGGGTGGGGAGTTTGGCAACTGGATTAGAAGTTTGAACTTCGATGAAAAGCACAACAGACTTTGGATCGGAAGATTCCGGAACGTAACTGTGCTTGATGTTAAAACAAACAGGTTCACCGATTATAATCGTGTAGTTGGCGGAGATGAAAAGACAAATAACTTTAACAACATTGTTTTTGATGGTGACAGTGCTGTTTGGCTTGGTGCAGAATTCGGAGCACATAAATTCAACGCAAAGAAAACTCCCGATGATCAATCAGCCTGGACTTACATAAATAACAAGGGAAGAAATTTTAATGGAGAGGGAAACTCTGTTTCCGTTACCGATTTTGTATTTGAAAAAAATGCTGTGTGGTTTGGAACCGATGAATTTATAACCAAAGAATTACCCGAATACAATATTGGTGGAATTTATGTGTGGGACAGAAAATTAAAGTGGGAGAGAATTTCCAAAGCAAACGGATTAGGCGGTAATGGCATTTATTGTCTTGCACGTACAGGTAACTACATCTGGGCAGGAGTTTATGAATTTAAAAAAAATGACAAAGAAGAATACGGCAAAGGATTGTATTTAATAAATCGCCGTACAAAAAAAGTTACTCCAATTGATCTAAATGAACTGAACATAACCACATCAAATATTTTATCACTCTTCTTTGACGGGACGCATCTCTGGATAGGCACATCATCAGGTTTGGTGCGACTTAAAATAAGTAATGACTTTGCAAAAATTAAAAAGTAGCTGTGAAGCTTTTTTAACTCTCCTTTTTACATTTCTATGACATCTTTTTGACAATTAGCGATGTGCTCTGTTTTATAATGCCACCGGGATAATAAATTAAAGGTGTAATTATGAAAAGTACAGTGTTCATTTTTTTAAAAGTAAATTTTTTACTTACTCTTGTTCTGATATTTATCGGCTGTGCATCAGTTGAACAAACAATTTATTTAGGTGATGTTGAAGTA
>FWPV01015820.1_pt1 | contig 10761 bp, 5 predicted proteins | sample 2228371 | NCBI WGS metagenome assembly FWPV01 (sample SAMEA103939776, study PRJEB20133) | metagenome | reverse complement strand
GCCCTGCCCATCCTGCGGTGGTAGGGCACGTCACCCATTCATCCTGCAACGCCAGGCCTGACCATTTCTGCTTTCCACTTTTTGGTTTTCGCCCATCCCTTTCCAGCGTTTTCCCAACCTCGGCTTCCACGCCGTGCTGGACCCCATCGCTTTGACCTCAAGGGAACCGCTGGGCGCTGCGGTGGTGGAAATAGATGATGATGTCGTCGAGTTCGGTGACGTAGAGCACGCGCTGCCCGAGGGCGATGGTTGGCAGCGTCAGCTTCCAGGCGGTGGCCGCAACGCTGCGCTCCTTGAATTCCCAAATCTCGCTGGTGCCCGGCGGCGTGTTGGGGTCATGGACGGGATTTCGTTCCATGAACGCGTCCGAGATGGTTTGGCGGTCGGTGAATTCCCAGCCCGAACCGAAGTTGTACCAGTAACGGGTTGCGTAGGGGGTGAACTCGTTCTGGAGCCGGTCGGGACGGGTGGGGTCGAAGCGGCCGACGCGCGGGTTGCGCAAGTAGCTGGTGCCGCCGTAGGACAATCGGCCGGCCAGCGGATTGGTGTAGGTCATGGCCTGGCCAACCAGCCGGATTTTGAGGTAATTGATTTTGTCGAGGAACCGGCCGGGATCATGCACCGTGGGCGGTTGGTTGGTGGTGAAGACCGGCCCCACGAAAAAGAAGCCGCCCGGGATCTGCCGCACCGTGTCGAAATCAATCACGCACTCCTGTCCGCCGCTGACGTAAACCAGGCGGCGCAGAAGGTTGGTCCGAAAGGCGCTGATGGGATCGAGCCATTGGCCGGTGAGCAAATCCTCATATTGGCGGCCATCCTGGTAACCGAGAAAATCCTTCCGCACCGAAAACCAATCGAACCGGTTGGTGCCGACGATCACCGTCCCGGCGATGAGCTGTTCGTAGGCGTCCATCGCCCGCCACAGGTCCTCCAGCTCGGCCGCATTGCGCAGCTTGAAGACCGAGGACGAAGACCACGACCGGCCATCCGGCGTGTTGTTGGTGAACCGCTGGTTCCACTTGTATTCCAGCGCGCGGGTCATGAAGAACATCCAGCGTTGCGCTTCTTCGAAGGAAAAATTCGCGACCAGCATGTCGCGCTGCGAAAGCAGTCGGTGCGAGGGGTCCGCAAACCAGCGGCCGGCCAGCTCTTCCTGATTCTGGGCCAGTTCGCTCTCGAGCTGCTGTTTTTCCCGCCAGAGGGCGGTGAACCGGCCCATCTCCTGTTTCAACAGCAGGGCGGCCTCCTGCGAGTCCAACGCCAGCGTGTTCATGCTCAGCAAGAGGGTCTTGATCCGGGCCTTGCTTTCGATCCCCTCAATCTCCGCCTGTTCCATGCCGGCTTGACGCTCCTTCTCGGCTTCGAGCTGTCCTTTCCATTCCTCGGCGCCGGCCTGAACCGCCGCATTGGCAACTTGCGCCGCGGCGCCCCACCACGCACTGGCGTTGGCCGCCTCGGCGGCGGCATTGGCGGCTTCCTGCGCGGCATTGATATGACCGATCTTTTCCGCAATGGACGCCCGCGTGTTGGCGTATTTGATATAGGCGTTGGTTACCGCGCCCGCCCGCCACAGCTCAATATCTATCTCCTTCTTCAGATTGGTGATTTCCGCCTGGTTGCGCTGTATGCGCAGCCGGGCCACCTCGAGGCTCTGCAACTGCTGCCAAAGCTCGCACCCCTCATTATCCTGCGGCGTGTCGTACTCCGCGTCGCCGGGATAGGCGCCCACGATTTCAAACAGACGGTCCTCCGCTTCGGTGGTGAGCTGGCGAAACTGGGCCGCCAACTGGTCTTCATAACCCCGGTAGGTTTGGTAGGAGTTTCGAGCCGCGAGCCAATCGGTCTTGGCATGGTAGAGCGGGCCGACGGTATAAGCCGGGCTGAGGCGTTCCCGCAAGGCGTCGTAGGAATCGTAGTAGGTGGTCCCGCCGGTGAATTTCTGCACGAGCATGAGGAAGTCGGGCTCGAAGCCCAGGATGTTGCGCTTTCCCGCCAGGAACTGACGCAGGGTGGCCAACTCGTCCAGGCTTTGGGCGCAGCTCGCCATCGCCTCAGCCAGGCCGGCACCCTCGACTTCCGAGGGCACCAGGCCGGGGAAGACGCCGCGCAGCAGTTCGCCCTGCAGATACAGAAAACGCTGCGCTTCGCTAATCGTCGCCGAAGCTTGCGCCATGCCGGGGGTGGTGGCGAGACAGAGTTGCAGCCGGGCCAGCTCCCGCGCCGCGCGGCCGTAGTCATTCAACAGTCCGTAGAGGACCACCAAGTCCTTGTAGCCTCCGAACAGCGGGTTGCTGTTGGTAATAACCGGGACCGGCACTCCGTTGCTCAGGTACGTCGCCGGATTCAAGCCCCGACTCGGAACGTGTTGCTGAAAGATCTGGTAACCCAGGGGCGGAGCGGGGGCGGCGGTGACGCCGAGGTGATTGGTCAGCAGGCTGAGGTAGGAGGCCAGGGCCTGGCGGGTGGAATGCAAAGCGTTGCTGTAGGCGGCGATCTCAGCGTCAATCACGAAAGCCGGCGGCGCCGAAGTCTGGGCAAACCGCGTGAACACCGCGCCGGCCAGGGTTTGTCGCGCGAGGATGCCTTCGGCAACGGTCTGGTCATAGCGCAGGTCCAAAAGCAGGCGGCCCAGCTGCGCGCTGGCGGGCGCATTGGTCAATCCGCGCCGCAGGTGCTCCTGGGCCGCCTGGGCGCGGTCGCGCGCCGCGGTGTCGTAATAATCCGAGAACTGATCGAGTTGGGCGCGGACGCCGCTGTCGTTGGTGTAGAGCAGGTCCTTATAGCGGAACGCGGCGATGGCTTTGTCCGTGCCACTCGCGTCGGTCCAGTAAAGCATTTGCCTGACGTAAGCCGCGACGGCGTTTTCATCCGCGTAATTCGGCTGGGCCTGCACCGCGGCGGACAGGGCAAACAAGCCAAGACAGAGGCAGCGCATCAGTGAGCCGGAGAGGGCCCCCACTCCGGTCACGCGGAACAGCGCCGAACCCCGCCCGGGACCTGCGGCTGCCTGCGGGTCTGGCCAGGACGGCAGAGCCCGGCCGGACTCCAAAAACGTGCGGTCGCCTGGAGCTGTCAAAGGGATGAAGCCCGCGCTGAAAGGGAAATCTGAGTTCATAGTAGCCTCGACGTTGGAAAGTTTCATGGTTGCATCTCCCCCGGGTTTCATGGTGTGAACGGTGTCAAAGGCACTTCGTTGGTCGAGGGTTTCGGCGGCGGCTTGAGCAGTAGGAAGGTCCCCTCAAGGGCCGTGTCGAGGTGGGGCTGGTTGGGCACCGCGCTCACCAGCAGGGCCGAGCCTTGGAGCCGGCCGGCACTGACGCTTTGGCCGGACTGGCCGTTGGCGGCGGTCAATCGCAAGTCCAGGCGATGCGACGTGCTGAACAGCGGGCTGCCGGTCAACGCGGGAAGCGGGATGTTCGTCGCAACCGCCAGGAATTGGTCCGCCGTAAACCGCAATTCGGCCAGCGGCAGACCCGGCAGGCTGGTGGGGAAAAACCCTGCCTGGTCACTCCGGAGAAGGCCTTCCGCACCCGCAGCGGTCCGGCTGATTTGCAGCACAAACTCCACCGCGCCCATTTGAGTTCGCAGGACGCCCTGCCATTCTGCGTCGTTTTCCTCGACCGTCACGCGGCTTTCCTTGATGCCAGGCAACTCATAGTTCACGCCGGCATCCAGGCGCAGCGTCAGGCAGCGCACGGGGTCAATGCCGGCGTTGTCCGCAAACGGCATGGGAATGACGGCCGTGGTGCCGTTGACATGGACCGTGCCATTGCTGGTGCCCCCGGAGCCCGTCCAGGTGTAGCTCACCAGGCCGGCATACGGCCCGTTGAACACGATGACAGGACCCAGCCAGCTTGCTCCCTCATCCACGGCAAAGTCCGTGACGCCCAGGTTGGCACTGAGCAGGCGGAATGCTTTGACCCGATAGAAACCCAAACCGGGCTGGGGCGGGCCTGCATCCACCGCGAAGAGGCCGCCACCGAGATCAGTGACGTTGGTCGCCGCCACCCAGACATTCGTTGGGAAAAGATCGGAGCGGTACTCCACCGCGTAATTAGTGGATCCGGTGCCGGCATCCACCAGGCGAAACTGCCAGGTCTGGGCCGACGCCGGTTTTGCGTCAGTCAGATAGAGCAACGGACTGCTCAGTTGCGGCAGCACCGTCACCACCAGTGTCTCTGTGGTCGTCGTGGAATTATCCGTCGCGCCCACTGCAATAACCGCAGTGCCGGAATGCTCAGGGTCCGGGGAAAGGCTCAAACTGCGATTGCCGCCGGAGCCGCTCAGCACAACGCTGCCGGCTGGGAACAGCACCGGATTGTTGCAGCGGGCTTCCACCTGCAACGCCTCCGCAGGCGTGTCCGGGTCCCAAAGGCCAAACGGGACCGTGATGCTCCCGCCCTGAGGCAGCGTCTGATCAACCAGTCCCGTGAGCACCGGCGCGCTGGCTTGCGATCCCGGCAAGGTGATCGTCATGTCCGCTCCCTCGGTGACTCCCACGCTGTTGGATGCCACCACCCGGTAATGATAGGTCATCCAGGGAAGCAGCCCCGACACGGCGGCGCCCATCTCCACCTCCTCCAGCCCGCTGCCGACATTCGTGCTCGCGGTGACCCCGCCATACTTCGTCGTCAAACCGTATTCCACCCACGCCATCGTCCCCGCCCATCGCGGATTCACCGTTCCCCGCAGCACAGCTCCCGTGGAACTGACAGCGGTGGCGGCAAGTGTCGTGACCGCCGGCGGCCAGACGTAGAAGCGCCCTTCGGCAGCGAAGGGTGATCCCCTGAAGCCACCATCCACGGCCTGCACACTCCAGTAGTAGTCGGCCCGGGACAGGTTGCCCAACAACACAGAAACTTGATGCTGAACATTGCCCATGGCGGGCAGGCGGCGGAGTCCGGTATCCAGCGCGGCCTGCGGCGCGAACACATCCGCGGCGCCGGGGGCGGTGCCGACCCGCAAATTGTAGGTGAGTGTGTCTGAAGGTGTCTGCCCGTCCGTTGCGGGAGTCCAAGCCAGGTGGATGCTGGCGCCCACCCAGTTGGCGGTCAGTTGCGTCGGGGCGTTCGGCGGCGTATTCGTCACCGTGCTGATGTTCCGCCACACCTGGGCCACCTTGCTGGCGCCGGACCTGCCTGCCAACAGGATGTCCAACCGCCCGTCGTTGTCATAATCGCCCCAGGCAGCGGATCCGTAGATTAGCCCCGGAAGCCCAAGGTTGAGATTGGTGAAGCCACTTCCCGTGTTTCGCCAAACTTGAGTAACCGACGGACCGGAACTGGACCCGCCGGTGGCGCCAGCCAGCAGGAAATCCAGGCGCCCGTCGTTGTCAAAATCGCCCCAGGCGACGGACCCGCCCCAAACATTGGGCAGGCCGGCAACCGGCACGTTGGTGAAGCCGGTTCCAGTGTTTCGCCATAACTGCGTCACAGGGCTGGGCACGGCGTTGATCCCGGTAACCAGGAAATCCAGCCGCCCATCGTTGTCATAATCGCCCCAGGCGACCGAGCCGCTTCGCACGGCCGGCAGGTCCGGAATGGGCACATGGGTGAAGCCATTGCCCGTGTTCCGCCATAGTTGAGTGATCGGGGGGCTGCTGCTGTAAACGCCCGCTCTGCCTGCCAACAGGAAATCCAACCACCCGTCGTTGTCAAAATCGCCCCAAGCGACTGCGCTATTCTTAACCCCTGGCAAGCCGGGGATGGGAACGTGGCTGAAGTTGCTGCCTGTGTTCCGCCACAATTCGGCAACCGGGTTGCTGTCACGGCCGCTGCCAGTGAGCAGCAAGTCCAGGCGGCCGTCGTTGTCAAAATCGCCCCAAGCGCTGGAGCTGGAGTAGGAACTGACCCCTGGCAGGGCCGGAATGGCCGCGTTGGTGAAGCCGCTGCCCGTGTTGCGCCAGACTTGGGCAACGCCGCCGGAATCTGAATAATTGGTTTCGCCCGTCAGGAGAAAGTCCAATCGCCCGTCATTGTCATAATCGCTCCAGGCCACAGAACCGTATTGGACCCCCAGCAAACCCGGAATGGGAACGTTGGCAAAGCCGCTGCCAGTGTTTCGCCAAAGCTGGGCCGCGAGGTGTATTCCGTCCAGGTCGCCCGTCAACAAAAAGTCCAGTCGTCCGTCATTGTCATAATCACCCCAGGCCACGGCGCCCATCTCCACCGGCGGCAGCGCCACGTTCAGGTTCGTGAAGGGCAGGATGGTAACCATAATGTTGGGTTGATAGGGCCCCGCGTCGAGCCAGCGCCAGGGCATCGAACTCCAGCCAAAGCCCGAGCTGCCGGTGACCTTGGTGTAACAGGGCATTCCGCCACCCGAGCCGCTGGTTCCGTAAAGGCCCGTTCCAAACACCAAGCCGTAAATCCCGGCCGGAACGTTGGTCGCAAATGGAACTGTCACTATCTCCGGGGTGGCCCCAACATGGGCTTCAAAGGTACGATACGCCCAGACCTCGCCGGGGTTAAAGGGCACTCCCGCTGAGGGATTCCCCACCGGCAGCGCACTCATCGAAGCCAGCGGTACCAGCGCGGCAAAATAGGTGCCCGAAATATTCTTAAACTCTCCTCCCACGGAGAGCAGTGTGACCGGCGCCTGAATGGCAAATCGAGCCCCCAGGAACTGGTCCCACTCCAGTCCGCTGGCCCAGGCAATCGGAGGACCAATGGGGTTGGACAGGATGGCTTGAGCCGGCAATTGCCGCGGCAACGCCAGGACAAAGAGAAGGCCGGTTAGTTGAAGAGCTTTGGTTTTCATGGAGATGGGTTTCCAGACTCTCTTGACTTCGCGAATAAGGAACTTGTTTCACCGCGTCATCACCAACAATTCGCGTCGAGGCACCGTGCCGCCACTCCAACCCTCGGCCAACTCCTTCGCCACCCGGCGGCTTCACGGAGGCATAAAGTCCCTCGCGCTTTGTTTGGCTAATACGCTATCATGAGCCCGGCGCAGACCATTTGCCTAGGGGGCGAAAGTTTGGAAAAAGGAGTGTTTGTTTGGATTTCTGCGTCACGGCGGCCGCAATCCGCGGCCGCGGAGACCCCAGGCGCTGCCTGAAGGCGAAGTCTCCGCCGCAGGGAGGCGAGTTTGAATCCGGCCGCCGATTTGAACGCACCGGGCGCGGAGTCCGCCGCTGGATGCCTTGCTGAGGCCTCAACCGCTTTCAGGGGGGGATCACCGGGCCGCGAACTTGCGAGGGGCGAGGCCTACGCACCGGGCGCCGGGACGCTGATCCGCATCGTCTCGCGCCAGACTTTTGGGGACAGGCCGGTCGCCTTCCGGAATACGGAGCGGAAGCGCTCCTCACTTGTGTAACCAACCGCGAAAGCCACCTCGGTTGAGGTTTTGGCACAATCCCCCAGGAGCCCTTTCGCCTTCTGAACCCGCAGGTCGGTAAGGTAGGTTTTGAAGGGAATCCCAACGACGCGGGAAAAGAGCGCCGAGAGGTAGGCGGCATTCATTTTCAGATCCCGGGCTAACGCTCGCAGCGTGAGTGGTTTGGCGAAGCCCAGTTCGATTCGTTCCAACAGGCCGTGAACAATTTGTTCCGGGCGCGTTTCCAATCCGGACCGGCGGGGCAGCTCGGGTGCGCCCGGCAGGTAACGTTGGAGCGTGTTGTGCAATCGGGACTGTTCTCTTTCCAGCGCAACCACCACCCGCCCGGCGCGGTCCAAGTCGGCTTGCTGCAAATCATTCACACTGGCGGTTTGAACCTGTCCAACAATGAATTGGAGTAGTCGTCTGGCGCGGAGAAACTTCAGCCGGCTGAGCACGGTCGCTCCCGCCCGCTTGAGCTGATCCGCCACCTCTCGTCCCGAGCGCTTTCCGCCATCCGCCTCGGAACAAGGAAGTTCAAGGGCCTGCAAGTAAGCGACACCGAGCGTCTCCTCCCTCAAGCGAATGGGGAGCCAATAATTCCGTACGCCCAGTGGGCAGGTGAAGCCATGGCCACGTTCCGATTCGAGCGCGACAGCCAGGTGGTGGGGGCCGCAGGCCCGGCAATTCGGAAGCAGATGCGACCCGCTCAGCCTGCAACACGCTGAGCAGCCACCCGGCAACTTCCGTAACTCCTGCCCCGCGGCGAGGGGCGAAAGCCAGGCGATGTGGAAATGGAGACCTGTGAAATCTGCGAAGAGCCGGTCCAGGACGGATCCCAGATGTTTGCGAACCAATGCCCGGTATTTTCTTTGCAGCAACCGTTCGCCAGGGGAGGCGGCCGACTTTGTTGGGGTTCTTTTTGCCGCGCTTGAAACGCCAGGCGTTTCCAGAGGCACCTTGGTCGAAGTTCCCGGCGTGCTCATGGGATTGCTTTTCACCGTACAGTGTCCTTCCTCGAACTACAATCATAAGTTCTGATCCATGAGCCACTCCGCCATGCAACGACGCACGGAGTGCGCACAATCCTGTACCCCTTGCGCCCCGCAGCCTGCCTCTGCGCGCCAGCTTCTCCTCTGCTCATCCGCACGACCTCCGGCTCCCGGATGAAGCCTGGATACTTCGGTGTGGTTGGACCTTGGGATGCGCCCCCCAACGGGTGGCTGGAATTGGCTTGGGTGGTCAAATCGCAACACTTGGCCTGGCTTGAAGACGCCGGACTTCGCTTGCCGATATGATTCTTCAATACCTTGGGCGTCAGATAGTTATGGTTTTTTGAGAAAGCCTCCCGTTCGCTTGGCAAGGCGGTTGCTTTGGGGCGGTCCAGCGCGAGTTGTGCATCGGAAACAGCGACGGGTTTTGTCGAGCTAACTGCTTTGCTGGCAGCCAGCCTCGCGACCGCGCAGCGAATGGCAGACGAGTTTTATGAAACGAATTGAAGCGATAATCAAACCTTTCAAGCTGGAAGAAGTGAAGGATGCCCTGGCTGAAGTGGGCATCGAAGGGATGACGGTGGTCGAGGTCAAAGGTTTTGGCCGCCAGAAAGGGCATACGGAAATCTACCGCGGAAGTGAGTACACGGTGGATTTTCTGCCGAAAATCAAGATTGAGCTCGTGTTGACCGACGACAAGCTGGACGCGGCTGTGGCGGCGATTGTGAAGTCGGCCAAGACGGGCAAGATTGGGGACGGCAAGGTGTTTGTGTCGAATGTCGAGCAGGCCATTCGCATTCGGACCGAGGAGCAGGGGGACCGGGCGATATAAGTTCGCGAGCAAGGATCAATCGTATTACTGCTGAATCTCTTACCAACCACTTTCCATGAAAAAATTCATCTTAATGACTCTTCTGACCGGCGCAGTCTGCGCCACGTTGTTTGCCGCCGAGCCGCCTGCGGCCGACGCCACGGCGGTGGTTGCGGCCGCGGGGGAAGCTGCCAAGGAAACGCCGCAACTGAATCCCGGAGACACCGCGTGGATGATCACCGCAACGGCGCTGGTGCTGTTCATGACGCTGCCGGGCCTGGCGCTGTTCTACGGCGGGCTGGTGCGGGCAAAGAATGTGCTGACCGTCCTGGTGCAATGCTTTGCGCTGGCCAGCATCATCACGGTTCTGTGGGTGGTGTTTGGTTACAGTCTGGCGTTCGAGACCAGTGGCATGTCCAAGGGGGTCACCAATTTTCATTCGTTCATCGGCAGTCTGGGCAAGGGATTTCTCAAAGGCATCACACCCGGGTCGCTGACGATGACCATTCCCGAAGCGGTCTTTGTCACGTTCCAGCTCACGTTTGCCATCATCACGCCGGCGCTGATTGTCGGCGCGTTTGCCGAGCGGATGAAATTCAGCGCCATGCTGATCTTTACGCTCACCTGGTTCGTCTTCTCCTACCTGCCCATCTGCCACATGGCTTGGTCGGGTGACGGCGCCCTCTTTTGGGATTGGGGCGTGCTGGATTTCGCCGGGGGCACCGTGGTGCACATCAATGCCGGTATTGCGGGCCTGGCCGCAGCCTTGGTCACGGGCAAGCGCAAGGGCTTTGGCAGGGAGCCGCTCCCGCCGCACAACGTGCCGATGACCATCATTGGCGCCTCCATGCTGTGGGTGGGCTGGTTTGGATTCAACGCCGGCAGCGCGCTGGCGGCCAACGGCACCGCCGGCATGGCGATGTTGGTCACCCAGGTGGCCACCGGCACGGCGGCGGCGACGTGGATGCTTTGGGAATGGTGCCGGAGCGGCAAACCGACGGCCGTGGGACTGGCCACGGGGGCGGTGGCGGGACTGGTCGCTATTACACCCGCCTCGGGAACCGCCGGGCCGTTAGGCGCCCTGATTATTGGGGTGGTGGCCTCGACCTTCTGCTATTTTGCCGCGACCAGCGTCAAACGAGCGCTGGGCTATGATGACAGTCTGGATGTCTTTGGGGTGCATGGCGTCGGCGGAATCGTCGGGGCACTGCTGACCGGCATCACCGCCAGCGCCGCCCTCGGGGGTACGCCCCCCGACGGCTATACCGTGGCCGGCCAGCTCTTCGCCCAGTTCAAGAGCGTGCTGGTGACCGTGGTGTGGAGCGCCGTGGTGTCTGTCGTGGCGCTGTATCTGGCCAAGGCGACCGTCGGGCTGCGCGTCAGCGAAGAGGTCGAGCATGCCGGCCTGGACCTGTCCGAGCATGGCGAGGAGGGCTATCACACCGCCGCGTCGCGATAGAGTGATTTGCCTGAGCGGGAACCTTGCCTGGCGACTGCCAGGCGGGTTTCCGCCAGGCCTGAAAACCGAAGCAAAGCAAACAATCAAATCATAGATGGAAGCATAAGTTCATGAGTACACCCAAGAGCGTAATTGAGATGGCCCGGAAAGCCGGGGCGAAGATGTTCGACATCAAGTTTGTG
>FWPV01008632.1_pt1 | contig 10762 bp, 7 predicted proteins | sample 2228371 | NCBI WGS metagenome assembly FWPV01 (sample SAMEA103939776, study PRJEB20133) | metagenome | reverse complement strand
CAGGCCTTTTTTAAAACTTTGAGGAACAGTATCTTCAGGTACTGAATCGTTGTTATTTGATATATCAGGGGTTTGCACCTGAATCATATTTGAATAATCTGTATAGCCATTATTATTGAATGCCCTGATCCGATAGTAATAATTTGTTAAAGGCTGAAGACCGGCGTCAATATATGAAGTTGAGTTTGCAGGTAATGACTTTATTAGTTGAAAGTTATCTGATGAGCCTGATGACCGTTCCAGTTCAAAACCATGTTCGTCGTCGGAATTATCAGTCCAGACGATAAGGCATGAGGAGTTACTGTATATTTTTGCCGTAAGGTTTTGGGGTGCGGCAGGTAATGTATCAAAAGATATCCCGGTGTGCTCAAATGCGCCTATATCAGGATATTTACCATTTGGAACAAAATTGCCTTCATAATCTGCAATCAGGCCTAAATCAATTCCGGCATCAATAGCAATATGCCCGGCAGGATTCAGATGGAAATCTTTATCCATAACATTAATGAATATATCCTGAGCAGGATTGATTAAATTGTTTGATCCTTTAAAAGTGCCTGTAATTGGCCCGGTAATATTATTGATGATGGTTATTGCTTCTGTCTTTTCGAGTACAGCAACACTGTTCTGAAAAATAGTATTATTATATAGAAACAGATTTTTCGCTGATTTTATGACAACTCCTGCGTTAGTATTATCGTACAACAGGTTATAGGTAATAAAAATATTTGTATTAATTCCGGGTACGTTTTTATTTTCCTGAACAAGTATAGCCTGATTGGTATTATTGATCAGCAAATTTCTGCTTACATTAATATTATCGGACATGCCGGCTATTTCAAGGCCGGTTTTGTTATTTATAATCTTATTCTTATGAATGGTAGCTGCATATGTCTTAAAGTCGATACAAATGCCAAAATAATTATTTTCGCATATATTATTTTCCAGAACCAGGTTTTTAACGCCTGTTGAATTTATTCCGATATAATTGGTGTAAGCTCTGGAATTGATTATTTCAATATTTTTCCCGTCGCCTTCAATGCCATAATGATTGTTTTTATATGCCAGACAATGAGATACTTTTGAGTTGTCAAATGCTGAAATGCCATTAGCGTCTTTATTATTGAAAACACAGCAATTCATAATCAGAGTACCCGGAGCAGCTTTTATGCCATGCCTTTCAGCCATATTGTCATGAGAAACACAATTATATAATTCGGCATAACGGTTTACTTTCCGGTCGAGAGTATCTTCCCTGTATTTGAGGTATATTCCGGCATTGTCGGTGCAGTTATATGTTTCACAGTCAAATATGCGTGTATAATAAGAGTGCCGTTCAACCTGAATTCCTTTACTTGTATGAACAATAAATGAAAATATATCCACATAATGGGCTCCGTTATATGCAATGCCAACCATGATGCCTGCTTTTGTAAAATTAGTTTTTGAACCGTCAAGTACCGGTCTGGCACCGCTTCCATAGGCGCCGATTGTAATCCGGTCTTCGGCTGTGCCTCCGGGGCCGGGGACATAGATTTCATCATAGTAAGTTGTTCCCCGTTTCTGTAAATAACAATAACCGGGCTTATAGCTTGTTACCGACTTCCATGAGTTATAAGGCCGGGTGCGCGTACCTGTACCATTAACACTCATGCCCGGGTCAATAAAAACGCATCGTGATGAATCGATAACTCTTATGACAGCTGTATCTATATCATAACAGTCACCATCCGTTGTCTTAATCAATAATTGATGAACAGCCTTTTTCAGTCCTGCTTTTACCAGAGAAATCTCTCCGTTTAATGGATTTATTGCAAAAAATTCATTTGGATTTCCCCCGTATATGCTAAACAACACTGCAGATTTCGGATTATAGTCAAAATATGCATAAAACTTTCCGCAAATATCACCCGGCTTCGCATTATCAGGCATAATAAATTGCTGATTATATGAAATATCAGCTGCCTTTTCCTGACTAAAAGAAAAAGAATAACTAAAAAGTAATATATAGTGTAAAAGACGACGGACAAGGATACGGGATGATACTTTTATTGTCATATGGTTTGATTAGGGAGTCCAAAAATATGACAATAAAACGTATATAAAAAGACAATATTTAAAGAAATTATCTTTTTAAGAATTTTTTAAAATATAAGTAAGTCTGTTTTCTTTAACCTCCTGCTTTATTGCTCATGCAACAGTTTATTCCAAAATTACTTTATTGCAAATGGTTTTGGCTGCATATTCAATGAAAAGCATGTAAACACCTTTGGGGAGATATGACAGATTCAAAGTATTTAAATCATTGTCAATTACATTCAGAGTACCAGAATATACGGTTTTACCCGTTAAATCAGCTATTCTGATATAGCTATCTGAAGAAGGTTTATTTTGGTTGAACTTAACATGAACAACACCCTTTGAAGGATTAGGATATACCTGCAGAGCCATTTCATCTTCAGACGATAGGATATCATCAGTAAGCGAATATGTTGATTTTTCAAGTTCATATGAACCGATGTCAGGTGCTCCGCCAATTGGGATACTTGTGCCTTTAATATCACGAAGTATTCCAAGAAATCTGCCGGCATCGATAGCAGGAGAAATTTTCCGTACCTGAAAGTTATTGTTATAGGGGTCGATAAACAAAGGATCGGCGGTGTAGGAATTTAAATCCATTCCGGTAGTTTTTGAGTATTCTGATAAGGATGAAAAAGTCTTGTCGCCGATTTTAATAAATCCAATCTGTTCGGGATAAAAGATATTATTATCTGAATTGACTTTGTCGAACTGGTCATTTATAGCAACGCTTCCGGCTTTGGAAAGGTAAAATATGTTGTTAAAAAGGCTAATGCTTGAATAGGAATTGGAAATGGCATATTCGTTATCATAAAATACGTTATTGTAAGCATTCAACTCTGAAAGATAGCTGTTGACATAAATTGCCGTAACGTTTTCTTTGAAAATGTTATAGTATATTTCATTAATCATGGCATAAGAAAATATTGCAGCAGAATTTTTAATAAAAGTATTGTATCTTGAGATAAACAGATTGCCGTCTATAACCCTGATACCATTCTGTGCGTCTTCAATGATACAATTTTCAACTATGTTGCTGTCTGAGTTTTCTCCGAAAATATAAATACAACTGAGTGCGTTTGCAGCTTTAATACGCATGTCTTTTATGGTAATTTTTTCTTTGTTGAAAATTCTGATGACAAAATCATTTGTTGGGCTGATTATCTGTGGCAGTTCACCTGATCCGTAAGCACCAATGGTTACATTGTCGGCAAGAATATTAATTTTAATTTCTTCAGAAACAGTTCCTCTTTTCTGAAGATAGGAAGCACCCTGAATCCATCTAACCTCATCCCATGAAGCAAAGGGATGCAGTTGACTTCCGTTCCGGGAATTATCATTGATGTTTGTTGGGTCGATGTAATAAATGATTTGCGCGGGTGTAAGGTTAATTTTAACAGTGGCTGAAGCCGATAAGGGAGGATTTGCGTTATCGGTAGTTTCTACAGTGAGTTCAAAATATGATGTGGTTGAGAAATCAATCATTTCGGGTTTCACCACCATGAGTTCTCCCGAATTACTGTTTAGCGAAAAGATACCTGATGTGTTACCCGAGAGTATTTTATAGGTAAGCGATTGTTTATTGTCTTCATCTGTTGCTGTGACATAACCTAAGGTATATTGTTCATTGAGTATATTTTCCTGTAACAGATTAAATTCCTGATTATTAATTACCGGCTTGTGATTGATTACCTCATTTGGGTCGGTTGGCTTAACAGGAGGATTTGGCGGTAAAGTTGCAGGTTTGTATTCAAAAGCGCCAATATCCGGAAGGTTATTAATTGAATTTCCGTCAAAATCATATTTTAGTCCGAGATCCTTACCTTTATCAATTAAAGTTGATGCATTTTCGGTAAGGCGGAAATTGAAACTGCCGTAATCAACGAATACTTTGGTATCGGGATTTAAAATATTATATGTATTATTTACAGCTCCGGAGATCTGAGTAAAGATATTATTATAAAATTCAAGAGCAGAAGTATTGCTTCCGACGTTGAATTTATTAATAACTGTATTATTATACACGTAAACTCCCTTTGATTCTGAAATACTGATACCATCGGTAGTATTTCCATATACTACATTGTAAAGGATGGATATGTTTGTTTCAAGGCCAGGTGCTGCTGCATGCCTTGCTACACTTATTCCGGTCTGTTTATTGTCTGAAACCAGGTTGCGCTGAACGATAATTTCGGAGGATCCACCGCATACTTCAATTCCATAAGTGTTTCTTCTTGAGATATTGTTTTCCACAATTGAATTGGTTGTATAATAGTCTATTCCAATACCAATGTAATTATTTTCGGCAATGTTGTTTTTGAAAAGCACATTCGAGGAATTATTGGCATACACACCGGCATAGGTATATTCCACCCGGCTGTTGATGATTTTAATATTGGGCCCGTCGGCTTCCAGACCATATTGTTTGTTATGATGCGAGTAACAATGATCGATGGTTGAATTATTAAACGCAGATATTCCGTTTCCTCCGTTATTATAAACCATACAGTTTTTCAGCAGGGTACCCGGATTTGCCTTTATTCCATGATAATCGCCATTATCATGTGAAACGCAATTGTAAACTTCATTGTATCGCACAATAGCTCTGTCTGCGGGCGTTTCAGAATATTTCAGGTATATGCCTCCATTATCGCGGCAATTGTAAACATCCATATCAAAAATCCTGATATGATCACTGGTGCGCTCAACCTTAATTCCCTTGCTTGAGTGAATAACAAAGGAGCTTAGGTTAACATAACTGGCTCCCAATGTAGTGCTTCCGACCCAAATACCTGCTAATGTGAGCGGAAGATTTGTGCCGTTGAGTACCGGCCGCTGACCCGAACCATAGGCTCCTATATAAATGGGGTTTTCTGCATTGCCTCCCGGCCCCGATACCGTTATTTCACCTTCATAATATGTGGTGTTTCTTTTCTGAAAATAAGCATATCCTGCTTTGAAACTCCCTACCGACCTCCATGTGTTATAAGGGTTTGTCCTTGAACCATTACCATTTACTGATGCTGACGGATCAACAAAGACGCATTTATCACTGCTTATAACAATTATTTTGGCAGTATCAACGTCAGTAAATGCTTTATCATGACTGGTAATTTGCAGTTGGTATTGCCCAGCCCTAAGTTTGCTTTTATCGCTGACTTTTATTATTCCGGTTGTGCCCTCTATCCTGAATATCCCGGATGAGTTGCCCCCTGTAATTTCAAACCAGACACTTTCAACGGGTTTGTATGTAAAGTAACTGTAAAATTTTCCACATTCATCGTTGTTGTCTGCATTTTCGGGCATAAAAAACATTTGCGAATAACTGATATCTCTTATGTCCTGTGATAATGCTGATTCGCTCCAAACGCCGGTTAATAAAATAATCCACAGGTAATTGATAACAGAAAATTTTGTCCTTCTCATTGATTTAGAATTAAGTTTTGCTTAAAAAATTTTGACGAACGAACAAATTTTGTTGACGAACGAATAAAATATTTATTTGTATATACGAAAAATCTTGATTGATGTTGTATAATACAAGGTGATTTATGTCACCTTAACAGAAGTATTTTTTCTGGCAGTAAATTATTTATGTTTACGCAACCGGGAAATGAAAGTAAACAGAAAATTATTGTTCTTATTATGCAAATAACCGATTTTTTCTGAAGCAGGTTTAGTATATCAATACTGGCATAAAAAACCAAAAAGTCATGGATACAATTATTCAAACAGGCAGATAAAAATAAATTTCATTTTAAAAGAAAATCCTAATGACTTTTTTTGGGTTGAAATAACGAATCCGTCGTATCTCAATATAGGGACGCTTTGTTTTTTCTATGACGAGTTTAGGACAAAGGAATTATAATTAACATGAATGCCCTACAATCAGATATCAGGTATTTATCATCAATTATCAGCTATCCAGTATTTTCAGTTCAGTTCATTATGTCGTTTAAACTTTACTATATTTGCCTGATAAAACTTTTGCAATGAACCAGCCTTTTCTATTTATCAGCGGAGCAGAATTATTAATGGTTTTGTTTATATTTCTGCTGCTCTTTGGTTCAAAAAAAATTCCCGACTTTGCAAGAAGCCTTGGAAAAGGACTAAATGAGTTTAAGAAAGCCACTGATGAAATTAAAAGAGAGATTTCAGAAAATGTGAAGGATGTTAATAAGGAAGTCAGTGATGTTAAAAAAGATATCAATCCGCATGATTAAATACTAACAGTTATTTCTCCGCAGCATGGAATATCTCTTATCAATTACAGGTTTTGTTTTACTATTAGCTGGCGGCAAATATCTGGTTAACGGGAGTGTTTCACTTGCCCGCCAACTAAAGGTTTCAAATCTTGTGATTGGGGTTACTGTAGTGGCGCTGGGGACATCTTCGCCCGAATTATTTGTCAGTGCAATGGCTTCTTTTGAGGGGCATTCAGATATTGCTACCGGAAATGTGGTAGGTTCTAACATTGCAAATATTGCGCTGATACTTGTTATTACTGCTGTTTTTTTTGTAATACATATTCATCGCAATATTATTGTTTTTGACTGGCCAATAATGATGTCGGCGAGCCTGTTGTTTTTTATTTTTATGCTTGACCATCGCTTATCACGTTTTGAAGGACTTGTTTTTATTATATTACTGGCAGCATACGTATCTTATCTGGTTTATGACTCGCGAAAAAACCATATTGTTGATGAAGAGCAGCTGAGAGTGAATTATCCGGTTGCAGTTGCTGTTTTATTAATAATTCTTTCATGTGCTGCACTTGCTACAGGATCAAATATGCTGGTTAAAAATATTTCAATTATTGCGCGGAATATTGGTATCAGTGAGCGCATAATTGCTATTTCGCTTATTGCCCTTGGGACGAGTTTACCCGAACTTTCCACTTCACTTATTGCAGCTTTTCATAAAGAAGTAGATATTTCAGTTGGCAATATCATTGGTTCAAATACATTTAACCTTTTTGGCGTACTGGGTGTATCAGCTGTTGTACATCCCCTCGATATAAATGAAATGTTGAGCCATTTCGATATTTACTGGATGCTTGGCATTACCATAATATTTTTTGCTCTTGTTTTTTTGCCTCCGGTAAAAAACTTCAAAAGATATAAAGGAATAATATTGCTTGCAGTATATATTATCTATATTTATCTGATATTCACAAAAATGAATGCATAATGATTCATGCATCAAACATAACTATGTACTTCGGGAGCCTTCAGGTTTTAAAAGGCATTGATTTACATATTAATAAAGGAGAAATTGTAACCTTAGTAGGTCCGAGTGGTGCAGGTAAAACGACGCTGCTACATATATTGGGGACACTGTTATTCCCTACATCAGGAGAAATAATGATTAATGGCACAAGGGTATATAATTTAAAAGAAAAGCAGCTTTCGCAGTTCAGAAACAAACATATAGGATTTGTTTTTCAGTTTCATCATCTGCTTCCTGAATTTACTGCAATAGAAAACGTTTGTATTCCGGCATTTATACAAAAAGTGCCGCGGGCACATGCCGAGAAGGAGGCAGCAGAGCTACTTCATTTTTTAGGATTGAGCCACAGAATGGAGCACAAACCGGGTGAACTTTCAGGAGGCGAACAGCAACGTGTTGCAGTGGCCCGGGCATTGATTAACAAACCTGACGTTATTCTGGCTGACGAACCATCGGGTAACCTTGACACACAAAATAAAAAAGAATTGCACGAATTGTTTTTTTCACTTCGTGACCGGTTTAATCAGACCATAGTAATTGTAACCCACGACAAGGATCTGGCGGCAATGTCAGACAGGATACTTTCCATGCGCGACGGGAAAATTACAGGTTGACTACTTTTAATCTTCATGATTACCGACTTATCCGTTATCAAAGAATTTCTCGAAGAAAAGGCCTATTTTTATAATCGTCCTGAATTTATTGATGCTGATCCGGTTCAGGTTCCTCATCTTTTTAACGATTCCAATGATATTGAAATTGCGGCCTTTGTGACATCCATTCTTGCATGGGGGCAGCGAAAAACAATCATATCTAAGGCAAAGCAATTTTTAACACTTATGGACAACAGGCCTTACGATTTTATATGCCATGCCGGAAAAACTGATATCAGATTATTCAACTCCTTCACACACCGTACTTTTAACGGAGCTGATGCTATTTATTTTATCAATGCCATCAGACACATCATAATTACTTATGGCTCGCTTCGGTTTTTTTTTGAAACTACCTTTCAGCAAACCAATGATATTAAACTAACGTTAATGCAGTTCAGAAAAACCTTTTTCTCTTTGCCTTATCGGATGAGGACAACAAGGCAAATACCTGATATAGGCAAGGGCTCTGCGGGCAAGCGGCTCAATCTTTTTTTACGCTGGATGGTAAGGCGTGACAATAAGGGGGTGGACTTTGGCATTTGGCAAAAAATTCCGCCTTCAGCATTATATATACCTCTTGACGTGCACAGTGGAGCAGTTGCAAGGAAACTCGGGCTACTCAGACGTAAATCTGACGACTGGAAGGCTGTGGAAGAGATTACGGCTGCGATGAGGTCTTTTGATCCGTCAGACCCGGTGAGGTACGATTTTGCACTTTATGGATTAGGCGTTTTTGAGAAATTTTAATTACTGATAAATAAGTTTCAGAATTTTCGCAAATACGATAAGTATCAGCCAATCATTTATACATACGGTTTTTCATATTATCTTTATTTGTTGAATATTTTTTTCATTAAAAGATGCCTAATAGTTTTTTTCAGTTTAAACATTTCACCGTATTTCACGACAATTGTGCCATGAAAGTCACTACCGATTCCGTGATACTTGGAGCATGGACCGATGTGAAAGATATTAATAATGCCCTTGATATTGGCACAGGCACAGGCCTCCTTGCGCTTATGGTTGCCCAGCGCTCCCATGCAATAATTGATGCCGTCGAAGAGGATGAAGCAGCATGCAGGCAGGCATTGACAAACATTAAAAACTCTCCATGGGATGGCAGGATTAATCTTATAAATGACACCATACAACATTTTTGTCAGATTAACCATAAAATTTATGATCTGATTATTTCAAACCCTCCGTATTTTCAGCATTCACTTAAATCGCCCGATAAACGCAGGTCAGCAGCGCGTCACAATATCAGTCTTTCCTATGAAGAGTTGCTGATGATCACAAATAAATTGCTTGCCCCGCAAGGTAAGTTTTCTCTTATTATACCTGCAGCAGAAAGTGACAATTTTATTGAATTGGCGTTTATTAATAAGCTATACCCTTCAAGAATTACCCTCATAAGGTCGTTTCCAAACTCAGCCTTTTCAAGGGTTTTGATTGAATTTGGTTTCAACCGGGTTAATACTATTTTACGGAATGAACTGGTTATACATAACAAAACCCGAAAATATTCTGATGAATATATATCGCTTACCAGAGATTTTTATCTTAATTTTTAGTAATATCCTTTATTGATGGGGCCATCACTTTTAATGCTCCCGGCTTTATGCGTATTTTTATTTTCCCTTTTATTATAGCAGGCTCTCCGTCATAATGAATATATTGCTTTCTTTTCCTTCCTTTAATTAATACTTTCTTACCTCTGATTAGTTCAAGGTAAGGGCTTTGGTCGATTTTTCGTCCGATTAGTTTCAGTCCAAGCGGGAGAACAGCAGGTTTGGGGAATGGTTTCATAATGCATATATCAAGCAATCCGTCATCAATTCTTGCCCCCGGTGATATGTAAACATTGTTGCCATATTGGCCCGCATTGGCCGCAGTAATTAAAAATGCCCGGGTTTTAAATTCATTCCCGTCAATTTTTATGTAATATTTTTTAGGCCTGTATCTGAAAAACTGGCGAAAGACTGAATTTACATATCCAATAAGGCCTCTTTTGCCAATGGCCGAAAATTCATAGCCTACACGGGCATCAAATCCGACGCCGCATGTACAAAAGAAATAGTTCTTGTTTATTTTCCCTGCATCAATAGTGTATAAATCATGTCTGGCAATCACAGCCAGAGCCTTGTTTACCGAATGAGGTATTCCAAGATGGTTTGCAAGTCCGTTTCCCGAACCGGCAGGTATAATTCCCATTACAGTATTCGTATTAACAAGTGCCGAAGCAACCTCATTAACCGTGCCGTCACCGCCAACAGCTATGCAGTATGGAATATTCTGCGCGGCAAACTTTTTTGCTATCTTATGGCCATGACCGGCTTTTTTGGTATATTTTATCAGAATTTCTTCCGAAGCAAAAAAATCCTTTATTTTTTTCTCAATGCGTTGTTTGTCTTTCTTTCCTGAAATAGGATTGATTATAAACAAATATTTAACTTGCATAAATTTGTTTCTTTCAATACTTCATCATCATTTTGATAAGCAAATATGCCTTACGCACGGACTAATCATCAGGAATGTACCGGCCTGATGATTTCCCCGAACAATCGGTACAGGCTGCTATAGAAAATCTTAAAATGTAAGCATCACTAATTCTGATTTATAGTTTTTCTTAAGTGATTTGTTATAGTATTACCCACATAATTCTGCAATTTATACTATATGATTTCTAATGACGATCATTAGAAAAAATACCTGATGACAAATTTCCTCTAAAAATAAAAAATTAATGGTTGACTATTACAGTTAAAAAGAATAAATTTCCTCTACGCTATTCACAT
>FWPV01013016.1_pt1 | contig 10763 bp, 12 predicted proteins | sample 2228371 | NCBI WGS metagenome assembly FWPV01 (sample SAMEA103939776, study PRJEB20133) | metagenome | reverse complement strand
TCCCCCGCTTCAAGGGACAAATCTATACCTCGCAGGGCAGGGACCGCCATGGCTCCAAAAGCATATTCCTTACTCACATTGATCAACTCAATGAGTGCCATGAAAGAATCCGTTCAGGAAAGCGGCTGATGGGCTCTCACGAGCACCAATGAGCAATTATGGCCGCCGAACCCGAAGGCGTTGACCAAGGCAGTGCGCAGATTTTGACCTGTCACAGCCTCATTGGGAACATAGTTCAGGTCGCAATCCGGATCAGGATATTCGTAATTGATGGTAGGGGGAACAGATCCAGTTTGCAAGGCCAAGGCCGCCACAGCAACGGCAATAGCCCCAGACGCACCTACCGTGTGACCGGTCATGGACTTGATAGCCGGAACGAATAAACGGTATGCGTAATCACCAAAGACACTTTTAATGGCTTGCGTTTCATAATAATCATTGATAATGGTCGCCGTTCCATTGGCACATACCATATCCACGGCCTCCCGAGGAACCTCTGCATCCGCCAAAGCTTTTTCCATAGCACGAGCCATCGCCTGACCGTGAGGCGCCGGCATGAAAATGGTGCCATAGCCGGCCACGCGAGCATAGCATCGGGCTCCCCGTTGACGGGCATGCTCTTCGGATTCCAGAACCAGACAACAGCCTCCGTCTGCAAGAACAAATCCCGTTCTTTTTAGATCAAAAGGGCGCATTGCTTTAGGATGATTTTCCCGTGTGAGTACTTGAAGAAAGTTGCCCCGTAGAATGGAATTTTCCGTGAGCAAGGTGTCAACGCCACCGGCTACCACCACGTCGGCAATTCCGAATCGGATCAAATCGACTGCGTTCGCCACCGCGTAGGCACCGGAAGCACAGGCGGCGGAGATCGTATAACTCGGCCCTCGTAAGGATGCTCGAAGCGTGACCCAAGCCGGAATGGCGTTGATCATTTCTCGAATGATTTTGAATTTTTCCGCCCCAGGTTCAGGGGCATCTTGGGGACTGCGAATGCTGGAGCCACTTGTGCCGATCACGACAGCGCAGCGCTCGGTGTTGACGTTCTCAAGAACAAGTCCACTGTCTTCAAGAGCCTCATCCGCCGCTTTCATCACAATCCGGCTGGTCCGCACGGTTTGTTTGTACAGCCGCTTGGGAACTTGGTCCTTTTCCCATCGTGCAAACTCCTCAGGCAACTGTCCTCCAAACTGCGTCAGACAGCCCTTGGGGTCGAATTTGGTGATTGGCCCGATACCCGAGCGCCCTTGAAGCATGGCCCGCCACGTCTCTGGAGCCGACATTCCTAGGGGCGTGACCATGCCGACGCCCGTGATGACCACACCATCTCGCGTCATGGGCCTTGCGTCCTTTTACGACAACGGTCCAGCATCTTGTTCGGAAGCAACCAAAGCTTCCCCTTTTTCAATAACCTCACATAAAGCATCCACGGCCTGGCCAATATTTGTGATCGCCTTGCGAAGCATGTACTGCCCGATCGTCCGAACCTCCACCTGAATACCGTACTTTTCCCTCAACTCCTCCACAATCTCTAGGAAGATGACCGAATCTCCGCCAAGATCATTGACCACGTCCGTTTCCTCAGTAATTTCATTAATATCCACCTCCAGCTCGTCGGCCAAAAATTGGCGGATGTCTTCGAAAATTTTCTGACGTTCTTCGGGGCTTACCACACGTCCCATAAACTCTCTCCCCTCATTTCAACGAGAAACGATCCCTGCTGTTTCGTGACAGTCTTCTTTTTACCCAAACCCTTATGCATCACACCCTATAGCCATGCCGCATATCGTGAAGCTCTCAGAATCCCACATTCTGAATAGATGACAGAAACCGCTTTATTTACAGAGCTCTTAAAGCAGCTTTGTGCGGTCACGTTGTGCGACGACTCCAAACCACCGAGCAGACCCAAGCTGGAGGAATCATGAAGAAATAGCCTTCCATTTCTTCGTGTCCCGCCGCACCTCTCACCACGAACCGCCCTGATCCTGTGCCATGGATGCCAAGCTTCGTCAAATCAACAGCCAGACCTTGGCCAAGAGCCTTCGCCACCGCCTCTTTGCACGCCCAAAGAGCTGTCCAGCACCACATATCATCCAGAGGCACACCCAACCGATCACCCGCACTTAAAAATACCTGGCGCAAAGAAACCAATTTGGGCGTCACCCTTTGCACATCGACCCCAACAGGCACATCTCGGCGCAAACACAAAGCCGCCGCTGCCATCCCTTCACTATGAGACAAGCTGCAAGGGAAGCTTTCCTGCTTTCCGTGGCGGGCCACAGAAAACCGGGGAACCCCGAAATGGTCCTTGACCACCTGACCCTCTTCGGCGTGGTCTAGGTTGAGCATCTTCCATGCCAAGTATTTCAGAGCTCGCCTGGCCGCCACCCATTCCATGGCCCTTTTGGGATTGATGATCCGTTTAAGTTCCTCTAGTTCCCGTTGGTGTAAACCAGTTGATAATCGCGGAATGGAAACGATCGCTGGCCAGCACGCCAGGCCGACAACTGGTCGATCGAGAACACCCGACTTCACCCGGAAGAAGAGAGCCCTGGAGAGGCTTCGGGCAAAAGCTTTAGAAAGGCCTCGCTCGCCAAAGTAATCAATTCGTATTCTTTCTTCTCGCGCGCAGAGATAAAAACCTTCAAGGCCTCTTGAATCGCTCGTTGCGGCACAGAAAGGATGGTGCGCACCCATAGGGTGGTCCTTTCCTCAAATTCTTTGCGAGGAAAAACACGGTTAACAAGACGCAGTTCAAGGGCCTTAGAGGCGGAAATCAGGTCCCCAAGAAGAACCATTTCCATGGCGGCTGCTTCACCGACAACTCGTGTCAGGCGCTGGATTCCACCAAGACCGGGAAGAAGGCCTAGACTTAATTCGGGAAGACCCATCCGAGCCCTCTCGGACGCCACTCTCAGATGGCAGGCAAGCGCCAGCTCCAAACCGCCACCAAAACACGCGCCGTCTATAGCCGCCACCACCGGTTTTGTCAATCGGGAAAGGGCTTCGAAGATGTCGTTACCGGAGCGAAGCAGGGCGGCCTGTTGGGACACATTGGTCGTTCGCAACTCCTCCGGATCAGCACCCTTAGAAAAGTTTCTCCCCATGCCCTTAATCACCACAGCCCGAACTTCATCGGATGCCATAACCGTAAGGCAGCTGGCGAGTTCTTGGAATGTCACATGTGTGAGACGATTGTCGGGAGGATTGTTGAGCCCAACCGTGAGAATGCCATCGTTTAAGGACAAAGCAAGAATGCGAGTCGTGGGCAGCTCCATCGTCAAAACTCCTCGAGGCACATCTAGAGGGTCACTAATCTCAAAAGAGAATGGCAGGGCGAAAACAACCTAGACCCTGTCCGAAAACTCGCAATACCAAGGTCTTCAAGGCCATTTTAAGGCAGGGGCAAGGCGGCGCCTCGCCCCTACAAGCCCGAAACTGTGCTTTTTGCCGAGAAGGCTGGTCTCTAGCCCGCCATTTGTGCAGGCGGGACGCCAGAACTCCCAAAAAAACAAAGGGTTTGGGACGTATTGGCACGGCACGCCGTGCCCTTACGTCTTGGCCTGGAATAGCTCACTCTAGGTTCTCGGGCAGGCTCCTAGAGCTTGTTCCCAACACGCTACATGCTCTTCCCTTGGATTTGAAACGGCATTCCATAGCACGGTCGTTACGCCTTCTCGGACAGGCTCCGACAATCAGAGCTTCTCGAAATTAAGAAAGAACGCACCTTCCCACGACCGGTCCTATCTCTGGACAATTTGAGGCCGATCCTGAAAGGCATCGACCATCACACTTTAAAGGTCGCTGTTTGAAAAACGCTCGAAAACCAAAGTACAGTTATGGCCGCCAAAGCCAAAGGAATTACTAAGGACCGCCTGTAAGTTGGACACCTTGCGAGCTGCGTTGGGCACATAGTCCAAATCGCATTCAGGATCGGGAACTTCGTAGTTGATGGTAGGGGTCACAATTTGCCGATGAAGGATCATGGCGCACACCCCGGCCTCAATGGCCCCGGCCGCCCCAATGGAATGCCCGATCATGGACTTTTGTGAACTAACGGCGATACGCTTCGCCTGTTCTCCAAAAACCTTCTTGATGGCGCGCGTTTCCGCCAAGTCATTATGGTAGGTGGATGTACCATGTGCGCTGATATAACCGATGCTTTCCTTGGTCACACCGGCGCGAGTCAGGGCTGCTTCCATCACCCGCGCCATGGCTCCACCCGTCATGTCCGGCGCCACGATATTATAAGCTTCGGAGTTGGCGGCGTAGCCGGAAATCAGAGCATAGATTCGAGCTCCTCTTGCCCTCGCCTCGGATAGAGGTTCCAGGAAAAGGGCACATGCCCCTTCAGACAGAACAAAACCATTGCGGAGCTTATCAAAAGGTCGGCTTGCCTTTTCCGGTTCGTCGTTACGTTCGGATAAAGCCATGAGAGCATTGAACCCTTGAATGGTGTCTTCGTACACAAGGGTATCCACCCCGACAACGACGCAGGCATTCCCTGAACTCCGTACGTACTCGAAACCATGACCGACGGCATGCGCCCCGGAAGCACAGGCTGTTGCCACGTTATAAGAAGGTCCCTTAAAGCCGAACTCTATGGTGACGCATGCCGAAAGCGCATTGAGCATTCCATGGGACACAATGGGGACTTTTCGGCGCTTGGGCCGATCCCCCTCCGGGGCAAAATGAATTTCATCCCCGTAGGTGGATCCGCCGCAACCGGTGATCACCGCCACGTTCTCCCCATTCATGTGCTTCGGGTCAATTCCAGCATCCTCTATGGCCTCACGTGCCGCAAGGATAGTCACACGGGACGAGAGGGTGCTCTGTCGCAAGGCCTTCTTTGTAAACGCTTCCTGTTCCCGCTGGTAATACTCTGAAGGAAGCTCTCCGGCGATACGTGTGGCGCAACGCGAAGCATCAAAGCGCCGTATGACATGAATTCCTGAATGCCCCTCCACAAGACGTCGCCAACATGTTTCTCTGTCGGCTCCCAAACAACAAATTAACCCAATACCTGTGACGGCCACTTGGTGAAGGGCCTGATACCTAGTATCCATGGCCATAAGGATCACCTCTTTTATCCATGGACTCGTGCGCGCACCGGCTCGACAACAAGCTTCATGAATAAACCGATAGGAAAGGAAAGGGCAATAAGTATGCCTAACTGAATGATGAACAGGATCACGAGCGGGGCACGACGCTTCTGACCTTGACGCCCCGCCCAGCGGATGGTCCGCGCCCAGCGCCGAAACATAGCGTGCCCCACCCGTTCTTGTCGGACCAAATCGGGATCTTGAGGCGCCGGATTCAGGGGCTCAAGCACAGACTTTCCGGATTGTATTCGGCCGTCCCGTAAACCTTCTAAAATCGCTCTTCCAAAACGTTCCGTAGCTTCGATGATTTCCAAAGGTACACCGGCATCAGGGAAACGCCAGAATCCTTGCTTTTTTCCCGTCCACAGCCACCGCAGAGTGCTCACAAGACTTCCAAGAGCCGACCCTACATGGACCACGGCCACGTGATCCACCAAAATTCCTCCCCACCGTTTCACCCTGGCGGCCACCTCTTCTTGGGCTTTCACCCACTTGTCCCGGGCGTTCACCACAGTGATGACGGGAACGCCCCGCATCACAGCCGCCTGCTCGGATTGCAAAAACCCCGAGACGGGTAAGGATGGAGATAAGAACCAGACTTGATAAAAGAGCAAAATGAGATCCGGAGTCCCAATCTCCGAAAAATCCAAAGGTTTTACGGGCGTAGACTCCATCAGGACACTCTCAGGGAGAGTGTCAAAGAAGCGATACAAAGGCCAGGGAAAGGGGTAAGGCTCTTCGGGTTCCAACATCTTGTAAAAGACGCGGATTTCAGGAGACTCAGCAAGAGGCTTGGTCAGCCATCGAGCGATGTTTTCCAGTTGGCCACTCTGAGAGTAAAAAAGGACCAAAACCTTCCACCTTTTTTCCCGCCCATGGCCGACACCCTCGTCCATCCCTGACTCCCTCGAATCCCGCTAGGGCAGTAACACCTCCTTAGGAATCCTTCCGTAGCACTACTGAGTCCCTACCGGCACAGAAACCCGGATCAGTTCGGTTCGTGCCTCTTCAAAATCGGCCGCCACCATCCCTACGTTTTCAGCCAGATACCAGACGCGGTTTGCCTTGAACTTTTTCGGGACCGAAAATCTCTCTCCGAAAGACAGAGTCAACAAAACATCCTGATTGATCTTGTAAACATTGCTAAAGCTTCCCGCAGGTACCACGACGTCGGTCAAGCCGGCAAATCTGGACATAATCTCCATTCGCAAAGCGATATTGAAGATCTTGCCTTTTTCGCTCTTTAAGGTGCCTTGAAAATCCAGAACAAAAGGCCAGCTGGCTCCCGAGGTGATCTGGTTCATGGGCGGAAGAATCACACCTGATGTTTCTCTGAATTGCAAGCTCAGCATAGCCCCACCGGGAAGAGGGACCGCAAAACTGTTTAGTTCCACCAAGCGAATGCCTTCTGCCGAGGTACAGTATAAAGGTACAGGTAAAGGCGCCCCGCCCAAAACATCCAGGGCCAGGTTCAGGATGGCATTGGTCACGGAACCTCGCGTAAACACGGACTGAACGGTCAACGCAAACCCTTCCTCCTCGGCATTCCATTCTCCGCTATAAAACCACTGTGCTCCCACCACGACCGGAAGTAATGGATGACGGCAATAATTTTCGCTCCGTGCCAAAGATGCTCCCCCCAGCCAGAGCATTGCCCCTAGACAAAACGCAATAAGACCCCTTTTCATAATCCACCTGTCCCTTTTCTCACCTAGCCATTGGACAACCGCATCTCCCTGGGCTAGAATCAACCACAATTGGCTCTTTTACGACATCCTTCAGGCGAACCAGCGGTGCCAAGCCCAGTGCGTGAGCCAGCCGATTACAGGTGGGAACAAGAAGCTCAGCGCAAATCGGCACACCGAAAACTTCCAACCCAAAAGAGGAACCTCCAAGATGACAAGCCGATGGATACCCACGAGAGCCCACGCAGACAAGTAGGCTGCCAGAGGGCCCACGGCCACACCCCGTTCATACAAGGCGGCCACTATCGGAAACTGGATAAACGGTCCACCAGGGGTCAACAAACCTGCCAGGGTGGCGACGCTTATGCCTCGCCACCCTGAGCCTTCTCCTAACCAGCGAATCAGGGTGTCATGAGGTACAAATCGCGTAAGAAGCGCAGCCACACAAAACGCTCCCAACATGAGGGGCATCACACGAACGAAGCCCATGATACCAGCTCTCAGATCTTGCCATGGGAAAGCCGACTCCTTCCACGTCACAAGCCCTACAAGCCCGAGAAAGAGAGCCAGAAACAAGGCGCCAGCAAAACCTGCGGTGGCCATGGACTTCACCCTTCGGCTGGACGGTTTCAAGAAAAATCACCTATTGAGGTTTTGCTTGCCAACGGGCCTTGGCACGCTGTGTCACGCGGTCTTTACCTTCAATGTACCTTTGTTGCTCTTCCGGCGTTAGAGAATTCCAAAATTCTTCGGCCGTCTGATGAGCCTGCTGTTGTCTGTTTTTAGCCACTTCACGCATGTGAGCTTGCTGGTCTGGCGTTAGAGAGTCCCACCGCATGCGCGCTTTTTCATGGGCCTGAAGGCCCTTCTGCTTTAACTCCGATTGACTTAACCCAGGGCGAAGCATTCGCCGAGCTTCGCTAGGGCCGGCACTTAGGACAAACGTGAGTGCTATAAGCACGGCACCCACGATCCATAAAAATTTTCTCATAGAAACTTCTCCTTTGCCTTTCCTGCATCCCGGAGATCACCTAACTCTTTGGTGCCCGTTTGGAGCTTTTCAGGAACCCATTTTATTGCGGCTTTTTACGCCACCGCTCTCGGGCCCTTTCCGTGACCCAATCCTTGCCTTCCATGAGCCGCTCCTGCTCCTCCGCGCTCAGGGAATTCCAATATTCCTGCGCAGTCATATTGGCCTGGGCCGCCCGCTGCTTTCCCTTTTCGGCAACATAGGCCTGCTCTTCCGGTGTCAGAGACTCCCATCGCGCTTTGGCCTTTTGTTGCCCAGCATGTCCCTTTTCTTTGATTTCCGTCTGGCTGAGGCCTGGTTTCTTTCCCATGGCTTGAGCTTCCAGACTGGGAGACGCCGATAAGGTCCACACTACGGCCATGAGGAACATTAACGCCCATACTCCAAAGCTTTTCTTCATGCATAGCTCCTTTCATGTTCAAGGTACTTCAAAGTGACCTCGAGAATCCGTTCAGCCTCTTAGGGACTCAGCTGAAGCAGCTCCCACCCCCCTTCTGGGACGTCATCATCGGCGATCGTTGCCAAGTTACTAGTGTTTCCGGTGCCGATGTAAAGAGCATCGTCAGCGAGCAAGTTTCTTACAGCCGCGTTGAGATAATTTCCGATCCCTCCCAAATTCTCGGCCACCCCTAAGGCGTGCGCATTTTCGAAACGCCACAGTTCGGCGCCCCATAACCCCCTTGTTGGCTCCTGAGGCTTCGCAAAATCGGGAAAGGAAAAAAAGCCCGAGGCCATCCTTTGGCTGTTTTCCGCCGTCCCCACATAAAGTTTATTTTGAAAGACGGCCATGGAATACGTTTGCAGCTGGTACCAGTTACAAAATCCTCCGAGGCCGTGTAAAGGCTCCTTGGACATTCGGTTGGGGGCAATCACCCATCGGCCCTGACGGGTGGCAGAGTCGTATTGAAATGCGGGCAAACGACTGAACCCATAAACCAGATCGATTTCAGGAGCGGCTGTTTCTAAGTTTTTTCCTCGAAAGACGCTTGTCGGACGCCATGTGCCGTAAAGAGCTGCCAGTTCGTCATCCGCCGAGGGATACCCAGGAATGAGCTTTCCATACACCGTTTTGTGAAGGCCCCACGCCTGCTCCACTTCCATCTCTGTGCCCCACCACAAATAACCATCAAAGAAAACTAGATCGCCGACAGCGGTGGCCACGGCCGTCACTAGGTCAGGATCGTACCGGCTGGCACTCCAAACCACTTGCCACTTATCCGCATCCTCAGCTGTCAAGTGGTCGAAAAACTCTGGACTAAGCCACAGTTCTCCCCCTCGAAGCACCTGAGTGGTATCTCGAGGCCGTGTGCCCACAACCAACCTCTTTCCATCGTAGACAGCAATGTTCGCTGGAGCCTGACTCAACCGCCCGACTTCTTCGAAATTCCACAGGCTGGCTAGATCCCCTCTTTTGATCGCCGCCGCATCACCTGCCCACCGAATAATCCTTCCTCCCCCTTCGACCCACGCCGTTCCATACAGATGGCCATTATGATTCAACCACTTGCGCGTGTTCTTATAGCGAACGCCATCAGGCCCCTCCATTGGTCTCCATCCAAGGAATTCCTCTGTCTCTGAGTTGTAAGCCAACAAGACAAGGGAGGCGTTATCCGAACTGGTTCCCGATAAGGCAGCCAAAAACACAATTCCGTCCGCCACCCCCGCGCCTCGCACCCCCTGAATCAGAGGCAGCCCCCCCATGGATCCCGGTTCCAGAAAAGCCACGCGTCGTGACGTTGCCGTGCGCGTATTGTAAACATAAATCGATGGTGGTCGCCAATCTCCTAGATAATCCGGCAGAGGCGGAACCCAGTAACTCCTGCCAAATTCACAAACCGCAAAAGGCGTAAAGATCGGGGTGGTCTGGTTGGAAAAGCCCATGGTTGTGCAAATGGGGTTCTCTCTGGTCCCAACCCATAGTTTCTCCTGCCACTTCGTCAAAGCCCAGACCTGCCCTCCATTCCGTTTCCAGCGGCCCCCTTCACAAGTCTCAGCCAAATATCGGTTCAACGGACTCCCAACACCATACAAACACTCGTCGATGGGAGCTTTAAGTAAGAGTGTTGCATGTAGTGTCGGTGCTTCAGTTCGCCGGCAATTGTAGAAAAGGCTGGACCAAAAGGCATAGAGTTCGGAGGATACGGACACAGGTTGTTGCGCCCAAACAGCTTCCCCCAAGATCACCATGAACATAGATCCTAAAACTATCTTCAGCAATCCCTTTCTTTCACGCATGATCACACCCTTCCTCGAACTTGCGCCATAATCTTTCATCAGCCTCCAGGTCAGCTGCCAGTTTCTCAATGGACAGCCCAAAGTCTTCAAGTTTCAAGTTCCGATGTAACGGTCGATACCCTGATTGTTTCTTATGTTGCTCTTCAATCCTTAAACGCATTGCTTCACTGATAGGTAACTCCGCAAACTCAAAAACCTTTTTTATCGTTCCTCGAAAATCCTTCTGGAAGTCTTCATAACGTACTTGAAGAATATTATGGGCGTTGAAGAAGCCTTTTCGTCTCAATCGCCGTATGTAACGGTAATAGTTGACGTCATGTATGTAACGCCTATCTATATATTTTTCACTCAAAGAATTTATTGCAGCTAGCCTAACAACGTTCACATGAAGAATTTACCGCAATTTATAATCTTCTGAGTATGTGGTTGTTTTGTTCTATCTTCTTTTTTGGAAGTCTTTTTACATTCCATAGATAATCCAAAACTCGCAAATCAAGAGTCAAGTGCGATGGAATGGCCTCGTAAGGCGATCTCTCAATGAAAATAACACGTGCGTCGGGAAAAGTCTCCACAAGATTTTTGAATCCCATGCCCATGTAATTCATGTTGGCAACAATTCGGGACTTTTTTTTCCAATACATCTGCCTTTGGAAGCACCCCTTCAAATAGGCCATTGATTCTCGGACCAACTGAGGGTCCTGAAGGTCTTTAAAG
>FWPV01015817.1_pt1 | contig 10764 bp, 12 predicted proteins | sample 2228371 | NCBI WGS metagenome assembly FWPV01 (sample SAMEA103939776, study PRJEB20133) | metagenome | reverse complement strand
CGGCCGGGTCCAGGCGCAGGCTCAGCGTGCCCAGGCGCTCGGGGTGCTGGTCGGCCCAGGCCTGGGCCCAGCGCAGCGTTTGTTGGAAAGAGCCGGCGCTGAGGCTCCAGCCGACAAGCACACCCAGCAGCGCCAGCACGGTGGCGAGCAGCGCGCCGGGCCACCAGTGCAGCAGCCAGCCGGTGCCGCTGAGCAGCATGCGCCAGGTGGTGCGCAGGCGGCTCAAAACGTGGCCCCCACACTCAGGTGGATGCGCCAGCGTTTGGTGTCCAGGCCGTAGGCCAGGTCCAGTTGCAGGGGGCCGACAGGGCTGTTGTAGCGCACGCCGGTGCCCACGCCGTAGCGGGGTTTGAGGTCGGCCGGGCGGTTGGCCACGGCACCGGCGTCGATGAACACGGTTTGTTCCCAGTCGCTCGGTTGGCCCGGGCTGCCCAGGGGACGCTGCCATTCGAGGCTGGCCACGCCCAGGTAACGCCCAGGTAGCACGCTGCCGTCCGCTTGTGGCACACCGATGCCCCGCACGTCGTAGCCGCGAACGCTCACATCACCACCGGCCAGAAAACGCTGGGTGGCGGGAATGCGCGCGTCGTCGGCAGCCAGCACCGCGCCTCCTTCCAGCCGCAGCGCCAGGCGCTGGCCCGAGGCCCGCTCGGTAAGCGGGAACAGGCCATGCCAGCGGGCGCGCGTGCGCAGGTAAGGGCGGCGGCTGTCGCCCAGGGTCATGCCCACGCCCACTTCGGCGCCGTAGCCTTGGCCCTGGCGCGCCACGGGCAGGGCGTCGTACTGGCGGCGGGCGAAGGCCAGGTTGGCGCTGACGGACGACTCGGCCACCAGCGGGCCGGCTTCCCGCAGGGCGGCGCTGTCGCTGCGGGCGCGGTCGTACTGCAGGTACCAGCTGCGGTCGCGGGTGGGGGTGTCGGTGGCGCGGCCGGCGCGCAGGCGCTGGCTGGTGATGCTGAGGTCGGTGTCGCGTTCGCGCTGGGCCAGGGCGCCCACCGTCCAATACCAGCCGCTGGCGTCGCGCGGCGAGCGCAGTTCGCCCTCGGCCAGTGGCGTGTCGCGCTCGGCGCGCAGCTTCACGGTGGAGCGCCAGTGCAGGCCCGGCACGCGGTGGTGGGTGTGTTCCAGGCTCAGGCGCGGGCCACTGTTGGTGCTGGCACCCACACCCAGCACCAGTTTTTGCAGCTGTGCCTCGCGCAGTTGCAGCACCACGGGGGCGGCATCGGGGTCGCCGGCGGTGTCCACATACACAAAAGCCGCGCTGTAGTAGCCGCTTTCGGCCAGGCGCTGTTGTGCGGCCTGCAGCGTGGCGAGGCTGTAGTCGGCCCCAGGCACCAGACCGGCCAGGCGGGCCAGGTCGGCGGCCTGCTCGGGCGGGTAGCGTTCGGCGCCTTCCACCCGCAGCTCGCCCAGGCGCACGGGGGCGCCTGTGTCCACCTGCAAGCGGAGGTGGGCCTGTTGTTGTGTGGGGTCGATGTCGGCCAGGCTGTCAAGCAGCCGGGCCAGGGGGTAGCGTTGGGCGGTGAGGCCACGCAGCAGGCCGGTTTTGGCGTTGTCCCATGCGGCCTGGGTGAAAGGCTGGCCGGGGTTGAGCGACCACTGCGCGCGTGCGGCCGATTGGCGGACTTCGGCCAGCGCGTCGCCTGCGGTGGCGGGGGCAAAACGGATGTCCACCGAGGCCACTTGCGTGGGTGGGCCGGGTTCGACGTCGATTTGCACCTGGGGCCGCGCGCCCTCGCGCACCACGCGCACACGGATCACGGGTGAAAAAAAGCCCTGTGTGCCCAGCAGCTTGCGCACATCGGCCGGGGCCTGGGCCACCAGCCGATCGAGTTCGGAGGCGTCGAGGTCTGGCAGGTCGCGAAAGCGTTGCAGCTCGGCGTGGCGCAACAAAAAATCGCGCAAGGAACCGGGGGCTTGCAGCTGGATGTCAAAGCGGGGGCCTGGGGCCGGGTCTTGTGCCCATGCGCCGGGCGTGCCCAGCAGGCCCAGCACCAGCAGGGCGTGGGCCGCGAGGGTGTGTGGGTTTATTTGGAGAGCTGACGCATGGCGTCTTCCAGGCCCTTGAGCGTGAGCGGGTACATGCGCTGCCCCATCAGTTGTTGCACGATGGAGATGCTCTGCCGGTACTGCCACACGCCCTGGGGCTCGGGGTTGATCCAGGCGAACTTGGGGAAGGCGTGGGTCAGGCGTTGCAGCCATTCGGCCCCCGCCTCTTCGTTGTTGTATTCGACACTGCCACCAGGCTGCAGGATTTCATAAGGGCTCATCGTCGCGTCGCCGACGAAGATCAGTTTGTAGTCCTTGTTGTACTTGCGGATGATGTCCCAGGTGGGGAATTTTTCTGCGTAGCGCCTGCGGTTGTTCTTCCACATGAAGTCGTAAACGCAGTTGTGGAAATAGTAGTACTCGAGGTGCTTGAATTCGTTCTTGGTGGCCGAAAAGAGTTCCTCAACGCGCGCGATGTGTTCGTCCATGGTGCCACCCACGTCCATCAGCAGCAGCACCTTGACGTTGTTGTGCCGCTCGGGCCGCATCTTGATGTCGAGGTAGCCGGCGTTGGCGGCCGTGCGCTCGATGGTGGCGTCCAGGTCCAGCTCGTCTTCGTGGCCTTCGCGGGCGAACTTGCGCAGGCGGCGCAGCGCCATCTTGATGTTGCGCGTGCCCAGTTCCTGGCTGTCGTCGTAGTCGCGGTAGGCGCGCTGGTCCCACACCTTGACGGCGCTTTTGCCGCCGCCTTTGCCGCCAATGCGTATGCCTTGTGGGTTGTGGCCGCCGTTGCCGAAGGGGCTGGTGCCGCCGGTGCCTATCCACTTGCTGCCGCCTTCGTGGCGTTCCTTCTGCTCTTCAAGCCGCTTCTTGAGCGTCTCCATGAGCTCGTCCCAGTCCATCTTGGGCGCGTTGGCCTTTTGTTCGTCGCTGAGCAGGCGCTCCATCTCCTTGCGCAACCAGTCGGCGGGCACGGGCTTGGTGAAGTCGGCCAGCATTTCCACGCCTTTGAAGTAGGCCGCAAAGGCGCGGTCGAACTTGTCGAAGTGCTTCTCGTCCTTCACCAGCGCGGTGCGGCTCAGGTAATAGAAGTCGTCCATGGTGCAGGCGTCGGGGTTGCGAGGCCCCACCACGTCGGCCTGCAGGGCTTCGAGAAGTGTGAGGTATTCCTTGACCGATACCGGCAGCTTGGCCGCGCGCAGGGTGTAGAAAAAGTCGATCAGCATGGCGCCTCCTGGGGTCAGCCCCTGGGCTTGGTCATCTGGTGGTTCAGGTGGGCCTTCACCGAAGGCCACTCGCTGGCGATGATGCTGTACACACAGGTGTCGCGCAGGCTGTTGCCCGCCGCCGGGTGCGGGTTGATCTGGTGGTTGCGCAACACGCCGTCGAGCTTGGCGCCCAGGCGTTCGATGCCACGGCGGCTCTGGTGGTTGAAGAAGTGGGTGCGAAACTCGACGGCGATGCAATCCAGCTGCTCGAACGCGTGTGTGAGCAACAGGCGCTTGCATTCGGTGTTGACGGCGCTGCGCTGCACCGCGCGGCGGTACCAGGTGGAGCCAATTTCCAAACGCCGGTTGGCCGCGTCGATGTTCATGTAGGTGGTCATGCCCACGGCCTTGCCGGCGAGTTCACCTTCGAGCGCAATGACCGCAAACGGCAGCATGCTGCCCTTGGCTTGCAGGCCCAGGCGGCGGTCGATCTCGGCGGCCATGCCCTCGGGCGTGGGGATGGCGGTGTACCAGTGGTCCCACAAGTCCCCATCGCACACGGCTTCCACCAAGTCGTCGTGGTGATGTTGGCCGAGCGGTTCAAGTTTGGTGTTCAGGCCAACGAAGGTGATGGGTTGGGGCCACATGGTCTTACCGGTTCCTTTGGTTCATGAACACCAGTTTTTCGAACAGCGTGACATCCTGCTCGTTCTTTAGCAGGGCACCCACAAGCGGTGGCACGCTGACCTTGTCGTCCTGGCTTTGGAGGGCTTCGAGCGGGATGTCCTCGGCCATCAGCAGCTTGAGCCAGTCCAACAGCTCGGAGGTGCTGGGCTTCTTCTTCAGGCCCGGCAGGTTGCGGATGTCGAAGAAGGTCTTCATGGCTGCGGTCAGCAGCTCGTTTTTCAGGTGGGGGTAGTGCACGTCCACGATTTGTTTCATCGTGGCCGCGTCGGGGAACTTGATGTAGTGGAAGAAGCAGCGGCGCAGGAAGGCGTCCGGCAGCTCCTTCTCGTTGTTCGACGTGATGAACACCAGCGGGCGGTTTTTGGCCTTGACCAGCTCACGCGTTTCGTAGCAGTAGAACTCCATGCGGTCGAGTTCGCGCAGCAGGTCGTTGGGGAACTCGATGTCGGCCTTGTCGATTTCGTCGATCAGCAGCGCCACCGGCTCCTCGGCGGTGAAGGCCTGCCACAACACGCCCTTGACGATGTAGTTGTGGATGTCCTTGACGCGCTCGTCACCCAACTGGCTGTCGCGCAGGCGGCTCACCGCGTCGTACTCGTACAGACCTTGTTGGGCTTTGGTGGTGCTCTTGATGTGCCACTGCAGCAGCGGCATGCCCAGTGCCTGCGCCACTTCTTCGGCCAGCATGGTTTTGCCGGTGCCGGGTTCGCCCTTGACCAGCAGCGGGCGTTTGAGGGTGATGGCGGCGTTGACGGCCAACATCAGGTCTTGTGTGGCGACGTAGTTGTCGGAACCTTTGAATTTCATGGTGGACTGTGGGGCTGGGAATCCGTGCATGGGCCGGCAAATCGCGGACAGGTCATGAAAATGAGCTGTAACCGAGTCTATATAATCCGCCGTTGATTTTCGTCAAACGACCCACCCATTGTGCTTGCAAAATGAACAAACAGATGTCCTCTCTGCTGAAGCCGGTTGTCGCTATGGTGACCATGACCCTGGCAACCTTTGCGGCGCAAGCCCAGGCCCCCGCAGGGGATGTCAAGGCGGGTGAGTCCAAGGCTGCCATGTGCATCGGCTGCCACGGCATTCCGGGCTACCAGAACAGCTTCCCCGAGATCCACAAGGTGCCCATGATCCAGGGCCAGTCGGACAAGTACATCGTGAGCGCGCTGAATGCCTACAAAAAGGGTGAGCGCAAGCACCCCACCATGCGCGGCATTGCAGCCAGCCTGAGCGAGCAGGACATGGCCGATCTTGCGGCTTTCTACGCCAGCCAGGGCAAGGCCCCCATCGGCGAAACACCTTCGCGTGTGGCCAGCGCCGCCGTGGCGGAACTGCTGACCAAGGGCGCCTGTGTGTCTTGCCACGGTGCCAACTTCAGCAAGCCCATCGACCCAAGCTACCCCAAGCTGGCAGGTCAACACGCCGACTACCTGTATGTCGCACTCAAGGCCTACACGGTGGAGGGCAACAACGTGGTGGGCCGCTCCAACGGCGTGATGGCCGGCATTTCCAAGCAGTTCAAGCCGTCCGAACTCAAGCAGATTGCCAACTACCTGGGCAGCCTGCAGGGTGAGCTGCAGACCCAAGCCGAATCGCGTTTCCGCTGATCCTGCCGCAGTTTTCCCGCACAGGCCGCTCTCCGAGCGGCCTTTGTTTTTTCAGTCGCGTGTGGCCCGAGCGCGCACGCGTTCCAAGTAGGCGTGGCCATCAGGCGGGCGACCATTGCGCTGGCTTTCCCACAACATCTCACCCAGGCAATCCATCACCTCGTGGTGGGCATCGTGGAGCGAATCGCGGCGTGCGGCCAGCAATTCCACCGCCTGGCGGATGCCGGCGGGTTGGTCGATGGAGCATTGCTCGCTGACCGACAGGTGCATGGACAGGTGCAGGAAGGGGTTGCTGCCGGTGGGGTCGGGCTGCTCCATGTCGCGCAGGGCGGCGTCCACATCGGACAGGGCCGCGTGGAACTCCGGATGTTCTTCCATCCACAACTGCGCCAGCGACTCGATCGCTTCCATGGGCTCGTTGGCCTGCCATTTGCTGTAAACGGAGCAGAAGAAGCGGCGAACGTCGGCTTGGGAGGGGGAAAACATGGCAAATGCAGAGGAGGTGACGGGCCACGGGCGCGGAGGCTGCGGAGCATAAGCGAGAATCGGTGCAAGCCCCGTTGACGATTTTCAAACCCTTTCGAGGAGACACCGTGACCCAAGCTTTCATCTGCGACGCCATCCGCACGCCCATCGGCCGCTACGGCGGTGCCCTCAGCAGCGTGCGCACCGACGACCTGGCCGCCATCCCGCTGCAAGCGCTGATGGCGCGCAACCCAAATGTCGATTGGGCCTCGGTGGTCGACGTCATCTTCGGCTGCGCCAACCAGGCCGGTGAAGACAACCGCAACGTCGCCCACATGGCCTCGCTGCTCGCCGGCCTGCCGCTGGAGGTGCCTGGCGCCACCATCAACCGCCTGTGCGGCTCCGGCATGGACGCCGTGGGCACGGCCGCCCGCGCCATCAAGTCTGGCGAAGCCGGCCTCATGATAGCCGGCGGCGTGGAAAGCATGAGCCGCGCCCCCTTTGTGATGCCCAAGGCCGAGAGCGCCTTCAGCCGCAACAACGCGGTGTACGACACCACCATCGGCTGGCGCTTCGTCAACAAGCGCATGAAAGAGCTGTACGGCGTCGACTCGATGCCCGAAACCGCCGAGAACGTCGCCACCGACTACAAGATCGAGCGCGAGGCGCAGGACCGCATGGCCCTGGCCAGCCAGCTCAAGGCCGTGGCCGCGCAGCAGGCCGGTCACCTGGCGGCCGAAATCACCCCGGTGACCATCCCGCAGAAGAAGGGCGATGCCATCGTGGTGAGTCAGGACGAGCACCCGCGTGCGACCAGCCTGGAAACCTTGGCCAAGCTCAAGGGCGTGGTCCGCCCCGACGGCACGGTGACCGCGGGCAACGCCAGCGGCGTGAACGACGGCGCGTGTGCGCTGATCCTGGCCAACGAACACACCGCCGCCAAAAACGGCCTGACGCCCCGCGCGCGCATCGTGGGCATGGCCACGGCCGGTGTGCCGCCGCGTGTCATGGGCATCGGCCCGGCGCCGGCCACGCAGAAGCTGCTGGCGCAAACCGGCTTGAGCCTGGCGCAGATGGACGTGATTGAACTGAACGAAGCCTTCGCCGCGCAAGGGCTGGCGGTGCTGCGCCAGCTGGGGCTGCAAGACGACGACCCGCGTGTGAACCAGTGGGGCGGCGCGATTGCGCTGGGTCACCCGCTGGGCGCCAGCGGTGCGCGGCTGGTGACGACGGCGGTGAGCCAACTGCACCGCGTGGGCGGGCGCTACGCGCTGTGCACCATGTGCATTGGCGTGGGGCAGGGCATTGCGCTGATCGTGGAGAAAGTTTGACGTTGCCCCTGATCACGGACCCGTGGTTTTACGCGGTGTCCATCCCGGCGGTGCTCCTGCTGGGCTTGAGCAAAAGTGGCTTTGGCGCCGGTTTCGGCTCGTTGGCCGTGCCCATGATGGCCCTGGCCGTGACGGTGCCCCAGGCGGCTGCCATCCTCATGCCGGTGCTGTTGGTGATGGACTTGTTGGGCCTGGCCGCTTACCGCAAAGACTTCGACCCGCCCATGTTGAAGTTTCTGATTCCTTGTGGGCTGGTGGGCATCGTCATTGGTGCGGTCTTGTTCCAGGCCTTGTCTGCCCATGTGGTGGCGGGCCTGGTGGGGGTGTTCACCTTGCTGTTTCTGGCGCAGCGCTTGCTGTTCCCTCCCAAGCCGGACAGCGCGCCACCACCACGCTGGGTGGGCGCTGTCCTCACCGCCACCTCGGGTTTCACCAGCTTCATCGCACATGCCGGTGGGCCACCCATCAACGCTTACCTCATCCCGCTGAAACTGTCGCCGGTGAAGTTCACCGCCACCATGGCGGTGTTCTTTTTTGTCATCAACCTCAGCAAATGGGTGCCTTATGGTTATCTGGGCTTGCTGGACACGCGCAACATGGCCACCTCGCTGGCGCTTTTGCCCTTTGCGCCCATGGGCGTGTGGGCGGGTGTGAAGGTGGCGCGCCGCATCAAGCCGCTGCTTTTCTACCGTCTGGTGTACGCCGGCATGTTGCTGACCGGCCTCAAGCTGGTGTGGGACGCGTTCGCGCACGCCGCCTGAGGTGCCCTGGGTCGTTTTGTAAGATGGCAGCCTGACGTCAAGACCGGAGGTTTTCATGCCCGTTGTTGTTGTTGCCAACCCCAAGGGAGGCGTGGGCAAATCCACCCTGTCCACCCATGTGGCGGGCTACTGGGCCCGACAAGGGCATGCGGTGATGCTGGGCGACGTGGACCGCCAGCAGTCGTCGCGCCTGTGGCTGAGCCTGCGGCCCGAAGCCGCGCGCCCCATCGCCACCTGGGAGGCCAGCCCCGACCTCATCGTCAAGCCACCCAAGGGCACCACCCATGTGGTGCTGGACACGCCGGGTGGTTTGCACGGCTGGCGGTTCAAGGACGTGGTGAAGCTGGCCGACAAGGTCATCGTGCCGCTGCAGGCCAGCATCTTTGACATGTACGCCACGCGGGCTTTCATCGACGAGCTGCTGGAGCAGCGCAAACACGGCAAGCCCGACATTGGGGTGGTGGGCATGCGGGTCGATGGTCGCACCATCGCCTTCGACAAGCTGACCGAATTTGTGCAGAGCCTGGGCCTGCCGGTGCTGGGCCACTTGCGTGACACCCAGAACTACGTGCACCTGGCAGCGCGCGGTTTGACGGTGTTCGACGTGGCACCCGGCCGTGTGGAGAAGGATTTGCTGCAGTGGGAGGGCATTTGCCAATGGCTGGATCAATGAAAGCTTTTGCGCAGCTCGACGACTTGCTGGCTTTGTCTGGACAGGAGGTGGCGGTCAGCGATTGGGTGACGGTGTCGCAGGCACGCATCCAGCAGTTTGCCGACGCCACCGGCGACCACCAATGGATCCACCTCGACGAGGAGCGCGCGCGGACCGGGCCGTTTGGCACCACCATCGCGCACGGTTTTCTCACCCTGTCGCTGGTGCCGCAGTTTTTTGATGCCAGCATCGCCATCGCCGACCTGCGCATGGGCGTGAACTACGGGCTGAACAAGGTGCGTTTCACCGCCCCCGTGCCCGCCGGCAGCCGGGTGCGTGGCCGGCTCTTGCTCAAGGGCTTTGAACCTGTGACGGGCAATGGCGTGCAGGCCACCTGGGATGTGACGGTGGAGCGCGAAGGCGCGGACAAGCCCGCCTGCGTGGCCGAAATGCTGGTCAGGTACTACCGCTGACGCTGCCGGTGAACCCGTTCTGGCGCCAGGCTTCAAAGCTGGCCACTGCCACCGCGTTCGACAGGTTGAGGCTGCGCTGACCGGCCCGCATGGGCAGGCGCAGGCGTTGGGTGTTGGGGAATTGGTCTCGGATGGCCTCGGGCAGGCCCTGGGTTTCGGCCCCGAAGACCAGCCAGTCACCGGGCAGAAAACGCTGCTCGAAAGCGCTGTGTGAGCCCCGCGTGGTGAAAGCGAACATGCGCTCCAGCGGGGGCACCTCGGTGACCAGCAGGCTGGCCCAGTCGGTGTGGCGGCGCACGTCGGCGTATTCGTGGTAGTCCAGTCCCGCCCGCTTCAAGAGCTTGTCATCCATCGAAAAACCCAGCGGCTCCACCAGGTGCAGCGTGTTGCCCGTGTTGGCGCACAGGCGGATGACGTTGCCGGTGTTGGGGGGAATTTCCGGGTGCACGAGGACGATGTGGAACATGGCGCGCGCATCATACCGAGCGCCGCGATGGCTGCGCCCCATCGCCGGCACTCAGCCATCGGCGGGGGTGCGGGCAAAACACAGGCCACTGACGCTGGCCGCGCCGGCCCGCAACAGGGCATCGGCTGCGGCGCTCAGCGTGGCGCCGGTGGTCATCACGTCGTCTACCACCAGCAGGTGTTGGCCTGCCAAATAGGGCAGGTGGGTTGGGTGCACCACAAACACATCGCGCATCTGCTGCTGGCGTGCGTGGCGGCCCTGGCCGGTCTGGTGCGGGGTGTCGCCCAACCTCAACAAGCCGTTGGCCAGGGCGCGGCGGGGGCGCAGCGCCTTGATCAGTTCCCAGGCCTGGTTGTAGCCGCGTTCGGCCAGACGGGCAGGGCTCAGTGGGATGGGCAGCACCGCGTCGGCGTTGTGCAGTGCCGTCACGATGTTGGGCTGCTGGCGGGCCAGCCGGCCCAGGGACAGGGCCCAGGCCGGTTGTTGCCGGAACTTGAAGCCTTGCACCACGTCGTGCCAGGGGTAGGCGTAGTCGACGACGGCCCAGCAGCGGGTCAGTGGCAGCGGGTGGCGCAGGCAGTGGCCACACGTTGTTGTGCCTTGGGCGAGGCGCAGGGCGCAGCGTGGACAACGGTGGGTGGGGCTGGCGAATCGGGTCAGGCAAGGTGCGCAGATGGCTTGTGCTGGCCATCGGCCACACACCTGGCAACGTGACGGCCACATGGTCCACACGGTCGCTTCTCCCTGTGCCCAGAGCGGGCGTTTCGGGTGACTATACTGCCGGCGCGCCTGAATGCCCCTGTCGCGCCCCTCTCGCCCCTTCCCCGCACCAATTCCTCCCATGACGTTTCTCACGCTTCCGCCACGCCTGCCCGACAGCCCCTGGCTGCACGAAGAGGTCGGGCGGCGCATGGCCGAACGCCTGCCCTGGATCAAGTTGCAGCCCCGCAGCTGGCTCAATTGGGCACCGCTGGTGGGTGGCGAACAAAGCCATGGGGCGGTGCTCAAGACCTACCCCGAGGCGCAGGTCTGGCTGGATGGGCCAGGCGCCGATGTGGCCCTGGCGCGTTGGGCGCCGGCGCGCAGCTGGAACCCTTTTCGGCGCGGCGCCAACCTCGACAA
>FWPV01015816.1_pt1 | contig 10764 bp, 11 predicted proteins | sample 2228371 | NCBI WGS metagenome assembly FWPV01 (sample SAMEA103939776, study PRJEB20133) | metagenome | reverse complement strand
CCGGCCGAGTTCGAGGCAATGGCTGGTGTCCACCAGCTTGACCCTCTCTTAACTCCGGTGTAATTCTGTCCAGGAATCCAACCGCAGTACAAAGACCTAAATCTAGCAACACCCGCCTAGGTGATCCACTGCTCGATATCGGGCCACATGAGTATAGAAAAAGGTCGTACGTTGCCTAACTCTCAATCTCAATAGGTCACAGGGCAAATTAGGGAACTCTCGCGTGTTCGTACATCTGACGAAAAGAGATACATCGCAAACGAGAGCCTGACTCCTCTTGAGCCAATCCCATGAAGCTTTCCTGCTTAGTAAGGCTTGTGGTCAGAACAAGATTTCTCTCCCAACTTCTCAACAATTGCAGCCCCATGCTCAATAGATAACGCGATCAGATCACAGATGAGTTCGATATCATCTTCACTAACCGCTGTCCCCGTTGGTAATGACATCACCTGCCCTGTCAACCGATTGGTCTCCGGGAGCAGCAAGCCCGCATGAGGAAAGTATGATCGATATGGCTCCATTTGGTGACAACCGGGGTAGAAATAGCGGCGAGCCAGCACATTTTCTGCGTGTAACACACGTACGAGGTCGTCGCGACTGATGCCCGTCAGCGTTTCGTCAATCTCGATGATGATGTACTGATAGTTGCGCTGCTCTGAGTCATCGTAGGTTACAAGCTTGAGCCCTAGCAGATCTGCCAGCCGATCCCGGTAGCGAATATAGTTGCGTCGGTTAACCTCGATGATCGAGTTGATCTCTTCCAGTAACGTCAGCCCCATCGCCGCCGACATCTCGCTCATCTTTCCATTGATGCCAAGATACTCAACAGTATCATAGCCTGTAAAACCAAAGTTACGCATGTAGCCGATCGTCTGTGCAAGCTTGTCGTTATTAGTGGCTACTGCGCCCCCTTCAAACGTGTTGAAAAACTTGGTGGCGTGGAAGCTGAACACCTCCGCGTCGCCAAATCCACCGATCATGCGGCCATGGTGTGAGCACATGAATGCGTGGGCAGCATCATATACCAGCCGCAGATTGTGGCGTCGGGCGATCTCGGCCAGGGCATCAACGTTGCAAGCCTGCCCCCATACGTGAACGCCCACTATACCTGTAGTGCGCGGTGTGATTAGTGCCTCAACCTGCGCCGGGTCGATGTGATGGGTACCTGGCGCCACATCGCAGAACACCGGCGTGATCCCCTGCCACTGGAGTGCATGGGCGGTCGCGATAAATGTGAAGCTCGGCATGATCACCTCACCAGTCAGCCCCAGCGCGCGGTAGGCGATCTCCAGAGCTAGAGTTCCATTCGCCATCATAAGACAATGTTTTACGTTCAGCAGCGCCGCCAGCCGCTGCTCAAGTTCCTGTACATAGGGGCCGTTATTGGTAAACCAGCGCCGATCAAGTATATCGTTAATGCGCTGTATCAGTCGGTCTCGGCTCCCCGTATTTGGTCGGCCCACATAGCGATAATCCGGGAATGCGGGATCTGCTCCGAAAATGGCAAGATCGGTTAGCTTAAATCTCCGACTCATGGCGCTTGTCTTTCGATATATACCTGCCAGAGTTGTCAAACAACTCCGCACGCAGTTGTTGTTCGAGAACAGGAATAACGTCGCTCTGTCGCGGCTTTAACGGACGCGCGGGTGCCCCAGCGTAAATTGTCCAGGGTTCACAGTCCCTGGTTACTACTGACCCGGCACCCACCGCAGCACCTTCGTGAAGGATGACACCTGGAAGGATGACACAGTTGGCCCCAACAATGACATGCTTCTCAAAGCGAACAAATGAACGTAAGACATTTCGATATTTCGCAGGTATTGTGGGCCCAGTAAGTGAACCGCCTAGATAATCATCGTTGCCGGAGTAAACACGCGTTCCGCTTGAGATCCCCACAAAATCCTCAAGGATACAGACACCGCCCCCAAGCAGCGATACGTATGAGGCAATGTGAACAAAGCTTCCAATTCGCGTTTCTTGTCCCCCCATTATAAACACAAAATCATCAATAATGACCGAGTCGCCGATAGAGATCGTTTCAGGGGAAACAATCCGAACATAAGGCCAAATTGTCACGTCCTGTCCAATGGAAGCAAAACTAAGTGTATATGCCTGGTTTTCCATTTGGGTTCCCCTTTAGTTTTGTTTCTATCTCGTGAACCAAGCCACCGCTTGCGTTAATCTGTTGCCGCTCTATTCTTCCTGGCCACTCTAGCTGGCACGCCGTATGCAACTACGCCATCCGGAATATCCCTTAACACAACAGACCCCGCCCCTATGATTGATTTTGCTCCGATCCGAACCTGATTCGTGATTACCGCCCCGATCCCCACCCATGTTCCATGTGCTATTGCTACGCGTCCCCCCAAGTGTACACCAGGCCCCAGATGGACACCATCTCCAATATGGCTCTCGTGACCCACGCTGGCCGATGTGTTGACGATCACGTTCTCACCGATAACAGCAGCCGGGCTGATAATCGCGCCTTCTGTCACCACGGTGCCAGCTCCTATCGTTACATCTGGGCCAACCACCGCTGTTGGATGTACTGCAGTTAACAACGACCAACCGGCTTCGCGTGCCCGATCGGCCAAACGCAGACGAGCTAGGCAGTCGCCCACTGCTACAATAAGATGGCTGATGCCCTGAACCCTCAGATCCAGCAACCGCTCCGCCCCCCCAAGCACAGGCGCGCCGCAGAACATCGTACCTTGACGACCCGGATTCACATCGTCGAGGTATCCTATGATGCTGAAGCGACCTTCTTCCCGGATGGCATCAGTCACCTGAAGAGCATGTCCTCCAGCCCCCCAGACCACCGCTGGGATCTTACCCGATGCAGAGCACATCATTGCCTATCCTTTTTTCGCTGGATCAAATCTGGGGCGGCCGATCCGTCTCATCATATATCATGTCAATCACATACGGGTCACGGTTACGGACCTGGGCTAGCACACGCCACAGATATTCACCGATTACGCCCAGCATCAGCATTTGCAGGCCGCCGATCACCAGGATCATGATCATCATCGGTGCCCAACCCTCCACTGGCAGACCCCGCACGAGTTTTGTGATCAGAATCACCACTGCGTACAAGAAACCAAGAAGGGCCACCAGCAGTCCTGTTAGCGACATGAGACGGATCGGCAGATAAGAATACCCCAGCACTCCATCGATCAGATAGGTGAGCTTCTTGCCGAATGTCCAGCGCGATCTCCCAATAGTGCGCTCCATTCGTGTGTAGCCGATGAGTTTGATCCGGTAGCCCGTCCACAGTATCTGCCCCTGGAAGAACGGTGTCGCCTCACGATTATTGAGAAGCGTTTGCACGACCCGCCGCCCCAATAGCACGTAATCGAAGCCCCCAGACGGCATATTTGGGAAGCTCAAACGACGGATCATGCTGTAGAACAATCGGGAGGTCCAGATGCGGAACAGCGATTCATCTCGTCCCTCGCGGAAGCATATGACAACCTCGTAACCCTCATCAAGGTGTGCGGTCAGCATCTGGTTGATCAAGCCAGCAGGGTCCTGGTTATCTGCCGACATGATCACCATACTACGGCCCCGCGCCAGCTCCAGTCCGGCCAGAACAGCATTAACCTGTCCGAAATTACGTGTCAGCTTGATGACCTTCACCAGATCCGGGTTCTGCTCACGCAGGGTGAGTAACTCGGCCAGCGAACCGTCCCCCGATCCATCATCGACGAAGATTACCTCGAATCGCATTGAGTCATTCGGCACGATGACCTGCTCCCGTAAGGCTGTCAGGGTGATCGAGACAACTTTCTCATTGTAGTACACGGGAATGATAATTGAGCAGTCGATTGGTGATTGTGTGGTATCCATGCAGTAACCTAGATTGAGTCGCAGTTTTTCAGCGTTTCGTGCAGTCATAAATCAGCGTTGGATGTCCCTGGATGCTGCCGCCGTCCGCCCCAAACCAAGGGTAGTCAATCCTTGCGGTCAGGGTGCAGCGTTCACCCAGATACTCGCCCAGTATCCCCGATTCAGGTGTAGGACTGTACCCGCAGTCAAACACCCCATCGAAGATCACATACTCAACCTCAAGTGTATCTAGGGTCTCCGCAAAACTGGTCATGCTGTAATCGAAGAACGGCTCAGCGTAGTAGAAGTACAACCCGGCAACAAACGGATTACGTTCTTCAAAGTAGGGCCACAGGATTGATGGGCCAAGCACGCTCACGCCCTCAGGAACCTCGGAGACAACAGATGTTGCGTAGTAGCTGTAATCGCGCGGCTTGAACTTGGCCGAGAGCCAAGCCTGAGCCAGCAGATTTGCAGTGATTAGTGGTGCGCACAGTAAGAAAGCTGCCCATCCCGCCGAGAGCCAGCGTCTACGCTTGGCGATCCACACCCCGATCCGCACCGCCGCTGCGCCGATGAACAGAGCGGCGAAGCCTGCCCACAGCGGGCGGTAGTAAGGCGGCTTGTGCGGCATGAGGATCAGAAACGAGATGGCCGAGAGTGCCCATAACCCCAGCAGCAGACGGTCGGACTTATCACGCTGGTAAGCGGCATACCCGATCCCTGCAGCCGTACAGATGGTGAACAGAGATACTGCACCACTGAAATATTGTATATAACTATAGTTCAGAAACCATACAAGGTAGTCAAGCTGAGAAAGCGTATCTGTTTGAGAGGTCGGGCTCAGCTCATTGAGTGTAGCAATCAGCCTGATCTGCTCAAGCGCCAGACGCGGATCGGGCAGCAAGTGTATCACCACCAGTCCCACCAGGCCGACCACCATGCCCAGCGCTGCCAATATGATGTACTGGCACCCCGCGGTGGCGCGGTAGTTGTCAATAATGGCCAGTATGGCCACTGGCATGCTTAACCAGATTGTGTTGGGATGTACATCCAGGACTAGCGCTGCCAGCAGACCCAGCACAAAGAAGCCACCACGCGACGGCTTTCCTCTGAGCTTCAGATATATGGCCAGCACTGCCATACCAGCAGCGATCGTCCATATCTCCTCACGGGCCTGGTGGCTGGCCCACCACACATTCAGGCTGATTGAGAACATCAGCGCGCTCAGCATACCTACCTGTCGATTATACAGGCGCCGGCCGATCAGAAAGACCAGCCAGGCTGATACCAACCAGCCTACAACTGAGAAAGCACGGGCAGTAAGTGGGGTGTTACTGAACAGATGCAAGAAGACCCCAAGGCCAAGTTGGTAGAACAGCGAAGGTCGCAGTGCCAGTCGATCATAGCCTCCAAGGCCGCCCATGATGCTCAGTGTTGGCATGCCATCATCTACCAGCCGGTAGCCAATATTCGAGAGTACGGCCTCATCGCAGTGAAGTGTGGGGTACTCTTCTAGTGCCCACAAATTCATGGCAATGATCACCAGTATGAGACCAAGAATTAGGCCCCTTTCTGCTTTTCTAACAGCAACCAACATGTCAAGCTCCCGAAGCTGAGAGAGGATCAGTTAGTGTATACACTGGTAAATGACTGTCGCCTGTCCATTTATTTCGTTTGCGCCTGCCCCGAACCAAGGATCATCGACTTCGCCTACCGCTGTGCATGCTGCGGAAAGGTGCTCTTCATAGGCCCTTGACTCGGGGGTCGTCTCGTAAAGACAATCAATTGTGCCATCATAGATGACAAAATCGATAGTGAGTATCTCTAGCTCACGCCCAAAATCGGATGCCGAATAAGAAAAGCCCGGATCAATGGTGGCGAGGTATCGAAAGTAACCGGTTCCTGTGTATGGATTCCGTCCTTCAAATGACTGCCATAACGTCCCCGGTCCAATAACCGCTTCGCCGGGTGGGATCAGTTGCAAGATCGCTGCTGCATAGCTCTCATAGTTACGCGGGCTGAATTTGTGGGATAACCAAGCCTGCCCCAGCAGGTTTCCCCCAATAAGTAGAGCGCATAAAAGCGCACCGATCAACCACGCACGTTGTGTGCTCAGATGCTGAGCAAGCCGTGCCCCTGCACGATATGCCCCTGCCCCGATAAATAGAGCCAAAAACGAGTCCCACAGAGAATGATAGAGGCCTGACTTATGAGGCATTAGAACGCTGAAAGCAGCTACTGAGATTGCCCACATCCCCAATAAGGTTTTGTCGCTCTGATCGCGCTTATAGATCGCGTAGCCAATACCTGCTGCGGAAAGGATGGTATAGGCTAGCACAACACCATTATACGCCTGAACATATCCGCCTCTGAAAAAGCGAAGTTGTTTGACCAAGATACCTGCAAGAGTGTTTCTCTCATCAAAGTGGTTTTGAGCGGCAAAAAGGGAAAACCTATCCAACGCTTGATGCGGTTCGGGAAGCACGTGGACAAGGACTAAAACGCCAATCATTAGAAGCGTAGCCAGCGCGGCGGATACGATCTGTAATCTGCCCTGTCCGGTGCGGGATCGTTCACTAACCACAAGCAAGGCCACAGGGAAACTGTACCAGATCGTGTTAGGGTGGACCTCGAGAGCAAGGGCAGCTAGTATGCCGAGAAGAATGTAGCCGGGGACAGACGGCTTACACCTCAGATACAGATAGAAGCACACTATGCCCATTCCAGAAGCGATAACCCAAGTTTCTTCCCGCGCCGTGTGACTGGCCTGGAATACATTCAAACTTGTAGCAAATACTAAGGCGCTGAGAAGCCCCACCTCTTTCTGGTAAAGCTGCCGCCCTACTAGGTAGGTCACAATGGTTGCAGCCAGCCAGCCAATGCTTGAAAACAGCCTCGCAACCTTGAGTGAGTTACCAAACACGTGCAAAACAGCGCCAAGCCCTAACTGATATATCAGAGAGGGTCGTACTGAAATCTGATCGTATCCCGCCAGCTTCCCAAGGATAGTTACGTGGGGGGTACCACTCTGTATCAGATGATAACTGATATCGGTTAGAACCGCCTCATCACAATGAGGCGGTGGGTAATCTCCCAATGCCCATAAATTAATGGCGATAATGACTGCTGCAACTAGGACGAGCCAACCATTTTGCTGTAGTTTACGCTTGACGAGATACATGACTTTGCTCCAAATGCAATTGAGTGCAGTGTTTCATTTCAAATTCAAATGCGACTCCGCGAAAACCTGAGCAGGGGTCCTCATGTCCAGAGCGAGATGAGGGCGCAGGTGATGGTAGCAGGAGAGAAAGGCGTCGGCCCTGGACTGAGCGAGCGGCATGCTGCCCCTTGAAACCTGTCCGTTAAATTGTACAGTTAACCTTCTATTCGGACAATTGATGAGAACGACAACACAGTCTGGATTGGACAGGCGCCCATGTTTCGGTACCCGAGATGTGGGCGCTCCGCATTATAGCTGACAAGCCATTCCTCGAAGTCCTCCTGCAGTTCATCGACACTGTGATAGACCTTGCGTTTGAGGGCCGGGATGAAAAACTCCTCCTTCGCAGTGCGGATGAAGCGTTCGACAAAGCCATTGGTCTGGGGCCTGCCAATCGCCGTACGGCGGTGCTCAATATCATGGAGGGCCAGGATCAGCTCGTAAGGATGGGTTTCCGTGCCGCAGAACTCGCGGCCATTGTCCGTGATAATCGCTTCCACTTCCAGGCCATGCTCATGATAAAAGGGCAGAGCCTGCTCGTGCAGGACAAACGCGCCGGGTTCTGGCTTCTTGGTCGTGTGCAGGATGCCAAAGGCATAGCTGCCGTAGGTATCGACCACTGCGTGCAGAACAACCCTTCCCACCCCGCTCAACGTCGCCACCTGGGAGGTGTCAGCGCTCAGCAGCTCCCCGGGGCGGCTGCTTTCTACATGACGCTCACGAAAGCAGGGATTATGCCGCTCCAGCAGGCGAACCTGCTCGTCGGTCAGTTCCAGACCCTCCTGCAGATGGCGTTTCTCCAGGGCGTACAACCGTTCGCTGCGCGTTCCCAGCCCTTCCCGGTTCAGGATCTCCTGCACCGTCACCGCGCTCAGGCTGACCCCCAGCTGCTTCAGCTTGGCGCTCAGCTTCTGGCAGCCCCAGCCAGGCTCCCGGCGTGACAGCTCCAGCACCTGCTCCACCACCTCGGGCGGCGTCGTCTGGGGGTGGCTCCTGTGCACCGGCGGCAGGTCTTTCAGACCGTCCAGCCCATGCATCTCAAACCGCTTCTTGTACTCGTAGAACTGGCTCCGGCTCACCCCCAGCTTCCGGCACGCCTCTGACACATTCCCCAGCGTCTGGGCGAACTGGAGCATTCTCAGCCGGCTCTCTGCTAACTTGCGCTCACTCGTCACGGTCATCGCTTTTCTCCTTCACAGATTTAGTTTACTCGATCCCCGTCTGTCTGTGAAGAAGGTTTACTGTGCACGTAAGCGTTCAAATTCCTTGTAGATACGTGGAATTATGGAACTGCCATGGTAGCCAGCGCGTTTGGGCGGGATCAGAGCTCCTTTCCACAGACTAATGGCCTCCAGTGTTTCATCCACATCAATGTCGTCAGGGTTAACGTCTTCGTCAACTCGTGCTAGGTTCCGGATTGCCTGATGGACGGTGCGTCGGGTTAATTCTTCGAGGTCTCCGACCCAAATCTGAGGGAGGCTGGCGACCCATCCTCGTTCCTGGGCCTTTGTGATGAGTTGGTAGGCAAAAGAATGGAACGTGTGGACAGTTGGGCGGGAAGCCTCAGGAAGTAACTCGGCCAGCTTGTCACGAAATTGAATGCGGGCCAGACGGTTGAACATCAGGATGCAGATCTTGGACGGGTTGATGCCCTCGCTCTGTACCAGGTGCTTGACCCGGTATGCCATGGTAGTGGTCTTTCCCGAACCAGCCACGGCTAGAACACGTGCATGTTTGCCGAGCGGGTGGAGAACTACGGCTTCCTGTTCAGAAGTCAGAAGGTGCTGGCTTGACATAACTCACTCATTAGAACCGATCATCATCGAACTCTTCCCAGTCGAGCGTTGTGAATTCATCTCCGTTGGGTTTCACATCTGGTACTGTAAATTGGATGCGTACCCCCAAACTTGAATCGTGGTAGGTGTCGCCCACAATGGCCGTCACCACTGCGCTGACGGGCTGCCCGTAGGTATCAAAAAAGCGGGCCAGCCCGGCAGCTTCATGACGTGCGATGTATCCGACTTGTTCACCGGTTTCCCGGTCCACACGAATGGCGTTGCGGTCATGACAATTGTGGGGTTCACGCCGGAGAATGACACGTTCTCCAACACGCATTTCCCGAATGATGCTCTGACGGTTTTCGAAAGTTACGCCGACGACTTTTGTCTCGACCATCTTTCCCCTGATGTCATCCTGAAAACCTGAAAGCCAGTGCTCCATCAGCCCCTCCTGAGAAGCATGCAGATTGGCTCGATATTTGCGAGGTGTTAGGTAACAACTATTAGGGTCTTATTCTAGGTTGTGTATTTAAAATGGTCAACCCAGTCTAACTATAAACTATGAGACATGAACCGAGGAATGTAGTGCGGGCGGATTTCTGGACACACCAATAGGGGAGTATCATAACTCCCAGGAGGTCCAGAGATCATGACCAGGAACGGACGCCGCAAGTTTAGCGCCGAGTTCAAGCTCGACACAGTGATAGAAGGGCTGCGAGGCGAGAAGAGCGTCGCGCAGATTTGCCGGGAACGGGACATTAGCGAGGCGCTGTACCACAGGTGGAAAGCCCTCTTCCAGGAACGGGCGGTGGAGATATTCCAGGATCGGCGGTCGTCCGCCGAAGACGGGCAGGAAGGCCAGATCGCGGAGTTGGAGCGGCTGGTGGGGCGGCTGACGATGGAAGTGGAGATTCTAAAAAAAGCCAGGAGCTGGCTGGACACACCGTCGGGGAGAAACGGGCGATGATCCGGGCGTTGAGCCAGGAGTATCCGGCGAGTATGGTGTGTGACCTGCTGGGCTGTCCGCGCAGCAGCCTCTACTACCAGCCGGTGGCCAACCCGGAAGACGCGAAGCTGCTGGAAGCCATCGAGCGCATCCTGATGCGCTGGCCGTTCTACGGCTACCGGCGGGTGACCGCCCAGCTCAAGCGGGAAGGCTGGGGGGTGGGCAAGACGCGCGTGCGTCGCCTGCTGAAGCAGATCGACCACTCCTGCGCGGTCGGGCGCGTGCGCGTGACCACGACCAACAGCGACCATGACCTGCCACGCTACCCCAACCGGGTCAAGGTTCTGGACATCATCCGCCCCAACCAGGTATGGGTGGCGGACATCACCTACATCCGGCTCGGACGCCGCTTTATCTATCTGGCGGCCATCCTCGACGCCTACACGCGCGGCCTGCGCGGCTGGCACCTGAGCCGCAGCCTGGAGAAAGACCTGACCACCACTGCCCTGAAGATGGCTCTGGCTCGTCATCCCGCTCCTGACATTCATCACTCCGACCAGGGTTCGCAGTACGCCACCCCGGACTATACCGGCCTGCTTCCTGAAACGACCCGGGTCAGCATGGCTGCTGTGGGTCAGCCTACCGAGAACGGCCTGGCTGAACGCTTTATCAGGACTTTGAAAGAGGAGCATATCGACTATACTGAGTATCAAGACTTCGACGACGCTTGTGAGCAGTTGGCTCACTGGCTGGAGGTTGAGTACATGACCGAGCGCATTCATTCCGCGCTGGGCTACCTCACCCCGGCCGAGTTCGAGGCAATGGCTGGTGTCCACCAGCTTGACCCTCTCTTAACTCCGGTGTAATTCTGTCCAGGAATCCAACCGCAGTACAGTCTGATCAAGAATTCGCTAGATTGACATCATCTCTCGGAATTATCAGTCAATCTACCGTACAGGTTGTGTTATAGTTCAATGAAAAGGACACCC
>FWPV01015815.1_pt1 | contig 10765 bp, 9 predicted proteins | sample 2228371 | NCBI WGS metagenome assembly FWPV01 (sample SAMEA103939776, study PRJEB20133) | metagenome | reverse complement strand
GTTATGAGCGCCATCTGCATCTCTACAAGGCGTTTTGCCTGGTTGCCATTATCCTGTGGTGCATTGACCGAATTTTGAAATGAGTTCTAGTCTTTGATTGAGTGAGGTGGAGTTATGACGCGCAGGTTCAAAGTCGCACTGGTTATCCCGGGATTTCCTAGTAGTGGGGGGCTGACCTCGGTAGGGAACTTTCTTCATGAAGTGCTACGTAGAACTGAAGAATACGAACATTGTTTTGTCTCAATTGCATCATCTCGCAATGACATACAAAGCGTGCGACTTCTGTCACCGGGATCTTGGGCCCGCGGCATCAGCAAGGTTGAAAAAATATGGCAGAACGAAACTTATATATGTATCGGTTCATTTATGGCCGAGCTTGAGTTTCAGAGGTATCGACCACGTAGAATATTGACCGATCTACTGAACGAGTACGATCTCATCCAGATAGTGGCTGGTTCTCCTGCTTGGGCCTATATTGCACGAGATGTTGTGAAACCGATCTGTCTTCAGGTAGCAACGCTAGCCCATCTAGAGCGGGCGGCGATTGTCAAACATGCAAGCATTCCTAGGAAGATCTTAATGGCGGTCATGACTCCGCTTATTTGGAGACTTGAGAAGGTATCTCTGCAAAGCATAGTGGATCACGTTTTTGCAGACGGAGAATACACTCGGCAAGCAATGTTACCATACATTGACGTCAACCGAATATCCCTTGGACCACCCGGCGTGGATACGCGGATATTTCGGCCAATCGAGTATCGAACACAGCGGTATATCTTATCAGTTGGTCGCTTTGCCGATCCAAGGAAAAATGTGGCACTGTTATTCAAAGCATATGGATTGCTCAAACAACAGAGTCCGGATCTGCCCCCTTTGATTCTTGCTGGATCCAGCCCTCCATCTTCTAATGACTGGAAACAGGCAGATATTTATGGAATTATTAATAATATTATTTTCTATCAAAATGTGACACTTGAGCAGCTAGTCTCGCTGTATCAAAATGCTACTTTATTTGTTCTATCATCTGACGAAGAAGGTCTTGGAATCGTCTTACTAGAAGCAATGGCATGCGGTGTTCCAGTAGTCGCAACACGCTGTGGAGGGCCAGATTCTGTAGTACTTGAAGGCAAGACCGGTTTTCTAACCCCAATTGGTGATTCAGCGGCACTTGCAGAAAAGGTCAAATGGTTACTGAACCATCCAGAGGAAAATAACAGAATGGGAAAAGCCGGCCGATTATGGGTGGAACAGCACTTCTCCATTGAGGCTGCTGGAAAGGTATTCTTGGATGTGTACAAGAGGCTATTGCAGGATCGATGAGACTACTAGTCGTTTGCCCCTACTACAAGCCCGCCTACGTATACGGAGGGCCCGTTCAGTGTTTCTCTGATTCATGTGAAGGTCTTGTCAAATTAGGTGTTCAGGTCACTGTGTTCACGACTAACGCAAACGGACCTGCCCTGCTCAATGTGCCACTGGGGCAGCCGGTTGATGTGGATGGGGTGACTGTATGGTATTTCCCGCTGGCGCTCAATGGTGCGGGGTTTTTCTACTCACTGGCGCTGACGAAGGCGGTGAAGACCCACGTAGCTGAATTCGATCTCGTCGTTGCTGCTTCTCTCTGGGGATATCCGTTGATGCCGGTTGCTAGTGCCTGCAATCGCGCAAAAGTGCCGTATGTGATCCCCACTCATGGACAGCTGTTCCCCTGGGCGCTGGCGAAAAAATCGTTGAAGAAGAAGCTCTATCTCGAGCTATTTGCCCGACGATATATGAATGGAGCGGCAGCGATTCAGTGCACTGACCCAAGCGAGGCGGAAGCGGTGTCTCGCCTCAAATTCCGACCACCGGTTTTTGTAGTGCCTAACGCTATTCGCGCTTCGCTTTTCGACGCCCATCAAACTCGAGGCGGTCTTCGGGCGCGGTTTGGCATCCGACAAAATGCCACTATCCTGATCTGTCTTGGAAGGATTGTCCACATCAAGCGTCCGGATATTGCAGTGGATGTTTTGGCGGCGGCTCGGGCGCTTGATCACGAAACCCACTTAGTTATTGTTGGTCCGGATGAAGAAGGGCTGACGCAGCAGCTTCAGGCCCGGGCTGCGAGTCTGGGATGCAACGACAAACTTCATTTCACCGGTTTGTTGGGAAGAGAAGCTGTAGTCTCTGCTCTAGCAGATGCCGATCTGTTGTTGATGCCCTCGGAGATCACTGAGAATTTCGGCCTGGCCGCATTGGAAGCTATGGCAGCGGGAGTGCCGATTCTGGTGTCTGATGGAATTCCTATTGGCAGATGGGCGGTTGAGGCTGGTGCTGGTCTGTCGGTGCCCTGCACAAAAGAAGCTTTTCAAAAGGCGACGTTGGATTTGCTTTCTGACCCCGTCCGGTTGCGGTTAATGGGAGATCGGGGGCGTGAGCTGGTTCGCCAGATCTTTGACATTGAAGTTGTGGCCTGTCAATTACTGACCCAGTACCAGGCTATCGCAGAGACCGGGCAACCGGTCTTCTAGGAATGTGAGGCGGAGGTTGCTTTGACCAGGAAACCGCTCGTTCGCGATAACATGCACCTCCTCGTAATCACTCCTCACTACCCGCCAGATGGTGGACCGGCCGCACCGATGGCGGGCATGCTCTGCGAGGAGTTGGTGCGCCTCGGGCACAGTGTCACTGTCATCACAGCTGTGCCGCACTACCCGGACGGGCAGGTGCCGGCCGCGTTCCGCCGGGGCTGGCTGCAACGAAGCACCGAGGCGGGTGTTGCAGTGGTACGGGTGCGCATCCCCTCCGTGGATCGCTCGCGCCTGGCACTCAGGCTGCTGCAATTCTTGGTATACCAAGCCGGGGCAACGCTAGCCGGGCTGCGGCAACAGTACGACGTGTTGCTGATTACCAACCCCGCCCTGATCACCATTGTGCCGTTTGCCGTCCTGGGGGTGCTCCGGCGCAAGCCGGCGATCTTCTCGGTATACGATGTCTATCCCCAAGTCGGTGTTGAGCTTGGCATCTTTCGCCATAGGTTGGTGGAACAGGCTGTCGCTGTACTGGAGCGCTACTGTTTGCTAAGGGCTCAGTACGTTCATGTTCTGGCAACTTCGTTCATACCGCCGCTGCGCCAGATGGGCGTGCCAGATGACCGGTTTGCGCGGATTTCTGTCTGGATCGACACCGACTTTGTCCGACCGCTGCCACGCGTGAATTCCTTCTCCACTGAGAACGGCCTGGACGATTCCTTCGTTGTGCTCTATGCAGGCAATATCGGGCTATCGCAGGGTCTGGAAAATGTCCTACATGCTGCACAGACCCTGGCTGATCGCCCGCAGATCCGATTCGTGTTGGTGGGCGACGGTGCTGGGCGCGAATCACTTGTGGCCATGGCCAAGGCTATGCACCTCGATAACGTGCAGTTCATTCCTTTCCAGCCGCGCGAACGAGTTCCGGAAGTGCTGGCCACAGCGGATGTCTCGCTCGTCAGCCTTCAGCCACAGGTCAGCGGCCGCTCGCTCCCCTCAAAGACGTTTTCTTACTTTGCCAGCGGGCGCCCCATTATTGCCATGGTCGATGAAGGCAGCGATGTGTGGAATCTCATTACACAGGCTGGGGCTGGCCTCTGCATCCCTCCAGCAGATCCCAATAAGCTTGTTGAGGCGGTACTGGCATTGGAAGCAGATGCCGACTTGCGCCAGCGGATGGCCCAAGCTGGTCATGCGTACGCAGAGCAGCACCACTCACACCGACAAGCGGCGCAACAGTTTATTTCGCTGCTCAAGCGTGCGGCGGAGCGATGTTGAGTTGAGGCATGTTGATTTCGCGTCGGCAAGATCGGGCAGCAGTCACAGAGGTGATGATACGTGAACCCCGACACGATGGCTGAATGGCTCAGGCGGCAGGGCCACCGCGTGGTCTGCACTGCCAGCAGCTACTGGTACGATCAGGGACCACGGGTCTACCAGGCTTTTCCCTACCACTGGATAATTGAACCTGGCGAGCGTGAGTTAGCGCAGTTCCTGTTGCGTCATCTGGCAATTGGCCTGCGCTTCTCCACCCCCCTCACCGCCCCACTGGGAGCCTACAGCTACCACGCTGTGCACGAAGACGGCCCGTACACCATGGCAACACTGCCCCGCCGGGCGCGAACAGCCGTCCGCAAGGGACTGCGCAATGTCAGTGTGGAACGGATTAGTCTGGAACAACTGGCAACAGAGGGATGGGAGTTGCGCGCCCAGACGCTGAAGCGCCAGGGACGCACCGGTGCGGAGACCATGGATTGGTGGATGACTATGTGCCGCAGCGCAGAGGGCTTGCCTGGCTTCGAAGCCTGGGGAGCGCTGCTCAGGGGCCGCCTGGTAGCGGCAATACTGGCAGTGACCTGCGACGATTGCTATACCCTGCTCTACCAACAGAGTGCAACGGAGTATCTGCATTATGGCGGCAACAACGCCCTGGCTTATGTAGTAACTCATGAGGCCATGGCCCGCCCCGGTATCAAGCGGGTGTTCTACGGGCTGCACTCATTGGACGCACCGCTGGAAGTCGATACCTTTAAGATGCGAATGGGTTACACGATCAAACCCTTGCGCCAGCGGGTTGTCTTTAACCCATTGCTTGCCCCATGCTTCAACCGCTACAGCCACGCCCTGGTCAGGCGCCTGCTGGACAGCCGCCCGGACAGCACCGTCCTGGCCAAGACTGAAGGTATGATCCGCTTCTACCTGCAGGGCAAGCTCCCTCTGGATCGGCAACCTGTACCTTCTGCTCTGGCCGAGGTAACCCCTCCCGATGCTGATGAACCGGAGGACTGACATAGAGAATAATCGGCCTATGCGCCTCCGGCCTCTTCGTCGATTTTTTCCAGCCACTCCTCCCGCCAGAAGTAGAAGCACGATCGGTCGCAGGGGCCATAGATCGCCGTGCCCTGGCACATCACGCCCTCCAGCAGGATGATCCCTTTCGCTTTGCGGATCTGGTAGTCCCGCTCATCAAAGAAGCGGTTCAGCGTCTTGAACACGCGCTGGGTAGTGCCGCAGTACACAGCCATTTCCGGCATGAATGCAAGCCCTTTAAGTGATCGAAATGCCCCCAGGGTTGCCAGAATCTCGGCCTCTGATCGCACGCGCACCAGGTCTCCCGGCTTGAGGAGGCCAGTTGCCGGCACCGTTTCCTCTCCGGCTGCGGCATGCTCCCGGCGCGGGATCAGCCGCCGTACGGAATCCACGAACTTCTTGATCGCCCGCTTCTGTTCCAGGCTCAGGCTGCGATGCAGCATCAGTTTCAGGGCGGTAACCGGCGACTTCGGGATGTACCGGATCGTGCCCTCAGCCATTGGTTTGACGCAGAACATCTGGCACTTTGGACTTTCCATGATAACCTCCGGGAAGCTTCCTGATAAACATTCTCTCTATGGATACAGCCCGGCGGAGTAGCCATCTTGCAGGTTGCAAAGGTCAGTTGTAGGAAGGTTTCTTCCATAGTGTCCTTTCAATTGCCATAGGGCGCAAATAGGGATGTGCCTCGCAACCTTTGTCAGGCCAGTTGCCTAATGTCAGCCTTGACTCGCTCTGCAGGATAATCCACCGAAGCGTGGATATGTCTCACCGGGATTTCAATATCCGATTGGACCGGTTTTCCTTATAATGAACATCAGCGATTGCCGAGACAAGTATATGCTGCAAGGTGTGGCTTCCGTTTCCTCCTACTCCGCTTGCCACCTGTGCAGAGAGGGGTAGATTGATGTCCCAATCATCTCCGCCAACGACGGGTAGTACCGCTCAGCCCCACCGCTCCAGGAGCAAGCACCGCCGCCGATCGCTCCTGAGTCGTTTCCGTTACCGGCTGGCCCGTGCCAACCGCCCCACGCTGCTGATCGGTGTGCTGGCTGCAAGCGCTATCGTTGTGATAATCGTCCTGATCCTGGTTACCAATGCCCAGAGTCGTGTGCAGTCTTCGTGGGCGACTCTGGCTCGTGTTGTCAAAACACTGAGTGCAACGCCCGGCACCGAACTGACCTTTGATGACTTTCAACGGCTGCGGCTTGCGGTCAAAGAGTTTCAGAGTAATCTCGAAGCGGCTCAACAGCAGACCGTTATCTTGCGCCCGATCACGGCCCTGGATTCGAGTCAGGAACTAACGTTTTCACTTCTGGATTCAGCTGCCGAGCTAACCCTGGCCGCTGATGATATCCTGGCCGGCCTGGAACCTGTGCTATTCTTCCTGGCTTCAGGCAGTACAGGCGAAAACACGACCCTGCAGATCTCTTCCGGTGAACGTATCATTGACCTCCTGCGGCTCGGACATCAACGCTTTGAAAGCGCTCAAGAACATCTGGCGGCAGCCTGGGCAGGGCTCGACGCACTTGTTCTCGATAAGGCGTCGGCTGATACACTGATACTCGCTCAGCAAGCTACTGCTTACTACAACCAGATTAGCGCGGTCAATACGGTGCTGCTGGATGCCCCCGAACTGCTGACCGTGGCTCTGGGGCTGGACGAAGATCAGCACTATTTGGTGCTGGCCATGAATAACGACGAAATCCGCCCTTCGGGGGGCTACCTGAGCACGTATGGCTGGATGCAAATCCACAACGGGCGTATTACAGATTACGCCTACTATCCCACGACACCGACCAGCCCTACGCCACCACCCGCTTCAGTGGCCGACGAGTTCAGCATCCCTGAATGGTGGTTTCAGTTCGAGGACCCTATTTACGCTGCCTGGGATGGTAGTTGGTACGCCGACTTCCCCTCCACAGCAGCAATGGCTGCGTGGTACTACAACGCTGGCGAGAATCCCCATGCGCCGGTCGATGGCGTGATAGGCATTGATATCACTGGCTTTGAATATCTTTTGGAAGGGCTTGGCGGCGTCAGGGTAGAGGAGTATGAGGAGGAGGTCACGCCGGAAACGTTCCGGGATGTCGTCTACGCCATACGGGCTGGGCAGGATAATGAGGAACGTTCGCTTGCTCATAAACAGTTTCTGGCGGCGCTCTACCGCCAGATCATGGCTGACTGGCAGAATATCGGACGCGAACGCGGCCCGGAACTGGTTGGCGCAGCTCTGCGTGCCCTGCAGGAAAAGCATATCATGTTCTACTTTACGGACGAGCGGCTTAATCATGCCGCCCGGATTCTGGGCTGGGCCGGGGCACAGCAGACGGTGGCTTCGCATGACTACCTGATGGTTGCTGATGCCAATCTCGGCAATAAGTCCAATAGTTCCATTGCTCGGCAAATCATCTACGGTGCTGATCTCAGGGAAGACGGTGTAGTGGAAAGCGATCTGACTCTGGTCTACGACTATTCGGCGCTGGTGGCGCAGCGCGATCCAGCGGTCAATCCGGCACACTATGGCCGTCGAGATTATTTTAACTTGCTTCAGGTGTTCACACCGGCGGGTAGTACCTTGCTCGGTAGCGACGACTTGTGGAGTACCCCTGAGTCGGAGACAACACCAGGCTATACCGACTTCATCGCGTTGACCCTGGTAGAATACAACACGACCGAGAGCTTCAATCTGTCTTACGCGACCCCACCATTGATTCAAGCGTTCGGCAGTTACCGGCATTACCGGCTGTTAGTGCAGAAGCAACCGGGGACTCGCGCTGATCCGCTTACGGTTCAGATCAGTCTACCGGTTGGCGCTGAGTTGATCAGCGCTTCACCAGAAGCGGCAGCTATCTATGAAATTGCACAGAAGGTCTTGGAGTTCCGAACCACGCTGACAAGAGACCAGTGGATCGAAGTGATTTACAGGATGCCGTAGCGGCAAGTCTAGTGGGGTGAAGCGTTGGTCTGCATTCGCTGTTGCCAGCAGGTTCGGCATAGCCCAGAGAAGGCCCAGGTTGTTCGGTGAAGTTCGTTATCGGCAACAAAACGGCCGCACCCACTGCAATAGCCCTGATGGGTGACATGAACGTCGCATAGCCAGCCTGCAGGTTCTGCCGTACCATTGTGGTAAATGGGGTGCGTGCCTTCTGCCTGGCAATTCCGATATTGACACTGCTGCATGTTACCCTCAGCAACACTGACCTGATCAATGTACAGCCTTGATTGATATCCAATATGAGGTTAACGCAGATTCCATGTAAAGGCAATGGTACTCAGGTTCGGTGTGGGCCATCGTTGAAGCCCTCAGATGGCGCGCTCTCTCCGTCCTGGCCCGGTTTCTCATCATACACGTAGACGCGCGTGTTCAGCCTGACCCAGTTATCCCACAGCCACTTCGCGTCGCTAACGGAGAGGTTGACGCAGCCGTGTGACCAGTAGTAGCCAAAGTTGTCGTGCCAGTAGACCCCATGAAGCGCCTCGCGCCAGTTGAAATACATGTGGTATGGCACCTGATCAAGCGCGTAAAAGTCATCACTGCCGGCAGCGCCCTGCATTGGCCCTACTTCCCAGAACAACTCAACCTTCCACACGCCGGGATCAGTGCGCCACTTTTCCTCGTCCATGTCGCCTGTGGAAACCAGTGTGGCCATTACCGGACGCTGACCCTCGTAGGCAACCAGGTTCTGCTCATAGGTGCTCACACCGATCCATCGGCCACTGTAGATGGCAGGGGGTGTAGGATGCACAATGCTGAGTCTGGTTTGCACCGTCCACTGGTTTGGCCCGACCAGATGCCAGTCCCACTCACCAATAGTCACCGTGGCGTAGATGTTCATCAGGTCGTAACGGTCGAAGCGCCCTGACTCCCGGCAGTTGCGCGGCCCACCCGGCGTGAGCGACGTGCAGTGGCTGCTGATTGCCCAGGCGAAGGGCATCTCCATGTGATTGATGATCACCCCGGTGAACGTCGAGGGTTCGGCGAAGTGCGCGTTTTCCAGCGACGCCCAGCGACCGGGGCGAATCTCCGCCCAGTTGCCGGATTGCTGGAGCACATTGAGATAGCTGCTGCGACCGGCGGTCAGAGTCTCCACCTGTTTGCCATCGGGGGCGTCATAGAGGGCAACTTCGTCGGAGTCAAAATAAACAAAATCCTGCCCCGCGATCACGCCGAGGTCAAAGGGCACTGGCGTTACATCGGGATACGGTAACGCTGCCATAACCGCGTCGCATTCTGGCGTCCGCAGGGTTTGCAGGGTGATGCCCGCACAGTCGGGGTGTCCCTGACCGACCGTCAGATGAGACTCCGGCTGGATCGGGGCAGCGTGTGCCGCGCCGGTCAATGTGATGAGCAGGATACCAAGTGCGACAGGCGTGCGGAAGTTCAGCATACCGGCCCCTCCGTGACTCGAGGTGCTGTTGCCATCATAACTTCAGATCCGCCGCCTGCCAAAACAATGTGAGGCAGACGCAAGGTGAGCGTCAGGAATCGGGCTTCCATCCCTGGAAGATATGCCTGGCCAGCGCTGCTTTGAGGCCAGTCAATGGAGTGCTATGGTTTGATGGCAAGTGTGGCAATGACGGGGCGGTGGTCAGACGTGCCCGAATCATTGAGTGTGTGGGCGTTAAGGGTGACGAAGTGGTCGCTGTGCCAGATGTAATCGATGCGAACGAGAGGCGGCACAAGCGGACGTTCGTTGGGAAAAGTAAAGCCCATTCCCCGTCCGGCTGCCCGAAAAGCGTCGGTCAGCAGCCCATCGAAAGTCCGGTATGCCTCGCTCTGGTCACTGAAGTTGCAGTCGCACAGCACCACTAACGGCCCCGTTTCCCCGGCAAGGACGTCACGCACCAGGGTCAATTCCTTATTGCGGGCTGAGTCATCGTAAGCCCAGGGCAGGCCAAGTACCGCTGGCGAGGTCAGGTGAACAACGTAGACGGTGACAGGCGTCCCCTGAACATCAACCACAGCCCGCAGGAGAGGACTGCGTAGTTCGGGGTACCCAATGATGCGATTCTCAAGGATAGGATAGCGACTGAACAGAGCGACGTCCGTTGTGAAGGGATGCAGCGCGTGATAGGGGAATTTCCCGGTAAGGCGCTCATGGAGCTGACCGGCCTGGCTCAGCTCGTATTCTCCCAGCCCCACCAGGTCGGTGTCGAATGTTGCGACGACCTCCGCCACGCGGAGCATATCAGCCAGTCAGCCGCAGACGTTGTAAGTGACAACGGTCAGGGTTAGCCCGTTCGATGGCGGTGGTGGCGCAGTCTCTGGCAGGAAGCGATCACCATAGGCTATCCCGAAAACAAGGAAAGCTGGTAATTGGAGCACCACAAGCAGCCACCGATCGCGGTATAGGAGGCTCACCACTGCCAGCGCCATGCCTGTCCAGCACAGCCAGGGCAGAAGATTGTTGGCAAAAGCAACCAGACTCCAGCGCTCGCCAATCGTCAGCCGGGCAACCAGATACAGCATGAAGAGAATGCCATAAGCGATGATGGCAGCGTGAAGACCGGCGCTGGCAATATGCAGTAGCCTGTAGAGCAGATGCGGCATAGGCAGAGATAATCTGGTCATGAACTGCTGCCATCAGTGTTGTGCTGGCAAACCGTATTCTTGATCAGATCATAGCATGTATCGCTGGTTACCACATGACCACTGCATCACGCGTTGTAGCGGGGCCAGCATTGGAAGTTCCTGTTGTGCGGCACCGTTGCCTGGCCCACAGGTTAGAACACGATAAATCTCATCATAGATATTGCTTTTTGGGTGAGCCTGTGTTACGCTACAGGGCATGAACGCGAACGCGCTTTCCCTCACCGTTTCCTATCTGGCGGCTGGCTGCATGTGTATGTGTACGCCGTTTGTTCAGCGCGCCTGGCGGCCGGAGAGCGGGGCGGTGCAGGGGGGCTAACCTCCCGGCGTTGACCATCTGAAGGGTTTCTAG
>FWPV01003573.1_pt1 | contig 10765 bp, 7 predicted proteins | sample 2228371 | NCBI WGS metagenome assembly FWPV01 (sample SAMEA103939776, study PRJEB20133) | metagenome | reverse complement strand
CTAGACAAGACCTTCCCCACTTTGGACTGCTCAGCCTGTATTCTTACGCCCAAGATGACACTGGTAGGCTCTCACCCTCATATCGAGCTGATGACATATAGTGAGGTGACCGAGGTCTCGGGGTACATCGGTAATTTCAAGGTCAAAGTCAGGAAGAAAGCCCGTTATGTAGATATTAGGAATTGTAGCGGTTGCGCTGAGTGTGAGAAGGCTTGCCCGGTTGAAGTGCCTTCTGAGTTTAACCTAGGACTGGCTAGAAGAAAAGCTATATATCGTCCCTTTCCTCAGGCTGTCCCCAATGTTTTTACTATTGACAAGCGGGGTGCCCCTCCATGTCGGACTGCCTGTCCTGCTGGAGTTGATGCACAAGCTTACATAGCCCTTATTTCGCGTGGTAAATTCAGAGAGGCACTCGAAGTATTCAGGAGGACACAGCCATTCGCTGGTGTTTGTGGGCGAGTATGCACTCATCCCTGCGAGGCTGACTGCGAAAGGGGAAAGGTCGATGAACCTATCGCTATCCGCTATCTAAAACGCTTCATGGCCGACTATGAACTTAGGGCGGGCAGGGAAAAGGTGGCTCCCGTTGAAAGGACGAAGCAAGGCAGAGTAGCTGTCATCGGCTCCGGACCAGCTGGCTTGACCTGTGCATACGACCTAATTAGAAAGGGTTACGCGGTCACCGTATTTGAAGCTGCGCCTAAAGCTGGGGGACTGATGCGCTATGCGATCCCAGAATACAGATTGCCAAAAGGAATACTGGATAATGAAATCAGCTATATCGAAGAACTAGGCGTAGAGATTAAGACAAACACCACAATTAAAGACTTTAAGGAGGTCTTCAGCAAAGGTTATGATGCAATATTCCTCGGTGTCGGTGCTGGCATAAGCCAGAAGATGGGTATTCCCAACGAGGATATTGAGGGTGTAATTCATTCGCTTGACTTTCTGAAACAAGTAAATTTGGGAAAAAAGGTCAAAATTGGAAAGCGCGTAGCAGTAATCGGCGGCGGCAATGCAGCCATAGATAGTGCCAGAGTAGCAAGACGCCTTGGTGCCGAAGAGGTTACAATATTATATCGGCGCTCTCGAGCCGAAATGCCTGCCCTTCGGACCGAGGTAGAAGAAGGTGAGCGGGAGGGGGTGAAGATTCATATTCTGGCTGCACCAGTCGCGATTCTGACAGAAAAAGGTCGGTTGACCGGCGTGCGATGCATCCGGACGCAGTTGGGCGAACCCGATGAGAGTGGACGTCGACGCCCAGTACCTATCAAAGGTTCTGAATTTGATATACCTGCTGATAACGTAATCATTGCTGTTGGTCAAGCTGTGGATAAGTCAGCACTACCCCCTGAGCTTGCATACACCAGTTTTGGTACTGTCTCAGTCGACCCGCTTACCCTGCAAACGAATATCGAAGGTGTTTTTGCTGGTGGTGACGTCGTCTCTGGCCCCGATGATGTTATTTCCGCTATCGCGGCTGGTAAAGAAGCAGCCATTTCTATCGACCATTACCTTAGGGGAGTGGACCTGAAGAAAGGAAGGCCAACCCGCCGTGAAAGGGTAAAAGAGGTCTCAAAAGAGGGTGTGGCAATGAAGGCGAGAAGAACTATGCCAGTTCTCGAACTAGACAAACGGCAGGGCTTTGCAGAGGTAGAGCTGGGCTTCAGTGAAGAAATGGCTATCGAGGAAGCCAAACGTTGTTTGAGCTGTGCGGTTTGCTCTGAATGTTTGGAGTGTGTCAAGATTTGTGAGCGTGGGGCAATCAATCATGAAATGAAAGATGAAATAGTTGAATTAGACGTTGGCAATATCATCATAGCTACTGGCTATGACCTCTTTAAGCCCAGAGGTGTCTACGAATATGGTTATGGGCGTTTTGATAATGTTTTCACTGCGCTGGAATTTGAGCGGATGATTAATGCTGCTGGGCCAACTGAAGGTCACATTCGGCTCAAAGATGGCACCGAGCCTAAGACAGTGGCTATTATTCATTGTGTGGGTAGTAGAGATAAAGATTATCATGAGTACTGCTCTCGCGTTTGTTGTATGTATTCACTGAAGTTTGGCCACCTGATAAGAGAGCATGTCCCCGGAGCCAAGGTCTACGAATTTTATGTTGATGTCAGGGCTTTCGGCAAAGGTTTTGAGGAGTTCTACAACAGAATTGTTGGAGAGGGCACTACTCTTATTGAGGCTCGCCCCACCGGGGTCACGAATATAGCCGAAACACCAGCAGAAAAAGGGAGGCTTGTTGTTCAGTATGAAGAGAAAAATCATCCAGGCACGTCACACCGTCTACCTGTGGATATGGTTATTCTGAGTACGGCTATGGAACCACAATCAGACGCTCCAAATGTGGCTCGATTGTTCAACATAAGCCGAAGTGCCGATGGTTTCTTCCTAGAGAGGCACCCTAAGCTGGATCCTATAGCTACCACAACCGATGGCATCTTTGTAGCTGGCTGTTGCCAGGGACCCAAGGATATTCCAGATACTGTAGCTCAAGCATCTGGAGCAGCGGCTGAAGTTCTAGCAATAATTGAGAAGGGCACTGTGGAGATTGAGGCATGTACGGCTTTCATCAATGAGAAAATTTGCTCCGGCTGCCAGATTTGCAAGCTCGTCTGCCCCTATAACGCTGTCACCTTCGATGAGAAAAAGAGGGTATGCAGGGTTAATGAAGCCTTGTGCAAAGGCTGTGGTGCTTGCGTTGGCGGTTGCTTCAGCGGTTCAATAAGCCTTAAACACTATACGAGCGAGCAGATTGTAGCAGCAATGGAAAGCATGCTTATATGAGCTTTCTTTATCCCCTTTGACTGAAGGAAGCGAGGCGTGATGGTAATGGAACATAAATCGAAATGGGAGCTTAAAATAGTCGGGTTCTTGTGCAAGTGGTGTAGTTATGCAGGTGCTGATTTAGCTGGGACGAGTCGCAAGAAATATCCAGCCAACGTAAGAATACTGAAGGTGCCATGTTCAGGAAGAGTCGACCCCCTGTTAATCCTCAAGGGTTTGCGTCTTGGTTTTGATGGTGTTGTAGTTTCCGGCTGTCACCCCCGCGACTGTCATTACCAAACTGGAAACTACCGCGCTAGGAGAAGAATCGGACTAACTAAGAAATTCCTAGAGTACATGGGTATTCCTGAGTGGCGGATTCAGGCTGCCTGGGTGTCCGCATCGGAAGGCGACAAATTTGCCCGCTTAGTTGCTGATGTAACCAAAGGACTAAAGGAAGTAGGCCCAAATAAACTATTTGCTGAGGATGGACAGTGATATGGAACAAGAGCTACGGAAAGTGGCTAAAAAACTGCTAAAAGATGGAGAGGTCGATTACATAGTTGGTTTCGCCCCGGGGAGCCTGAAATTCAGCACCACTCCGTTGATCAGCAAAGAGGAACAGGAAGTTGCGTCTTTAGTGATTAACCCATTCATCGTAAACAATCTGGCGAAGTTCTTAACTGAGATGCCGGGACGGATCGGTATAGTCGCTAAAGGCTGCGATAGTCGCTCCATTGTCAGTCTTATACAGGATAATCAGGTTGTCAGAGAGAATGTCGTAATTATAGGTGTTCCTTGTTCTGGGTTGATTGATATAGTGAAGGTAGAAAAATTGGTGGGCAAAGACAGAGACAAAATTGATGACATTGTTATACAAGGTGAAAAGGTCGCAGTAACTGTTGACGGGAGAAAAAAGGAGTTTCCCACCGAGGAAATCCTCTTTGATAACTGCCTCGCTTGTGAGTTCCCTACTCCTCGAGAATACGACATCCTTATTGGTAAGCCGGTGGATGTAACTTATAATAAGGAATTGGGGCTGGAGAAGATAAAATTCCGATCTGACATGACACCCGAACGGAGATGGGAGTTCTGGAAGAATCAGTTTAGCCGCTGTATTATGTGTTACGCTTGTCGGCAAGTCTGCCCAGCTTGTTTTTGTAAGCGGTGCTTTGTCGAGGAATCTCAGCCGCAGTGGGTATTGCCAGTTCCAAAGTGGCAGGACAATCTTATCTTTCAGGCAATTAGAAATATACACGTAGCTGGCAGATGCACTGATTGCGGCGAATGCGAGCGTGTTTGTCCCGTCAATATCCCGCTAAGAAGCCTGACAAGGAAGATGTATGGTCTTGTTGATGAGATGTTCCATTACGTGGCAGGAATAGACAAAAATGCACCACCCTTAATGACTGCTTACGAATATGAGGAGGCTAAAGATTTAATTAGGTAAAGAGGGTCAAGGTGATCGCCAAAAAGAAAATCGCTAAAAAGGACATCGGAAAGCTTCTTGAGAGCTGGAGTCGTGAATTCACTGTATTTCTTCCATCAAAAGACAGCAACGTTACAGAGATGGCTAAGTGGGATGGGAAAGACACTAGCTTTTTCGAGTGGTACAGAAATACAGTCATCCCGGTTAAATCTAGTTTTCTCCCCGCTATGGAGAAAATGTTCAGCTTCCAGAAGAATATTGATGGTTACCACCTAAAACTATCGCAAGATGAGCAGAAGCGAATCGTTTTTGGTATTCGCCCCTGTGATGCCAGAGCTATGACTATAATAGATAAGGTGTTCACTGACTCATATGAAGACCCTTACTATGTTACCAGAAGGAAAAATACTGTGCTTGTTGGTCTTGGTTGTACCGATCCGTATGATAGCTGTTTCTGCACTTCACTAGGAGTCAAGCCCACAGAATCAGCCGATGTCGATCTCATGTTTACAGATATCGGGGATGAATTCTTAGTCGAAGGAATTACTGACAAAGGTAAAGGGCTAATGACAGCAGTCAGTGTAGTGAAGAAGGTCACCAAAGTTGATGATGCTAAAGCGGTGGCGGTAAAAGCGGCGGTTTCTGGTATGATACGCAGGAAGCTGGATATAGAAGATATCGTGAGGAAGTTGCAGGATCGCTTCAGCAGCGAAGACTATTGGGTGCAAGTGGCTGCGAAGTGTATTAGCTGTGGTATTTGCACTCTGCTCTGTCCCACCTGCTACTGTTTTGATATTTGTGATGAGCTATCCAAGAAGCAGGGAACAAGATATAGAAGGTGGGATAGTTGCGGGTTTAGCATCTATACCCAGATGCCGATGGAAAACCCGAGGGAGGAGAAGTGGCGAAGGGTTAGGCAAAGGGTATGTCATAAATATGAGTTCTATCCCCTAAACTCCGGGGTTATTGCCTGCACTGGCTGCGGTCGATGCATACGCCTCTGTCCGGTGAACTGGGATATTACCCAGATCCTGGCGAATGTGCCAGTTGGACAAGCAGCGAAAATAGGTGGCGAGCGAAAAAAGGTGCCTGTTACCGATATTAGCCACAGAAAAAAATTTTTTGCACAGGGGAATATTTACTTACCACATATAGTGGTAATAGATAAAATCATCGAAGAAACGCCTTCTGTCAGAACCATCCACTTCCACTTCAAAGATGAGAAACTGCGCAAGGAGTTCACCTTTGAATCAGGCCAATTTGCTGAACTCTCCGTCTTTGGTGTAGGAGAAGCTACCTTCTGCATTTCCACCAGTCCCACAAGAAACAACCATTTGGAATGCACCATAAATAGGGTAGGATTGGTAACCAATGCCTTGCACAGACTCGGCGTTGGTGCTGAGATTGGCTTCAGGGGACCTTACGGTAACTCCTTTCCTTTGGAGCTAATGCAGGGGAAGAACCTTATTTTCATAGGTGGCGGAATTGGTCTTGCGCCGCTTCGCTCACTCATCTGGAACGTCCTAGACAACAGAGATAAATACGGAAATATAGACATTATATATGGAGCCCGTAGCCCTGCTGACCTTTGCTTCAAATACGAGCTTGCTATCTGGAGCCAAGATAAGTCTATAAATTTGGTAACTACCGTTGATAAAGGTGATGAGAATTGGACTGGAAGAGAAGGCTTTGTCCCTGCGGTGTTGGAGCAAGTAGCTCCTTCAGCTGAGAATGCAGTAGCCATCGTTTGTGGACCGCCGATTATGATTAGATTTACTTTCCCTGTTCTGGAAAAATTGGGCTTCACCCCGGAGCAGATGATAACCACTCTGGAAAAAAGAATGAAGTGTGGAATAGGTAAGTGTGGGCGATGTAATATTGGCAACCTATACGTATGCCGCGACGGGCCTGTGTTCACCTATGCCCAGATAAGGAACTTTATATCTGATGAATACTAAACATCCTCTCTGTATAATTAGCTGCTCAAGTAGCCATTTAGCCATGGTTTTGCAGCTTGCGTCAGAAATGACTGGCAAATCTCTTTTTGTGTGTGGGTAGGACATATGCCGAGTAGTGGGCGCCTAAAGTTTGTATCTAATATTCATTTTTGGGCAGTAGTAATAGTCTTTGCCTTCGTTATAACACTGCACTACCCGCAACAGATACTTTTGACCAGTTCGCCGTCTCTCTTCTCATTTATGGGATTAAGCCGGCATACGGTGGAACGCATTTTGTTTCTGGCGCCTGTCAGTTATGCCGCTTTCGTCTTTGGCACGAAGGTAGGACTTATCAGCCTAGCAGTGGCATTTACCATTATGCTGCCCAGGGTATTCATACTCTCGAAATATTTTCCCGATGCCCTGCTTGAGACTATTGCTGTTGTCCTTCTCGGCGGTCTGCTAAATATGTGGTTTAACACTTTAAGAAAAGACAGGGAAAGCGAACAAGTAATGCTACAAACGCTATCCAAGCTGAATGCGGCTGAGCAACAGCTCGAATCTGCATATCAGGCCACAAGACGTAGTGAGAAACGACTTTATGCTTTAAATGAGATTTCAGCCATCGCCAACCAGTCTTTACACCTAGAGGATATCCTCAGTGCAGTAACCGACAAGGTTAAGCAAGTACTGGACCTGGATATTGTGCTCATATTTCTTTTGGACAAAGATAAACAAGAGCTTAAGCTCACAGCCCATCAGGATGTATCTGAAGAGTTTATCACTGGACTAAGAGGGCTAAAGGTTGGTGAGGGCTTCAACGGTCGTGTTGCCCAGACTGGTGAGCCGCTAATAGTTGAGGATGCTTCAGAAGACCCTAGACTTACTAGAGAGGTAGTTAGGCGAGAGGGAATATGCTCTCAGGTCATTGTGCCGCTGAAAGCCAAAGGCAATGTGGTGGGCACGCTTGCTGGGGCTATGCGCCAGCCGCGACAGTTTCTTAGTGAGGAAGTGGAACTGCTCACTGCAATAGGCAGTCAGGTCGGCATGGCTATTGAGAATGCCCAACTCTACCAGAGAGAACGTCTGGCGTTACAACAAGCCTTGGCATCAGAACGACAATATCGTGAGATATTCGAGGGCGCACACGATGCAATATGGATACATGACTCACACGGTAATATAATAGCTGCCAACAAAGCTACTGAGGAATTGATCGGCTATAGCTCAAAAGAACTGCTGGCGATGAACGTGAGGGATTTCTTGGCAGAGGAAGGACTCAGTTTAGCCAGACAAATTAGGCGTAAGCTATTATCGGGAGAAACAGTAGAGCAACCGTATGAGCAACGCTTGATTAGAAGAGACGGAACCGAGGCGATTATCAAACTGACTACCAACCTGATTAGAGAAGACGGCAAACTAAAGGGTTTCCAGAATATTGCCAGGGATGTGACCAAAGAGAAAGAGATGCAAGAAAAATTGAGCGCAGCTTACCAAGAGCTCAGCAAATCTCACCAGAAGCTAAAGGAAAGCCAGGAACAGTTAATTCAGGCTGAGAAACTGACGTCGCTGGGGCAGTTAGCTGCCTCTATTGCTCACGAAGTCAACAATCCTCTTTCTGGTGTCCTCGTCTATACTCAATTGCTGACCAAGAAGCTGAAAAGCAATAATATCCCGCAGGAAGTTGCTCTCAACTATCTATCCAAAATGGAAGCAGAACTGACTCGCAGCACAAAACTAATCCGTCATCTTCTGGATTTCGCTCGGCAATCTCCTCCAGCATTCCGGCAACTAAACTTGAACGATGTTGTGAATCGAGCTCTCGACCTTGTTGCTCACTCAGCAGAGTTACAGCACATCCAAATAGTAAAAGAACTTGACCCCACCTTGCCTAATTTGATGGCTGACTTTGACCAGCTTCATCAGGTGTGCACTAACCTCATTTTGAACGCTATTCAAGCAATGCCTCAAGGAGGCAAGCTAACCCTTCGCACCTCAGCTGAAAATGGTCAACTCAAGGTGGAAGTACAGGACACGGGTTGTGGGATCTCCCCAGAAAATATGCGCAAGCTATTTACACCCTTCTTCACCACTAAACACGAAGTGAAAGGGGTTGGCTTAGGTCTGGCTATATCCTACGGAATCATCCAAAGGCATCACGGAAGAATAGATGTACAAAGCAAGCAAGGAGAGGGGACAACCTTTACTATCTATTTACCATTACACCATGACGAATCTGCGGAAAAAGGTTAAGATTACCACATTTGATAGCCTCTAGGGGGGGAAGATGAAAATCAAAAAAAGGAAGATCCTGCTAGTAGAAGATGAAGCAGTGCTGAGAGAAGCTCTGCGTGATTGGCTTGTGGATGATGGCTATGACGTTGAGGTTGCTGAATCTGGAGAGGAAGCCCTTGACAGAATCAAGAAGGAAGACTTCGGCTTCATAGTCCTGGATTTAAGGCTACCAGATATAGACGGTTTACAGGTGTTTGAGGAAGCAAAAGGACTTAGACCCCAAACCAGAGGGGTAATCATTACCGCCTATCCTTCCAAGGAAACGGTTGAGAGGGCAAAGGAAATAGGGCTGCTCGATTATTTGCCTAAGCCCTTCAAGATTGAAGACTTGGAGAAGATAATTAGTGCGGCACTGGATGAAGTCGGCGAAAAGAAACTTAAAGAAAAGCATGTCTGGCTGGAACTTGGAGCAGTGTCTTTTCGCCTATGTACTCGCAATTATGAGTGTGGACATTGCGCATTTGCCCAGGAGATACAGGACAGATTTGGCACCATATCAGTAATTGGAGAGGATGAAGTTGCCAAACTTAAACAACTGCCCGGCAGTCAAAGGTTTTGCCGCTATACCTCGGTACATTTTGTGAGGAAGGAAAAGCCCCTTCTAATATCTGGATATAATGATAATGCGTCCAAAAGTGTATGACACAATACGATCGAACTAGAAGGAGGTGGGAGAAAATAGTGTTGAGCGCATATAATATAAAAATATGAGTGATAATGCGAGTATACTGTAGATTTCACAAGGGGAAGAGCAATGGGAGCTAAGAAAGGAAAGATTTTGCTTGTAGAAGATGAAGCTGTGGTGAGAGAAAGTGTGCGGGACTGGCTGGTGGACGAGGGGTATGATGTGGAGTGTGTTGAAACAGGAGAAGAAGCCTTAGAAAGGATTCAGAAAGAGGATTTTAGCGTTTTGGTCCTTGACTTAAGGCTGCCAGGTGTAGATGGTCTGCAGGTATTCGAGCAGGCCAAAAAACTTAAGCCTGAGACTAAAGGGGTAATGATTACTGCCTATCCTTCTGTCGAAACACGAGACAAGGCACGACGTTTAGGTCTTCTTGACTATTTGCCGAAGCCATTCAAGATTGAGGACCTGGAAAAGACAATCAAAGAGGCACTTCAAGAAGTGATGGCACAAAAGTCGCCTGAGAAGCAAGACTGGGTAGAACTTGGAGCTGTATCATTCCAGTTATGTACACGCAATTATGAATGTAGCTCCTGTGGATTTGCCCAAGATATACAGGAAAAATATGGAACCTTGGCAGTTGTCAGCGAGGACGAAATCGATGAGCTCAGACAGTTACCTGCCACTGAAAGACTATGTCCATATAGGGAATGGTTAGGAACGCGTTTAAAAATGTAGCCTTAAGTACGTGTCGCGTCAAAAATAGAATGTTACCAAGACAATAACAGGAGGGTAAACGGATGGTCAATGCACAATATCTGAAGGAGTTCGCACTCTTCAAAGGTCTGGCTGATAGTGATTTAGTGAAAATAGCGGAGCTTTGTCAACTGCACACGTTGCACGAGGGTGACCGTATTTTTGAGGAGGGAACCAAGGCAACAAATCTACACATATGCTGCAGTGGCAAGGTAGACATCGTGACTTGGATAAAGAAGCCATGGAACAAATATGTTAGGGTCCATCAAGCCCAGCCAGGAGAGGCCTTCGGATGGTCTGCCCTAGTAGCGCCCTATATTTACTCTGCCAGTGCCATATGTGCAGAGGATGGTGAGGAGATCCGTATTCGTGGCGTCGATCTGCTAGCCCTGTTCCACCAACATCCTCATATTGGATACATAATCATGGAAAATCTAGCTGCAGATATTGGTGCGAGACTAATACAAATGAGGCAGAGCCTAATCGCAGAATGGCAAAGCGCTCAAGCGTCTACAAGTTCAAGCGTTTGGGGTGAACCTAAGAGGAGATGACAGCTTGTAGGTCTCTCAACATCTCATCACACATTATCGTAATTACCAGCTAAAGACAAACTAAGACACAGGGTTAAACTATCAGTGTAGGCTCGATTATAAGAAGGTCGGTAAATTTTGTACTTTAATTAGCTAGCTTCCGTGCCTGAGTTTTCGCGGTCAAGTTCAAGACCCTCTGTAGGTCTCGGTGCGTTTACTCTGTTCCCTATAGCACAGGGGGTACTGAACAAAGCTGACAAATGTGCAATCCCATCACACCGTAGATGATTTGGCGCATTGTTGGGAGAGGCTATGGTGGGTTGTGCAAACTGTCGTATTGGGACCTCATCCATGATGAATGCTATCTATGTGTCCATCCTTCTGGGGCGGGACATGAAGCCCATAGTGACCAGCGGGC
>FWPV01015812.1_pt1 | contig 10766 bp, 10 predicted proteins | sample 2228371 | NCBI WGS metagenome assembly FWPV01 (sample SAMEA103939776, study PRJEB20133) | metagenome | reverse complement strand
GTTAGTATTATCTTTATGATGATCAATGTTTATGATTTTTTTGTCAGTTATAAATTTTGCAATTTCTTCAATTCTTTTTATATTGTTACTCTCGGTTGCGCCAAAAACGAGTTTGATTCTGCGGTTGCTGAAAAAGTCCTTACAGAGTCTGGCTTTAAGAAAGTAAGAAGCATAGAAGAAGCAGAGTATATAATACTGAACACCTGTTCCTTCATTGAGGATGCCTTCAAAGAATCAGTCGAAACAGCAGTTGAATTAAAGCGGTCGACAGGCAAAGGGCAGAAGTTTGTTTTTGTTGGATGCCTGGTCAATTACCTCAGGGAAAAATCTAAAGAACTTATTGAAGCGGACTATTATCTGGGGACAGAATTCTATTCGATTCTTCCGTCCGTGTTTGATTCAGAACCCGGTTACTACGAGGTTAGAATGCCGGCGGGCGCTTTCGATGACTACTGCAGAATTAACTTTAGCGGTGAAAAACCGTGGGTTTATTTGAAACTTGCCGAAGGATGTTCAAACAGATGCTCCTACTGTTTGATACCCGAAATAAGAGGACCTCTGAAGAGCCTTTCGCTGGAAAAAATTCTCACGGAAGCAATCGACCTGGTTGATAGAGGAGCAAAAGAATTGAACTTCATAGCTCAGGACCTTGCGTCTTACGGGAAAGATACGACAGGAGCAAGACAGCTTCCCCGGCTTCTCGAAGAGCTTAAGAAGAGGGCAGCACGGAAAAAATTCTGGATACGGCTGCTTTATATGAATCCTGACAATGTTGACAGAGAGTTCCTCGAAGAAATATTCTCGCACGAATTTGTAGTTCCTTACCTTGAAATGCCTGTTCAAAGCGGATCAGAAAAGGTGCTTAAAGAAATGGGGAGAAGAAAAACCCCTGACCAGATTATTGAAGAAATCAAATATCTGAGGGGAAGAACTCCAGAACTTGTGATTCGCACAACTTTTCTTGCAGGATTTCCGGGCGAGACTGAAGATGATTTCAGAGAAACAGTTGAATTTCTAAACATCTTGAGCCCTGATTATGTTAGCATTTTTGCATATTCAGATATGGAGGGCATACCGTCATTCAGAAGAAAGGATAAACTCCCGCGTGAGGTTGTCCTTGCGCGCGCCAATGAGATGAGCGAAATTGCCTACAGAATAATGGAGGAAAAGGCTTCAGAAAAAGAAGGAATAAAAGTTGAAGTGTTGATCGAAGAGGTAGAGGGCAGGAGAGCAAGGGGGAGAGCGTATTTTCAGGCTCCGGAAATCGACGGTTTTGTTTATCTTGAGCCTGCTGAAAAATTCCCATCGGAAGGGTTTATCCGGTGCGAATTAAAGAAGGCTTCGGGGCTTGATTTCGAAGGGGAGGTTGTAATAAGCTGACTATCTCCAACTGGCTTACGCTGGGCAGAATAATGCTTGTACCTGTCTTTATGGCACTGTTTTTTTCAGACTTTGTTTACGGTAGATATTTCGCTGCTTTGGTTTTTGGTATCGCTGCTTTAACAGACACTTTTGACGGTTATCTTGCACGACTGCGAAAAGAAACAACGAACTTTGGGGAAATCATTGATCCCTTTGCTGACAAACTGCTGATAACCGCCGCGCTGGTCTCGCTTGTTCAGGCTGGCCGTTTAAGCTCATGGTTTGTTGTTGTAATTCTCTCGCGAGAATTTCTTGTAAGCGCACTGAGGGCTCTGGTTCTCTCAAAAGGGCTCAAGCTTCCGGTCTCAAAACTCGGCAAAACCAAGACTTTCTTCCAGATCGTTGCAATCCTCCTGTGCGTCTCTCTTGATGAGAAAATGCTTTCTTTAGATACTCTTACAGGAAAGACAGTCTGGTTGTTTTTAGCTATAGCTCTGGTATTAACTATCTATTCAGCTATAGATTATTTCCGTTCTACTATAATGCTTGTATCGCAGCAAGAATAGAAAAGGTGAAACAGTGATTTACAGTGAAGTTGCTGAAGGGTTGAAGCAGTTATTCGCAAGAGAAATTCCAGAGGAAGGAGTTTTTCGCTCTACAGATGAGGAAGTTGCCTCTGAGATTCAGAGAATTGCAATGCGGCTGAAAGTTACAGTCTCTGGAGCCGAGTCAGTTACCGGCGGACTGGTTTCTGCATTTCTTACAGATATTCCTGGTTCATCCGATTACTTTCTCGGGACGGTAGTCTGCTACTCTGTAAGATCCAAAGTGGAAATTCTTAAAGTTAGAAGAGAAACGATTGAAAGTTACGGGGTCGTAAGTACTGAGGTTGCAGAAGAGATGGCAGAAAAGGCAAAACAGCTCTTCGGCTCTGATATTTCTTTTGCGGTAACAGGCTATGCGGGTCCACCCAGAGGTGATGAAAAAGAGCCTGCTGGCACGGTCTGTTTTTGCTTTGCAGATACCATCGATAGAAAATACGTTTTAAAAAAGCACTTCGAAGGCGAAAGAGTTGATGTCAGGAGAAAAGCTGCCTCTTTGATATTAAGAGCAGTTTACGCACTTTTGCTTGAAGCGGAAAAAAGTAAAGTTAAAAAGTCAGGCTAGGTTAAGGATGGAGAAGAGAAAAGTCAGATCTTTTCTGGCAATTGAGCTGAATGAAAATCTGTATAAGAAAATTGAAGACGCTCAAGAAGTGCTTGTATCGTCAAACTTTAAGAAGGTAAAACCCGAAAACGTTCATCTGACTGTGAAGTTTCTCGGATATTCTGAATATCAAGTTCTCAGGAAAGTTGCTGAGAGTCTTGCACGTGAACTTAAAAAAATTCCACCATTTGCTTTCAGGGTTTCTAATGCAGGCGGCTTTCCTTCGGTAAAAAACTGCCGTGTTGTTTGGTATGCGCTCGAAAAAGTCCCTCGCGAGCTTAAAGATTTAAAGAGTGTGGTTGAGGATATAACCGAGCACTATGGTTTTGAGCGCGAAAACAAGGATTTTGTACCGCATATAACACTCGGTCGATTTAAGAAACCGCAGAGCATTGCACATCTGATTGATAAGTTGGGTGAGTTTACCAAAGATAAACCTGAAGTAGAGGTTAATAGTATAATCTTATTTGAATCAATTTTGAAACCTGAAGGCCCTGAATACAGGCCGCTCTTTAAGATTGGATTAGAAACCGGCAGCATAATCGAGATATAAAATGTCATACACATATGATTTAATATAGAAAAAACTGGAGGAGTGATTATGGATAAAGAAAAGATGCTAGAACTTGCGAGAATGCAAATTGAAAAGAAGTACGGAAAAGGCTCGATAATGAAACTTGGCGAAAGAGCCGTCGAGGAGGGAATTCCGGTAATTCCTACCGGTTCTCTTGCCTTGGATGTGGCACTCGGTGTTGGAGGAATACCGAGAGGCAGAATTATCGAGATTTACGGTCCCGAGTCAAGCGGAAAGACAACTCTTGCACTGCAGATAATTGCTGAATCTCAAAGGCGGGGCGGCGTTGCAGCATTCATTGATGCCGAGCATGCCCTTGATCCTGTTTATGCAAAAAACATCGGCGTAAACATCGATGAACTGCTTGTCTCTCAACCTGACACAGGAGAGCAGGCGCTCGAGATTGCAGAAACACTGGTGAGAAGCGGAGCCGTAGATGTTATTGTGGTGGATTCTGTTGCGGCACTCGTTCCTCGTGCCGAAATAGAAGGTGAGATGGGAGACGCGCAGGTTGGACTTCAGGCAAGGCTGATGAGCCAGGCTCTGAGAAAACTCGCAGGAGCCATCAGTAAATCTCAGGTAGCAGTGATATTTATTAATCAGCTGAGGGAAAAAATCGGCGTAATGTTCGGCAATCCGGAAGTCACTCCAGGCGGAAGAGCTCTTAAGTTCTGGGCAAGTGTCAGAATTGACGTCAGAAAAATTGAATCGCTGAAAAAAGGTAATGAGGATATAGGTGCTCGAGTTAGAGCGAAAGTCGTCAAAAACAAAGTCGCGCCACCATTCAAGACAGCAGAGTTTGATATTATCTACGGAAAAGGTATTTCACGCGAGGGAAGTATTATCGATCTTGGTGTGCAGAAGGGTGTAATCGAAAAGAGCGGAAGCTGGTTTTCATACGGAGATTTGAAACTCGGACAGGGTAGAGAACAAGCACGAGATTTTCTGATCGAAAATCCTGAGATTGCAAATGAGATCGAGGAAAAAATCAGAAGCCTGATTCAGGAACAGTAAAGTATAAACATAAACTTAAGGTTGAATATTAAAAGCAAAGATTACAGAAGATGCTTCAATAAAGCGCTCTGGTATGTGTCGCGGTATAGCTGTTCGAAGCAGGGGTTGATTGATTATCTCGAGCGGAAAGGTTGCGGCGAATTTGCGACACAGATTGCGTGCGAATTCGAAAAAGCAGGCTATATCAATGATCTGAAATCAGCTGAAGCCTGCACAAACTCTCTGAGCGGCAGGTACGGCTGGAGGGAAATTGAGCGGAGGCTGCTTCAGAAAGGATATCCGCGAGACGTAATTGAAAAAGTAAAGGAATCTTTCGAGCTTACAGAAGAGACCGAACTTGAGACAGCGCTCAGGCTTCTTGAGAGGCGGTTTGGTGGAAGAAACAAAGATGAACTGAAAAATGATAAAGACAGAATCTACAGGTTTCTTTTAAGGCGGGGCTTTTCCTTCGAACTTGCAAGAAAAGCTTACGAAAAACTTTCAGAGTCATCAGAGTAGCCTTTTTCGGTATTCGCTTTTGTCTTTAAATTGACTGATTTTATATATGTCATAAAATATTTATTTAGATTTGTTTACACAGAGCTGGTCGGTTAATAAAGCTGCGGCAGCAGCTTTTTTATAAATTAAAGATAAAGATTAAATGTTTGAGCCGGCTCTGTCCGGCTATTTTTTTACCGGAATGAGAGTGTGGTTTTTATGCTGAGAGGAGGAAAAAGAAATTATGACTGCAATAAACACCATTGTAATAGCAATAGTTTCACTGCTTGCAGGCGCTGCGATAACTTACGCAGTGCTTTCACTCAGAAATAAAGGTTTAATCGAGTCAGCAAACAAAATCTTAGAGGACGCAAAGAAAGAAGCCGAATCCATAATTCGCGAAGCTGCGCTGAAGGGCAGAGAAGAATCAGCGCGCATCCGTGAAGAAGTTGAGCGGGAACTTAAGGTTCGACGCGATGAGATCCAAAGGCTCGAAGAAAGAATCATTAAGAGAGAAGAGGATCTTGATGAACGATCTAAAGAGATCGCAAGAATTAAAGAAGAGATCGAAAAACTTCGCAGTGAAGCTGAGGAAGCCAGAAAGCGTGCTGAAGAACTGGTAGAAGAGCAGATGAGAGAGCTCGAAAGAATCTCAGGTCTGTCCCAGGAACAGGCAAAAGAGATTATCCTTGAGAAGGCTCGCGAGGAAATCAGACTCGATATCGCAAGGCTTTATAAGGCAGAAGAAGAAAGGGCGACCCAGGAAGCAGAAAAGAAAGCACGGGAAATAATCGCTTCTTCTATTCAGAGATATGCCAGCGATCTTTCAGCAGAAACGACGGTATCCGTAGTCACACTACCAAGCGACGATATGAAGGGTCGCATTATCGGAAGAGAAGGCAGAAACATCAGGACTTTTGAAAACCTGACGGGCATAAACCTGATAATCGATGACACACCCGAAGCTGTAACGCTCTCGAGTTTTGACCCGTTCAGGAGAGAAATCGCTCGAAGGACTCTCGAAAAGCTGATACTCGATGGCCGTATTCATCCTGCAAGAATAGAGGAAATTTACAACCGTGTTGTTGAAGAAATGGATGAGGAAATTAAGGAGATCGGAGAAGATGCCGTTTTCGAACTAGGCCTTTCTGGAATTCACCCTGAAATAATCAAGCTTCTTGGCCGGCTTAAATTCAGAACTTCATACGGGCAGAATGTTCTCCAGCACTCCTTAGAGGTTGCACATCTCTCCGGACTTATGGCTGAAGAACTCGGTGTAGATGCAAAACTTGCCAAGAGAGCCGGGCTTCTTCACGACATCGGAAAGGCTCTCGATCACAACGTTCAGGGAAGTCACGATCAAATAGGCGCTGAAGTTGCAAGGAAATACCGAGAGCCAGAGGAAGTTGTAAATGCAATTGAAGCGCATCACGGGCTTGCCCAGTTCGGGTCGATTGAAGCAATCCTTGTTCAGGCTGCTGACTCCATCTCGGCATCAAGGCCAGGTGCCAGACGGGAGTCTCTGGAAACTTACATCAAGCGACTTCAGCAGCTTGAAGAGCTTGCATCCTCATTCAAGGGCGTCGAGAAATGCTATGCTATGCAGGCTGGAAGGGAAGTCAGAGTAATTGTAAGACCTGAAGAGATATCCGATGAAGAAGCCGCGCTTCTCGCACACGACCTGGCAAAGAAGATTGAGGCTGAAATGGAATATCCCGGCCAGATAAAGGTAACTGTGATACGCGAACTCAGAGCAGTAGATTATGCAAGATAATTCAGGCAGCAAGAAAGAAGATATATCAGACAAATCATTTTTTAAGAGGTTCAGTAAGCTGAGCAGCTTTCTCGACGAGGATCTCGGCTCGGGCTTCTGTAGGCTTTCAATTTCTGAGGCTGAAAAAAGGCAGGCAAAGCACGATATAAGATGGGTGGAGGATGCTCTGCTTGAACTCCTCAGAAACTCGAGAGATGCTGGAGCCACAAGGATAGCTGTTGCGACTGCACTTCACTCTAACAGGTTCAGAGAAATCATCGTCATAGACAACGGCGAGGGGATTCCTGAGGATTATCATGACGTTATTTTTCAACCGAGAGTAACAAGCCGGGTAAGTGAGTACGTAGAAGACGAATATGGAGTCCACGGCAGGGGCATGGCTCTCTACGCGATAAGGATGAATGCAGAGCAGGCTGCAGTAGCTTTCTCAGATCTGTATAAAGGTACATCAATCAGGGTATTGTTTGATGTTGAAAAACTTCCGGAAAGAAAAAACCAGGCTGAGAAGCCTTACGTAAAAAAGACAGAGCAGGGATATGAAATCAGAGGTGTTAAAAACATACTTTATACGCTGACTGAGTTTGCTATCAAAAATCCCAAAATCGATATTTATTACGGGAGCTTCAGCGAGATACTGAGCCTGATAATCGAGGATGCGGCATTCGAACCTCTTAAGAGCTCAATTCTTAGAAAGATATTTGATGTTCAAGATGTTATTTACCTTGCTGAAAAGCTCGGCATGAAGATTTCGATGAGAAATGCGTACAGGATTTTAAATAGAGAGGTTGGAAAAGCTGTTAGTGTCTCTGCCAGAAATATTTTTAAGAAAACCGCTAAATCGGGAGGTTATGTTGTCAGGTTCAATGAAGAGGACTGGGTGCTTGTAAAGAGCAGATTGCAGGAGAGTCTAAAACCTTTTCTGGAGAGGTATTCACTGAAAGTAACAGAGGTCACGCAGAAAAGGAAAGACGGGACACTGAAGATTCAACTTATACTTGAGGAAAACGAAGAATTAATGTAATCTAAATACTAAAGTTAAAGCTTAAATTGACGAATTAGAATTTAGACGCAAGATTAAACGAAGTTTGATATGGAGGAAGAATGGTAGAAACGATAAAGGTATCTTCAAAGTCAAATCCAAATTCCGTTGCAGGTGCGATTGCCGGAATAATAAAAGAAAGAAGAACTATAGAAATTCAGGTAGTTGGTGCAGGAGCGTTAAACCAGGCTATTAAGGCAATTGCAATAGCTCGCGGTTTTCTTGCTCCTGCGGGTTATGATATTGTCTGTTCACCGTCGTTTCGCGAAATCGAGATAAACGGGGAAACGAAGACGGCAATCCGTTTGCGCGTTGAAGCAAGAGAGGAATAAATGCCCCTGATGATCGGGGATTTACACATTCACTCCTATTTCTCTGATGGCGATTACGAACCTCAAGAAATAATTGCTGAAGCAGAAAGAAAGGGTCTGCAAGCGGTCTCTCTGACCGATCACGACTGTGTCGATGGTCTTGAAGAATTTTTGAGGGCGGCATCAGAAAGCCAGCTCAAAGCAATTCCAGGAATAGAATTGAGCTCGGTTTTTGAGGATGAAGACATTCATATTCTTGGCTACGGAATAAATTTCAGGGACAGCCAGCTTAAATCGTATCTTGTGCAGCTGAGGCAGAAGCGAGAGGAGCGGGTTGTAAGAATGTTAGATTGTCTTGAGGAAAAAGGAATCAGAATTGATGTGCAGGATGTATTAAAAGAGGCACACATGGAAGGAGCCATAGGCAGAGTTCACATTGCTAAAGTTCTTGTAAAGCACGGGTTCGTTGGGAGTATAGGTGAAGCATTTGAAATCTGGCTCGGGCGCGATGGTCTCTGTTTTGAGGAGAAATACAGAATTGATCCAGTTGATCATATTGCAACTATCAGAGAGCTCGGTGGGATTGCGGTTCTCGCTCATCCGGGTGTCTACTCTTCGCGTATCCCTTTAGATGAGTTTAAGAAAGCTGGACTCAGAGGCATAGAGGTCTTTCATCCGGATCACAGCACCGAAGATGTTGAGCGACTGCTTGCTGTATGTGAGGAACTCAACCTTCTTGTAACCGGAGGCTCAGACGCGCACGGGCCTCAGGCTGAAAGAGGTTTTGAGATCGGAGATGTTTATTTGGGCGAACCCTATCTGAGTAGGTTTCTTGAAGCTTTCTAAAAGCCTCATTTCAATCAATATGAACTTCCTGTTAAAATTATAGCTATGAAATTTTTCATAAAAACCTTCGGTTGTCAGATGAATAAACATGATTCTGAAAGAATTGCCGGCGTGCTTTTTTCTTTGGGTTATGAAAAGACAGAAAACCCTGATGAAGCAGCAGTAATTATCATCAATACCTGTGCGGTAAGAGAGAATGCTGTCAAAAGATTGAAAGGATATGTAAGGTCATTAGGAAACGCAAAAAGGAATGGCGCTCTCATTGGAATTGCAGGTTGTGTGGCACAGGTTGAAAAAGGGAAGTTAATCGAAGAACTTAAAGTGGATTTTGTCGTCGGTCCTGACAGAATAGGTGAAATCCCGGATATCCTTGATGCACTTGCTTACATGAGATCTCACGAAGAAAGAACTGGTTTCAAAGGTGATTTCTTTGCTTCAGAACTTCCTGTTTTACGTGAAACACAGCATCACGCCTGGATTTCCATTACAAAAGGCTGTGATAACTTCTGTTCATACTGCATTGTTCCTTATGCGCGAGGAACTATGGTTTCAAGGCCCCTCGAACAGATTATTGCCGAGGCTAAAAAAACAAGAGATGAAGGTGCTAATCAGATAACTCTTCTCGGGCAGAATGTGAATGCTTACGGAAAAGATATTTATGGAAAGACAGAATTCGTAAAGCTGCTTGAGAAGGTATCTGAGATAGATTTTGAAGTTATCAGCTTTGCCACATCTCATCCCGCTGATTTTCAGGATGACTTGGTAGATCTCATTAAAGAAAGAACAAATATTTCGCGACAGATCCATCTGCCGGTACAATCCGGCTCAAACAGAATCCTTCAGAGGATGAAGCGCAGATATACAAGAGAAAGGTACATTGAGGTAGCGAAGAAAATAAGGACAATGCCGGATGTTTCGCTGACAACAGACATCATCGTTGGCTTTCCAGGTGAAACTGAAGCTGATTTTAGAGAGACGCTGAGTCTGGTGGAAGAGCTAAAATTTGACCATGTTTTTACTTTTATTTTCTCTCCGCGACCCGGAACAGAAGCCGCTCAATACAGCGATCAGGTGCCTCACGAAGTAAAAAAAGAGAGGTTTGAAAGGCTGGTGCAGGCAGTAACCAGGGCTGCGCTTGAGCGGAATAAAGAAAGTATTGGAAAAGTTCTTGCTGGAATTGTCGAAGGTGAATCAAAGACTGGTGGGTTTACGCAGGCAAGAACATTGAATGGAAAAATTGTTCTTTTCAAGGACGGTGCAAGAAAACCGGGGGAGAAGGTGATGCTGAGGATAAAAAGCGCCGGACCCTATCATCTTGATGGTGAGATAATCTAAAGCTTTTTTGACGGAGAGGGGAATGCAGGAAGGGCTAGAAATAATCACTATTGCAGGACCCACAGCCACAGGAAAATCTGAGATTGCAATCAAGATTGCGAAGTATCTTGGAAATGCCGAGATTATTTCTGCAGATGCTTTTCAGATTTACTGCTATCTAAATATTGGTACTGCAAAACTACCGTTCCAAAGAAGGCTGAATCCCCTTCACCATATGATCGATGTGTGTCTTCCTGATAAAAGTTTTTCAGTGGCAGCATTTCAGACGATGGCAAGAAAGTGTCTCGAAGGAGCAATTTCTCGAGGAAAAAAGGCAGTAATCACAGGTGGGACACCTCTTTATCTCATAGCACTCTTATTTGATATTGAAATTCCTCAAGAGAAAGAAATTCCCGGCCTGAGAGACAGTTTGCTTGAGAGAGCTTCAGCAGATTATCCCGGGCTTTTAAATCATCTTTCTGAAATCGATCCCGAAGCTTTGAACTTAATACATCCGGCTAACAAACGGAGGGTGATAAGAGCAATCGAAATATTTGAAAAGACCGGAATTAAATACTCTGAACTGCACAGGCGCTGGAAGAACAGAAAACCTGCTTACAACGGCCTGAACCTCTGGGTCTGTAGAGAAAGACAGGAGCTCTATGAAGCAATTGAAGAAAGAGTCGATCGAATGATAGAAGTAGGGCTTGTAGAAGAAGTAAAATCTCTTATTAACAGGTTCAATTTGAGCCACACAGCTCGCCAGGCGATAGGATACAAAGAAATTATAGAGTATCTTGAAGGAAAGATATCGCTCTCTGAAGCAGTGGAAAAAATCAAAAAAAGAAC
>FWPV01009282.1_pt1 | contig 10766 bp, 9 predicted proteins | sample 2228371 | NCBI WGS metagenome assembly FWPV01 (sample SAMEA103939776, study PRJEB20133) | metagenome | reverse complement strand
TAAAAAATCGAAGGACGATTCGGAAATTCAAACCCGATCCCATCGACGAAGAGAAACTCAAAATGATTCTTGAGGCGGGAAGATGGGCCCCTTCTTTTAGCAATCTTCAACCCTGGAAATTTATCGTCGTCAAGGATCAAAAGCTTAAGAGAGAATTGGACAAGGTTGCCAGAGAGACGGTCCTCCATTTAGGCATCAATGAAGCACCTGTCGTAATCTGTTCCTGCGTAGAAAGACGCATTGATCCCCTCCATGCCATCGAGGCGGGTGCTGCGGCCACACAGAACATGGCTTTAGCCGGACACAGCCTGGGGTTAGGCGTGGGCTGGATTGGCATCTGGGGAACGGATGCCGAGCTGGCAATTCGAGAGCTCTTCCAACTGGACGAGACGACCCGAGTGGTCGCCCTGCTTCCCATCGGAGTTCCCGATGAGTCTCCAAAGGGCGACCGGAGACCTCTTGAGGAGTTCATCGAATTGCGATGAAAATACCTCTCTATCCACGTTTGATTTGAGGTTGATTCACCGGATGTATCGGAACCTTTCCCTCCAGAATCCGGAGCACATCCACAGCAACCAGGCTCATCCTCCTCAAGGCTTCCTCCGTATGGGCTGCCATGTGCGGGGTGCCCACGAAATTGTCCAATTCAAACAGAGGATGGCCTTTCCCGGCAGGTTCCACCGCGTAAACGTCCGATCCTGCTCCAGCAATTTTACCCGCCTTCAGCGCATCATAGAGGGCCTTCTCATCCCAGATAGGACCCCGGGCGAGATTGATGATATAAGCCGAGGGCTTCATCAATCCAAATTCTCTTTCCCCGAGAAGCCCTTTGGTCTCCGGCAGCATGGGAAGGTTAATTGAAATGTAATCAGATTCAGATAGCGCCTCTTCCAAACCGACCTTCTTTGCTTCGAGTTCCTTTTCGGTCTCCTCATATCGCACAGCATCATAGTAGAGAACCTCCATATCAAACCCTCTATGGCCGATGCGACCGACCGATCTTCCAATCCTGCCGAAGCCGAGGATCCCAAGGGTCTTCCCATGAAGTTCATGTCCAATATATTCATAGCGTGCCTCAAATCGCCCCTCCCGAAGGGCGATGTCAGCCTTCTTGAGCATCTTCGAAAGAATGAGAGCTAAACCGAAAAAATGCTCAGCCACAGAGATGTCGTTCGCATCGGGTGTGTTCACCACCCAGATTCCTTTCTCTGTCGCTGCCTCCAGATCCACGCTCTCCACTCCAACCCCATGCCTCCCGATCACTTTGAGCTTCGGAGCAGCGTCCATCAACCTTCGGCTCACTTTCCCGTTCGCCCGGATGATGATTCCATCCACATCCTTCACCTGTTTCATGAGGGATTCCTCTTCGAAAGAATGGGCGAAAAGAATCTCCGCCTTCTCACGGAGAAGGGTCTTCCCAACTTCATGCATATCCTCATAGAGCAAAACACGAAAATTTTTCATCACCATCCTCCACACCTTACTAACTTCTTCATGAAATCCTTTCAACTGGAACAGAAAGCATTTACGTATGAGCGAGCGGTTTCCCCTCCTACATGGGGATCAGATACGTCTCGAGCAGACGTTCCCTGAGTGGAACCGAACCAAAGGGTAAATCCTTCGATTCGTCGGAAGATCCGAATGGAATGAACGCTTGATATAAATTTCATCTTCGTCTAAAATGAGGCCCACTTCAATGAAGAAGTCTATAGCATCTTCTTTGAAATTTTTCTATTCTATTCTAACGGTCATTCTGGAGATATCCCAATGACTCGATGGAAAACCCTCTTTAGTTCGTTTCAACTCGGAAACCTAAAACTGAAAAATCGAATCGTCATGCCTCCGATGGCAACCCACTTCGCAGGAGACGATGGATCGGTCAATGATCGACACATCGCTTACTATCTGAAACGAATTCGGGGGGGCGTGGGCTATATCACCTTTGAACACACCGGAGTGATGAAACAGGGAAGAGCCTTTCCTCAAATGGCCCTGATCGACTCCGATCAGAATATCTCCTCTTTCAAAAGGTTAACGGAGGCCGTTCATCGAGAGAATGGAAAGATTGTGATTCAAATTAACCACGCGGGGCGTCAGACCTCGTCTTCCATCACAGGATCTCCCATCGTCGCGCCCTCCCCTATCGCCTGCCCGGTCCGAAAGGAAATACCTCAAGAACTTTCCCAAGAAGGGATTCAGAAGATTATCGATGCCTTTGGCGAAGCAGCACGCCGGGTCAAGGAAGTGGGCGCAGACGGCGTCGAGATCCATATGGCCCATGGATATCTCTTGAATCAATTCCTCTCCCCTTTCTCCAACCAAAGGACGGATGAATATGGAGGAGACCCTGAACGAAGAATGAGAATGCCCCTCGAAGTCTTAAGAACTGTGAGGAACAAAGTGGGCTCAGACTTTTTGGTGCTCTGCCGTCTTAGCGCTGATGAGTATGTGGAAGGGGGATTGAAACTGGACGACTCGAAGGAGATCGCCAGGGCCCTGGAAAGAAATGGGGCCGATGCTCTCCATGTTTCTGCGTGTGTCGCGGCTTCAGGATACTTGAGCCAACCTCCCTACTATTCGGACGAAGGGATTTTTGCTCACCTTGCCCAAGGCATTAAATCGGTTGTGAACATCCCCGTCATCGCCGTTGGCCGAATTCGCACCCCTGAATTGGCCAACCAGATTTTGGAAGAGAAGAAGGCGGACCTCATTTCCATGGGAAGAGCCTTGATTGCAGACCCGAACTTGCCCCTGAAGGCGCTTCAAGGAAAAACCGAAGAGATCATTCCATGTATCTCTTGTAACCGGTGCGTTCTGAGTATCCGAAAGGGGGCGCTTCAATGTGCCGTCAATCCTGAAACAGGGCGCGAGGAAACCTTTAAACTCCAGGTGACAGACCAACCGAAGAAGGTGTGGGTGATCGGAGGGGGCCCGGCCGGGATGAAAGCGGCTGAGATCGCAGTTCTGCGGGGTCATCGGGTTTCGCTCTATGAGCAGAAGGAGCGACTAGGAGGAAAATTTCTCCTCGCTGCCATCCCCCCCAGAAAGCAGGTTCTGAAAGAATTTATCGACCATTTGGTGAGGCGGGTCGGAAATCTCCCTATAAAGATCATTTTGGGAAAACCCTTCACTCTGGCATCATTGAGAAGAGGTAAGCCTGATGCGGTAATCGTTGCCACTGGTGGAAAACCACTTTTCCCGGCAATCGAAGGAATGCAAGACTCGGGTGCGATCTCTGTGGAAGATGCCCTTACAGGTGCAGTTTCCATAGGAAGAAGAGTCCTTGTGGTCGGCGGCGGAGGGATCGGAGCGGAGGTGGCGGATTACCTTTCCGAAAATGGAAAAGAGGTCACGCTCGTCGAGATGAGGGAAGGCATCGCCCTCGATCTGGTTGCCCATCTCCAATATTTCTTGAACAAGAGATTAAGAGAGAAAGGGGTTCAAATTCTGACATCCACCAAGGCTATCCGTTTTGAAAGAGATGGGCTCTGGGTGGAAGACCCTCAGGGGAAAAGAAAACTTAGCGGTTTCGATTCCACGATTATTGCGTTAGGATCTTTGCCCAATGATGGTCTGATCGAATCCTTGAAGGGCAAGGTGCCGGCGCTCTACGTCGTGGGGGACGCGTCAAAACCCAGAAAAGTGATGGAGGCACTGATTGAGGCGGAGGAAGTCGCTCTCAAGATTTGAGGGGAGATTTCCTAAGGGATTGACGTCGCTTGACGATTTTTGTAATATTGATTCAAAAATTGAGGTGGTAGCCATGGCAAGAGTCGTGATGGAGAATATTTCCAAGAATTTTGGGACCGTCCAGGCTGTTAAGGATTTTAACCTGACCGTGGAGGACAAGGAATTTGCCATTCTGGTCGGGCCTTCCGGGTGTGGAAAATCGACTGCCCTCCGGATGGTCGCAGGTCTGGAGGAGCCCAGTACCGGAGTGATCTATATCGGTGATCGGGCTGTCAATGACTTGCCCCCAAAAGACCGTGATATCGCCATGGTCTTCCAGGAATACGCCCTGTATCCCCATATGTCTGTTTACAAAAACATGGCGTTCGGGCTGAAACTCAGGAAATTTCCGAGAAACGAAATTGACCAAAGGGTCCGAGAGGCTTCAGAGATTCTGGGAATTCAGGATTTCCTCGATCGGAAGCCAAAGCAACTTTCAGGGGGACAGCGCCAGAGGGTAGCCGTAGGAAGGGCGATTGTCCGCAAGCCGGCGGTCTTCCTCTTCGATGAACCCCTTTCCAACCTCGATGCGAAACTTCGCGTCCAGATGAGGGCGGAACTCTCAAAGCTTCACGATCGTCTTCAGACGACCATCATCTATGTTACCCATGATCAGGTGGAGGCCATGACTATGGGGACGAAGATCGTCGTGATGAAAGATGGCCTGATCCAACAGATTGGCTCCCCCCTGGAGGTCTATAATTTTCCTGTCAATCAATTTGTTGCCGGTTTTATCGGAAGCCCGGTGATGAATTTCATCCCTTGCCGTATCCTCTCAAAGGACGGCCGCCTCATGATTGACGCCGAGGCGTTCCAACTCCCAATTCCCGAAAATAAGGTCCCTCATTATCAGTCCCTCACTGGGTCAGAGGCCGTCTTCGGGATCCGGCCCAACGACATCTACGACCGGCTCTATGCGCCGGAACATCTAAAGAAAAATTCCATCCGTGCCGTCGTGGATGTGATCGAACCCCTGGGTTCGGAGATTCACCTCAATGTGACGGCAGGAAAACACAATTTGGTGGCCGTCGTGGACACGCAGACCATGGTCCGGATGCATCAGGAGATTGAACTGGCGATCGATCTGAACAAGATGCATCTCTTCGAGAAGGATCCTCCCAACCTTCGGGTCAAAACAGAGAAATGACCAAAAAGGTTAAGGGTAAGGTTAAGAAAAAATCCTAACCTAAGCCGTAACCGCACTATCCGGCCGCCTCTATAATCCGGCCTCCCCCGACAATTCCTTATTATCGTTGCCGACTCCGCTGATATGAAATCTTATGCAACGGAAGTGCAACTGTTTGATCCTTGTCATCATTAAAAAGAATTGTTATGATTTCCCCGAAATGAATACTGAAGAGATACTAAAAATCATTAAGGATACAGAGTCTCCTCTCAAAAGGCAGCTTCTCATGGTTGGCCTGATCACGAGACTTCTTGAGGAACAAGGCAAAAAGGCCCCTGTCGTCATAGGAGGGTGCGCCCTGTCCTATTATTCGAGAGAAGTCTATTTCACCACAGATATAGACTTAGCTTATGCCGAAAGGCAAGCGCTGGATCATGTACTTAAGAGCGTAGGGTTCCAAAAAAAGGGCAGGTATTGGGTCCACGAGGGCTTGGAGATGGCCATTGAAGCGCCGGCCTCTAAACTTGTTGGAGAAGAAGCCCCTGTGGAGATCGTTGAAGTTGGAGAGGGGCTCCAATGCACCATCATTGGGATAGAAGACCTCATCATCGACCGCATGAATGCCTCTAAACATTGGAAGTCAGAAATCGATTGTGAAATGGCAGAATTGTTGGTGAACCGTTATTATAATGACCTCGACTGGCCTTATCTTGAGAGAAAAGCGGCGAAGCCAGAGAATGATATTTTGTCAGAGCTTCAGGAGATGAAGAAAAGGGCGCGCGTGTGAAGAAGAGAGTCAAGAAATTTGAAGAAACATCGCCTGTAGAATTCCTTCTGCTGAGGGAGAAACTCGGTCTAAAAAGATACAGGAAGACGACTAAGAGAGATGAAGAGAAAAGAAAAATCCTTCTGGAACTCGGTTTAAAAAAGATAGAAGAAAAAGAAAAAGACGATTTTATCCCCCTTGGCTACAGAAGAAGAAAAGTCAAGATCTTGCCATTAAAATAACTTATCCTAAACAAGAGCTCATCTGACTGACGGCGTCATACTATCTCCTGCCTGACGATTTCACCTACCATTAATTGCAGTCATGCTCAGGAATTGAAGATTACGACTTACGAAAGGGAGCACAGAATTTGCGCTCGGCATTAGCAACGGTGTTCGCCGCTGTCCGTTACGAGCTATTGTTACGCAATATCACTGCGTTCATTCCTGCGCCTAAGCGTTTTATCTCAGCCTTGATTTCGTTCACGACCTCTTTATTGTGGATGACTTTGTTCTTGCCTTCTTTGACTGAGACAACATAGAAAACCTTGCCGCCGTATCTCTCTGTGAACTTCCGATGGGTTGACGATTGCTGATTCCGTTCTTTGAATATCTCTGGAATATGAGAAACATCACTGGCGGGCTTGATCTGAAGGCCGATGTATTTCTCTCCAACCTTAATAAAGAAATCGACGTTAAAAAGTCTGTCCCATTCATCCGGTGCTGCCTCTATTCTAACACCGAGAAGGCTCTGGAGCTGACCATAAACAGTGCGAATCTCCGTCATATAACCATCATAGGTGCGGTCGATAACCAATTGAAACATATATTGGATGCAGTCTTCATCGGTGACTTCCTCGACCTCAGAAGCGATGACCTCGGTTATCTTGACGTAGAGCTTCTTTCCGAGTTTTTCGATATGCTCTTTGCTCCGCACATTTTTGAAATAATATTCTCTCCACTCTTGGAGGTTCTTTGGGGCACATCTGCGTATTGCTTCGGAAACAGCGCCCACATTTCTCTTGAAGTTGAACTGAAAGCGGTTTGTGGCGCTATTCAAAATCCATTCTTTAGGCATGCGTCTGCCTCAAAACACTCTGGAATTTGTGCCGGTACTTGTAACCCCGCTTAATGTCAACAGATACAAACCCGGTTCTGATTAGATGAGCATTGATAAAGGTCTTGTTTTTGAGGTAGACGTAAGAGAGAAGGTTGCCTGCATCATCATACTTTTCTTTATCGAATTTCAGGGACACCTTCTGACCTTTCAACTTCTCCATCAGAAACGCAATGGCTTGCTCACGATGAGAAGGCTGTTCCGCAACACCGAGCAATCGAACCGATATCCCAGTATCAAGTTTAAGGATTTCAGGACTTATGACTTCTCTGACAGAATAAAGTCTTGCTCCCGCTCCTTCGTCGCCTTCCTCAATCCTTGATCCAAACTTAAGCTTGCGCGGGTCCATTTTCTTGTCGAGCTTATGGGGATCGGTGAATTTATACGGCAGCGACTGGATTCGTTCAGAAAGATCGTCGTTGGGTTTCTTCTGGGCGAGGAATTCAAAGGTGGCACTTCCAAATAAGTCTTGCTCAGATACTTTGAGCTTATGCTTGATGATAGGAAGAAACTTAGGATTAATCTCATAGCCGACAGAGTTTCTATTAAGATTCTTTGCCGCAAGGGATGTCGTCCCACTGCCAAGAAAAGGATCGAGGACAACGTCGCCAACGAATGAGAACATTCGGATCAACCGGCGGGGCAGTTCTTCAGGAAACATGGCAAGGTGTTTGTCCTGCTTCTCGCCGCCAAAATTCCAGTGCCCGGCAAAGTAGGTGTTCCATTCCTCAGTAGTAAGCTTGGAGAGTTCTTTGGCTTCTCTGGATACCTCTGGTGGATTGCCTGGCTTTTTGAAGATCAATATGAACTCATAGTCAATTTTGAGAATTCCATTTCGCGGATAGGGAAAGGAGCCCATGATCGTTGCGCCACCTGTGGTGTTCGTCGTGGTGACTTTCTGCCAGATAATAGCTCCCATGTAATCCATTCCCAGAACTTCACAGAACTTAATAATTTCAGTCCTGATCGGGATAATTTTGTACCGCCCATAATACACGGATCGAGCAAACTGATCACCGACATTGATACAAAGTCGGCAACCCTTGTGCAAAACTCGGAAGCACTCGTCCCAAACGAGGTTCAAATTGTTAATATAGTCTTCATATGAGTCGTGGAACCCCAATTGGTTCTGTTCCCCATAGTCCTTGAGCTGCCAGTACGGCGGCGAGGTAATTACAAGATGAACAGATTCATCGGAAAGCTCCGTCATTCTCCGCGAATCACCAATGATGATTTTGTGATGAGTCATCATAATTTAAACTGGTTAAACCAAGAACTTAGATAAATTGCTATTCTTTCCCCGTCTCCTAATTCAAAACCCCGCCTACGTTTCTAACCATGCAAGTTGAGCTGAACCCTCTTCTGAGGATTTCCGGGATAGAGGATCCCTTCGGAGTATATCCACACCATTCATTTTCAAAAGGAATATACATCATCTAAAGAAATTTTGAAAGTGAACGCACTTTTCACGGAGACGTCGTCATGGAATCTGAGGAAGCGTTTAAAGTGAAATCCTAACTTCCGAACGTTCACAAAGAACCATCCAGTTCCTCGGCCACTGCTTTTTTGCACGCCCGGCACGTTTGGGCGCCTCTCAAAAGGGGCTGACCGCATGAGGGGCAGTGATAGCGTTCACATTCTGCCCGCGCCCATTCGATGCTGCCCTTTTCTTCGCCGTGCTCAGCGACTTTCACTCGCCATAACGGAATCGCTCTTTTCATCACCCTTATTCCCGTAGCAAAACCAAAATTCTCTATCAGGCCACATGGCCATTCCTGACATTGATGGCAAGAATAGTAGCCTTTCGTTCTTACACAACTCCTTATCTTACATGTCTTACAAAAACCATAAAGCTTCTTGGGTGGATCAGGCTGCATACACCCGAGGCATTCTGTTTCCTCTGGTTTTGTTCCGTAGAGCTTGGCCATGGCCGCCTTGAGCTTTTCATTGCCATCCCTTGTGGCAATGTAAACACCACAAGCCCCGCAATAGAGCCCGCAGGGTGCCATCAAACTCTTGTTTCTGATTTCCTCCTCGGTCCATCCTTCCATAATCATACCTCCTCCTCATAGGACAAAGCAGCGGTCTTATCCCTTCAGTCTCCGAAGATACTCAGAAGCCTCAAACACTTCTGGATTAACAATATTCTTCGGCCTCTTTCCCTTCAGCATCGCAACGGCATTCCTCGCTGCCACCACAGCCATCTGCCCGCGTGTATCCTCCGTAGCGCTTCCAATATGAGGAAGAAGAACCACATTCTCCAGTTTTGTAAGGCCCGGGGAGAGCCGCGGCTCCTTCTCAAAGACATCGAGACCTGCTCCTGCAATCTTCCCTTTTTTTAGAGCTGAAACCAGAGCTTTTTCGTCCACCACCGGACCACGAGAAGTATTAATCAAGATCGCAGTTGGTTTCATCAGACTAAGTTCTCTTTCTCCAATCAGGTGATGGGTCTCCTGGGTTAGGGGGGTGTGTAAAGTGACAAAATCACTCTCTCTGAGAAGATCATCGAGATCCCTGTACTCCACTCCTTTCATTTTTTGAATAATTTCCTTGATCGGCGGATCATAAGCGACGACCTTCATCTTAAAACCGCGGCTCCTCCTCATCACTGCCTGTCCAATTCGACCCAGACCGACTATGCCCAAGACTTTTCGTTTATTGGAACCACCGGGTCCGATATCCTGTCCCATAAACGTCTTTCCACCCGGCCCCTTCCACTGACCTGAAACGGTATAACCATGTGCCTGCGGAATCTTCCTTGCCGTTGCCATGAGGAGGGCCCAAGCCAAGTCAGCTGTCGTTTCAGTCAGGACGCCCGGCGTATTCGTCACAGGGATTCCAAACTCCGTTGCTGCACGAACATCGATGTTGTCGTACCCAACTCCATAATTGGCAATACCGCGCAGATTTGGATTTGCTGCCATCACCTTTTTGGGAACCGGTTGAGTCCCCCTCGGAATCAAGACATTTGCATCTTTCACCGCCTTCACCAACTCGTTAAGACCTGGGAGTTCCCCTTTCGGTCCGTGAATGAACACGGTCTCCACTTTTGCTTTCCGCAAGAAATCTTTTCCAATTTCGGGCATGGCCCATGGAACTAAAATTCGGCGCGACATAGCTCCTCCTTCTTGATGAAATATGCGAATGATTCTACCAAGCCCTGCCTAAAAATATCAATTTAAATTTGGCGGTTCGCGAGGTTAACGGGTAAAAGGGGGGGCACGTCCTATTGACAAAATCCGCCATTTGATTGTAGCCTAAACTTACGTGACTTGATCCCAAAGCAGAAAGGAACCATATGCCGCGCGGATACAATGGAAAGATATTGAGAGTGGACCTGGACAGGGAATCTATAAGCGTTGAGGAACCGCATGAAACGATGTATAGCCGTTACCTCGGAGGGGGGACGCTTGCGCTGCATTATCTGCTGAAGGAGTTCAAGCCGAAGTCAGACCCGTTAGGGCCCGAAAACATCCTCATTTTTGCCGGATCAGTCATCTCCGGAACGCCTGCAACCGGCTTAAGCCGTTTCTCTGTGGCAGCAAAATCCCCACTAACCAACGCGTTTGGAGAGGCAGAGGCGGGGGGATGGTGGATACCTGAATTGAAATTTGCCGGATACGACGCCATTGTCATCAAGGGGAAGGCGGCGCGACCCGTTTATCTCTGGATTCACGACGGCGAGGCAGAGATCCGAGACGCCCGGCATCTCTGGGGGAAGTTCACCAAGGAAACCCAAGAGGAGATTCGAAAGGAGCTCGGAGATGACCGCATTCGAATGGCCTCGATCGGTCCGGCTGGCGAAAAGTTAGTGAAGGTAGCCTGCATCCTGAACGAATTGAAGCACGCCAACGGCAGAACAGGATTGGGTGCGGTAATGGGATCAAAAAACCTCAAGGCCATAGCAGTAAGAGGAAAAAAGAGAATGGAAGTGGCTGATGAGGAGTCCGTGAAGAGACTGACGAAGTGGGTCAAGGATACCTACGAGGAGCCCTACTTCAGCATTGGCAATTTAGGGACCGCACGCGT
>FWPV01002330.1_pt1 | contig 10767 bp, 9 predicted proteins | sample 2228371 | NCBI WGS metagenome assembly FWPV01 (sample SAMEA103939776, study PRJEB20133) | metagenome | reverse complement strand
AAGGCCATATGGGCTTGAAATAAAAAAATTGATTAAGTCAGTTTGTCAGGTACTCGGCGAAGACCAAAACGGAGGCGTAGTTGACAAAGTTCAAAAAAGCTTATCTTAAATATCCAATAATTTTTTTTGTAATTCTTTTCTTTTATGCTGGCCGGCCGGTTGAATTTGGCCAGGAAAGAGCCTTTTTTCATAGCTACGCCATTGCTAAGCCAATCATCCGCATAGCTCTTGGCCGTCAGCTGAGCGAAGTGAACATCAAGGCCTCGGCGGGGATGAAAATCTATGAAGTGGGTAGCCAGTATCGGCTGCTAGCCGCGGATGCCTCGGAGTTACTCGCCCGGGGTAAAAAAATTCAATTATCCGAAAAATTCTCGGTGCAGGTAGCTCAGGCTGACAGCCGTCAGGAAGCGGAGAAGATAGCTCGTTCGGTCAGGCTCAAAATCAATACTATTGCTGAAGATGTTGACCGCTTCCGCAGCCGCCGCTTTTATAGCGTCCGGTTTGGTGATTTTCTCACGCGTGGGGAAGCCCTTTCGTTTATCCGGTCATTAAGCGAGGCGGGCATTGAAGAAGCCTGGGTGGTGCGCGAAGAGGTGGCTCGACCAGAGAAAAATGCCTTCTGGGCTCTGGTGGATAATGAACTCATTCATTTCCCGGAGCAGACCACTCTTTATCTTGTCCCGGCCAATGCCTGGAGCTTTCTAAGCTTCAATGATACACCTTACCGCGGTTTTTTCCTTCTCCGTGCCTCTGGGGAAGGGTTGCAGGTAATTAATATCCTCAACCTGGAAGATTACTTAAAAGGTGTGGTGCCGATGGAGCTTTCTCCGGCCAGATATCCTGAGTTAGAAGCGCTCAAAGCTCAGGCCATAGCAGCTCGAACCTATGCCTGGCGCAACCTTGGGTTGATGGAAGCCGAAGGTTTTGACCTGACAGCTACCCCCGAGCACCAGGCGTATGGAGGGATGAGAGCTGAAAATCCCCTGAGCAACCAGGCGGTGGAGGAAACAAAGGGCCAGGGGCTTTTTTATCGAGGAAAGCCGATTAACGCTCTTTATACCTCAACGTGTGGCGGAATGACTGAGGAAGGAAAGGCTGTTTTTGGCGGTGCTGATGTTCCCTATCTCCGCGCTGTCGAGTGCGTGGAAGAAAAATTCGCTGAAGAGAGGATCACCACTTCCCGGCCGCCGCGCCATTTTCATCTGGGACCAAGAGATATAACCCGCGAAGTTTCTCTCCTGGTTGCGCTCGGAATTTTATCCAGCGATGCGGAGGCTTCTTTTTTGAATCATTATTTTAATGAACCTGCTCTGGCCTCAGAAGTTGTCTCCTGGGTCAAAACCGCAGGCGAATATTTGCATCTAAAAACGAGAAGTCAATCGGCCGCGCCGCCGGCTGACCCTCTGACGCCATCTATTTTCAGTCGCTTTTTAATCGATTATCTTGGGTGGTTAGAACGAGCCGAGAACCTGCTTCTTCAAAGTGAGGTAGATTTTCTCCTCCGTGATTTTCCTCAAGGGGCAGACAAAGAGCGGCGTCCCGTCGCTTATTTAATCCGCGAGGGATATCTCACACCGACGTCAGATTTAACCACGCCGGGAAAAGCTATAAGCCGGGGAGAAGTCCTTTGCACGCTGGCTAAGGTTATCCAAAAAGAAAAGTACCCGCTGCGCCTGGCCAGGTTCCGTGGTTTGCAAGGCCGGGAGGTCAAGCTGGAAGAGGAAGGAAAGATAGCGACTTATTCTCTCTCGCCTCGAGCTTTTCTCTTTCGGTCTCTCGAAGGAGAAGTCTTTCCCGCCCAATCCCTTATTTTTCTGGGTGGTGAGGAAGTTCTTTTTCTGGAAAAGGAGGGGCAGGTCTTTTGGCTCGAGTTGCGGCCTCAGCCCGCGACCAATGTTCTTGACCGGAGCTCAGCTCATGCGGCCTGGCAGGTTCGTTTTGGCCGGGAGGAGCTTAGCCGCCGGCTTAATGAATATTTCCCTATCGGCGAGCTAAAAGACCTCCAGGTGAAGCGCCGCGGCAAATCGCATCGCGTGCTGGAGTTGGAAATTATTGGCGAGGCAGGAAAAGCAGCCGTTAAAGGGCTTCGGGTTCGCTGGGTGCTTGGCCTGCGTGATACGCTGTTTACCATTGACCGTGAGTTCGACGACCAGGGCCGGGTAAGCCATTTTATTTTCACGGGTCGGGGCTGGGGGCATGGAGTTGGTCTTTGCCAGGTAGGAGCTTTTGGTTTAGCCCAAAGAGGGACGACTTATCGCGATATCTTGAACAAATATTATCCAGGGACTAAAATAGGCAAGCTCTATTAATTTTCTCTCGGAAAAGGAGCGAGCAGTGGCGAAAGAAAAATTAAAACAGGAATTACGCGAGCTTTTGCGCGCCAAATCACTGATCACCGGCGTGGAGCGCGTCCTGACTTCTGGTCGGATAAGCAATTATTATATTGACGCTAAAATGACCACCCTTGACCCAAGAGGAGCGCGCGTGGTCGCCTTGCTGATTCTGGAAGTGCTGCGCTCTTATGAAGTGGATGCCATTGGCGGTTATACCTTGGGGGCGGACCCGATTGTGGCGGCTGTAGCCGCGATGAGTGCGGAGACAGACCGTCCGTTGTCCGCTTTTATCGTCCGCAAGGAGCCAAAAAAACATGGTGAACGGAAGATGATTGAAGGGCCATTCCAAAAGGGATGGCGTGTTTGCGTCGTGGATGATGTGGTCACGACCGGAGGTTCTACTCTAAGAGCTTGCCAGGCAGTGGAGGAAGAGGGAGGCGTGGTGGTTCTGACGCTGGCCATTGTTGACCGGCAGGAAGGAGGCCGTGAGAACCTGGAAGCTAAGGGCTATCCCTTTGTTTCTCTCCTGACGCGCGACGAACTCCTCGGACAATAATTTTCTTTTGGGTAAAAGGGAGTCTCCAAATGAGAAAAAAAAGCCGGTTAAATGGGCGAGACAGATTAGGGCAAAAAAGCTATGGTGATCAACAGAAGAAAGGCCAAAAGAAAAGCTGGTCTCTTAACCAATTCGTTAAAGAATCGAGAATTAACTTTTTCTTTTCCTTTTGTCTGATTTTTTGCTTCTTTTTAGCTGCTGTTTCCCCTTCTTGTTCTTCACCGCCAACAAAAGCCGAAAGGGAAGGAGCTTCTCCCTCTGAAACCTCGAGCGAGATTTCCTTACGCAATGTGGTTAAGGAGGAAGTTCGATATTTCATCCGCGAGGTTTATTCCGATGCCGACTGGACGGAAAAGACGCTCCCTGTCGGTGCCGTCGAAAAAATTAAGTCGCCGGCTGGGTGCGAGATTCGTTTTCTTAGCGCTTCGGGAGAAAAAGAATACCGTCTTGACCCGGGTCAGGCCTATGCTTTTCGTTATGACGAGAAGGGAGAGTTAGAGCTTTTTGAAGGTTCCCATGGCCGGACGGACGCGGTTGATTTAGCTCCTTTTGTACCGACTCCCATGGAAGTCGTAGAGAGAATGCTTGAGCTGGCAGAAATAACCAAAGATGATGTGCTTTATGACCTTGGTTGTGGCGATGGCCGCATCGTGGTGGAAGCAGCCAAAAAATATCGCGCGCGCGGTGTGGGCATTGACCTTGACCCCCAGCGCATCGCCGAAAGCAAGGCGAGAGCTCGCCAGGAGGGAGTAACTGAGCTGGTCAAATTTCTTCAGCAAGACGTGATGAAGGCTGATTTTTCTTCTGCCACTGTAGTCACGCTTTATCTTTTACCTGAATCCAACGAACTCCTGCGGCCTCTTCTCGAGAAACAGCTCAAGCCCGGCGTACGGGTGGTTTCCCATAATTATGAAATTCCTGGCTGGGAAGAAAAACAAGTGGCTTACGAAACCGTAACTACCCGCGATGGCCGAGAGCACACGATTTATGTTTACCTTCGCTGAGTTTGACCTCAGTCGACAGCCTCTTTTTCTTGTATTTTTTATCTTTGACTTTTTTTCATGAAGGCTAAAATAATTATTCTTTAAAGCATAACCCAACTGGGAAATTCGCCTTAATCTTTTTATCTTCTGAGTATATCTTCTGACGCACCAGGCTCCCCTGACCTCGTCTTAAAGTCCGTACATCTCGATGATTTCTTCTTTAGTCTTGCCCAGAATGTTGTATTTCTTGCCTACCTTAATGAAAGCCTCGAGGCCCCGGTCAAGATGTTCTTTTTCATGGGCGGCAGAAATCTGGGTGCGTATCCTGGCCTGACCTTTGGCTACCACGGGGAAGAAAAAGCCGATGGCATAAACTCCTTCCGCAAAAAGGTCGCGGGAAAAATCCTGGGCTAACTTAGCGTTATAAAGCATCACCGGAACAATGGCCGTATCGCTTTCTTTAAGGATGAAACCGGCTTCCTGTAAACCTTTTTTCCAGTAAGCGGTGTTGCTCAATAATTTTTCGCGTCGGTCAGCAGTTTGGGAGAGAAGCTCGATTACTTTAATCGTGGTGGCCACAATAACCGGAGAAAGGGTGTTAGAAAAGAGGTAGGGACGGGCTTTCTGTCGGCAAAGCTCGACAATTTCCTTGCGGCCAGAAACACACCCGCCCGAAGCTCCTCCCAGGGCTTTGCCGAAAGTAGTCGTGATGATATCTATTTTGCCCATAACGCCATAAAGCTCATGAGTCCCTCGGCCGGAGGCGCCTAAATAGCCTGTGGCATGGGAGTCGTCGATAAAAACCATGGCGTCGTATTTTTCGGCCAGCCGGACAATCTCGTCGAGCCGGGCAGTGTCGCCGTCCATCGAGAAAACGCCGTCGGTGATAACCATCCGGATGCGTTTATCCTGGTGCGCCGCCAGCTTCTCCTCCAGATGTTCCATGTTGGCATGTTTAAACGTATCCTGTTGCGCCTTGCAGAGGCGCATGCCGTCGATAATCGAAGCATGCACCAGCCGGTCAGCAATCATCACGTCCTGTTCATTCAGGATAGCTTCGAAAACGCCGGCGTTAGCATCCATGCAGGAAGAGAAGAGGATGGTATCTTCTGTGCCCAGGAATTCACTGACGCGTCGCTCAAGCTCACGGTGAATATCCTGTGTGCCGCAAATAAACCGGACTGAGCTCATCCCGAAGCCGCGATATTCCAAGGCTTCATGGGCTGCTTTAATGACTTCGGGATGGCTCGAGAGGCCGAGGTAATTGTTAGAACAGAGGTTAATCACCTGGCGCACGGGGTGACCCGCTGGAAATTCGACGGCAATTTTAGCGTCCTGGGGTGAGTGAATGTATCGCTCCTCCTTATAAAGCCCCGCCTGCCGCAGCGAAGCCAGCTCTTCGGCAAAAGCTTTTTTTATGGTTTCATTATAGGCCATAACCCTTCCTCCTTTATCCTATTTTAAAGAATGTCTCTTTTTGCTTTTGGTCACTAAAATCCTTTTGATTCCTATTATTCATAATTCATATATTATAGTTTTAGGGCATCTTTTTCTTAGCTTTCCTGTTTTCCCGCAGCGGTAATTCAATGTCTCTCGTGCTTAGCGTCCTTCCTGGATGGCGCGCACAAGTTCGCAGATTTTATTGACGGTGTCAAAAGCTTGAGGAGTAGCTCGGTCATCGGGAATGGCGATGTTGTATTTTTTTTCGATAAACCTTTTAAGGGAGACCATCGAGAAAGAATCGACGATGCCGCTAGAAATGAGGGGAGTATCAACCGTAATTTCCTGGTCTTCTTCCAGGTATTCCCGCTTAACATAATCCAGGATAGTTTTTTGCATCTCGTCCATGGTCATTTCTCCTTTTCGCATCATATATTACTAAAATAAATCATTTTTCCTTTCTTGGGCTTCGAGGATGACCACGGCGAGAGCAAGGTGGCGGAGATGAGTCAGAGAGAGGTGAATGGCTGTGACCCCTCTTTCCTTGGCCAATAAAAGGCCACGGCCAGAAAGCCGGATTAAAGGCTGACCAAGCTCGTCGTGGGTCACCTCAATGTCCTTCCAGGTCAGGCCAAGCTGTTTTCCCGTACCCAGGGCTTTCATCAAGGCTTCTTTGGCGGCGAAGCGAGCGGCATAATGCTGGGCCCGGTTCTTTTTGCTCTCGCAATAAGCTATTTCTTCAGCCGTGAATATCCGCTGCACGAATCGATCCTCGGACGTAGCCAGCAATTGCTCTATCCGAGCTGGCTCAATCGCGTCAATCCCGATGCCCAGAATGCTGGCCATGTCTTTTCTTCCTGATTTTTAGCATATCAAAGCAGACGAAGCAACTCTTCTCGAAGAAAAAGAAAAATGGGGGAGAAGAAAAAGATAAGCCGGAATTTATTTTTTTCTTGGTTTATCGCCAAGTATGCAGTGGCCGTGAGCCTGGGGAGGAAAAAAGTCACGGCCAAAAATAAACTTGGCAAAAAAACCAGAAATATGTATCATGGGACAGGAAAGATGAAAGACGGCGCTTATTTTGGCGAACCTTTTACCGACGATTTTATACGTCAGTTCTATATCGAAAAGATTATTTATGAAGGAAGGACAAAGTATCAATTAGTAAGCATTTTTGCCAACCAGGTGTTCGGCAAAATGCTCTTCTTGGACAAAAAGATTCAGTCAGCCCAAATTGATGAGTTTATCTTTCATGAATGCTTAGTTCATCCGGCGCTTCTCATTCATCCTTCTCCCGAGAGGATTCTCATCTTGGGCGGAGGGGAGGGCGCTACGCTGCGCGAGACGCTGCGGCATCCGATGGTGAAAAAAGTGACGATGATTGATATTGACCGGGAGCTTGTGCGACTCTGCCAGCAATATCTTCCCGAATGGTCGCGCGGTGCCTTCGATGACCCTCGCGTGAACCTCGTTTTTCAGGATGCCCGCCGCTTTATCGAGAAAACAAATAAATCTTTTGACATCGTCATCTCAGATTTGACTGAGCCCTTGGAAGGCGGTCCCTCGGTTTTTCTTTTTACCCGCGAATTCTTTTCCCGCGTGGCTGAAATCCTGGCCGATGACGGCCTGCTGGTGCTTCAGGCGGGAAGCGCTGACCCCTATTATCACCATTTCCTGGCTTCCTGCGCTCGCACCTTGGCCGAAATCTTTCCCGTGGTTCGGCCTTACCTGGCTTTTATTTTTTCCTTCAGCCTTCCCTGGGGGTTTATTCTGGCGGCGAAAAAGTATGACCCCTTTACCCTGACAGAAAAAGAAATTGGCCAGCGTTTCCGGCAAAGGAAACTGCATCGTTTAGGCTACCTTCATCCCCAGCTTTTCTTCTCGGTTTTTAGTTTGCCCCGCTATCTTCTCCAAGGTCTGAAAAAGGGGAAAGTGCTCACTGACCAGCAGCCGTTTATCTGGAAAGCATGAGCCCGAAAAGTTCGTCGCGCGGAAAATTCAGCCGTCAGGATGTTGTCTGGGAAGAACAAACGCCTGCCTCTGGTCTTTATTTCCGGGTAAAAAAATGGCTGTACCGGGAAAAGTCGCGTTACCAGCAAATCGAAGTCATAGAGAATGAGACCTACGGTCGTGTCTTGCTTCTTGACGGGTTAGTCCAGACCACGACGGCTGATGAGTTCTTTTATCATGAGATGCTGGTTCATCCGGCTTTGCATTCGCATCCCGCACCGGAGAAGGTGCTCATAATCGGCGGCGGCGATGGCGGGGCTTTGCGCGAGGTGCTCAAGCATCCTGTGAAAAAGGCGGTCATGGTGGAGATCGATGAGCAAGTCGTGGCCGTAGCCAAGGAGTATTTTCCCTGGCTTAAACCAGCCCTCGAAGACCAGCGCTCAGAATTAATTATTGCTGATGGAAATAACTATGTGGCTACGACCAAAGAAAGGTTTGACGTTATCCTGGTTGATTCCTCAGACCCGGTTGGCCCTTCAGCTGTTCTCCATCAGAAAGAATTTTACTGGAGAATGAAGAATATTCTCCGGCCGCGGGGGATAATTGCGGGTCAGGCTGGCTCAGCTTTCTTTTATGGCCAAGAAATTCGTCGGCAACGTGTCTTTCTGGAAGAAATGTTTCATTACGTTAATTTTTATCTTGGGCCCGTGCCGACTTATCCTGGTGGACTTTGGTGCTATGTCTTCCTTTCTGACCGGATTAACCCGTTACGGCCTCCCGCCCGGCCAATCCTCCCTGGGCTGAAATATTATAATCATGCTGTCCACCGTTCCTCCTTCGCCCTTTCTTCCTTCCTTTAAAGGATAAGAGATTTTTTAACCTGGGCGGCTGATTGATAATAAATTTATTCCTTTACCTCTTACCTCATCCCTGAACCATAGAAAAAGCGGCTAGGAGCGATATTTAATCCAGTTGGCGATTGCTCCGGGCAGGCCAAAAGCTGAAAAAAACCAGATAAGGATTGACTAAGGTCATGGTCAAAAGATAACCAGTGTTGCTTGGAAAATCGCTCCGCTGATAAGGGCAGCTAAGAGAATCACCAAAAAAACGGAAAACCTACTTGGCGGATAAAATCTAAAATAAGGATGCGGGAGGGGTACAATTTGAGTTAAGATACCAATTATCGTTTGGATGAAGCTTGGAAAATCAAGGAGAAGGGCTCGGAAATAAATATTTGCCTCAAGCTATACGAAAAAACCCAGCCTCAGAGCAAAGGATTTGATAACAGCACTTAAGAGAGCTGAAACTGTAGAGTGGCATGAGATATACAAACTGAGCCACGTGCGAGGCGAGCACATTTGACACCTCCTGAAGCCAGAGCTATGGACCGGAAAAAATGAGGAAGTTTCTGAAAGCCAGAAAGCAGGCTTGACTATGCCGTAAGAAGGCCGCTAAAAGATATGCTGGGCAAGGTGTTGACGAGACTATTAATTATTATTAGATGTGGCGATAGTACTTTTTATCATAATTGTTATCTTCGTTGATTTCTTGAATCGTATTATCAGGATCAACCTCCACAGAAACCCATGTTTCTTTTTCGAGTATTCCCCCCTCGGATAAAGTCACTGTTTCTGTTCTTCGACCACCTGGATAAATGTACCCTATATAAAGAGTATGAGGTGTACTATTTCTGCTATATCTGACCTTAACCTTAATATCCCTTGCAGCTTCTGTCCCCTGATTGGCAATTTCGAATGTGACCCGAGGAAACCAGCAACCAAAAGCACAGAATCTCAGGGGGTCTACCACCCATTCTTTTTCTAATTTCGTAATCCGAACTGAAAGATCTTTGAAAGATGCGGGCTTCTGCAAAAGCTTGATCGCAAATGCTTTTTTGTTATTCCCTGCGCTGGAATCACAATCGCTCGTTTCAGGCAGGAGTTCGATAAGAATCGAATAGTTCTCTCCTGCGGTGAGGCCTCGTGGAAGCCCGAAGTGGAGGGTCATTTCAGAGACCCCATTTTCACCGGGATTTGGAATACGCATGGGAGGAACAAGGAGAGTTCTGCTCAGGGCTCCCCAGATTTGAAGTTTATTCCGGCACTGGGTCCCCGAAGGGGGATTCACTCCATTCCATTTGACTCTGACTTTAATGTTGCAATCTGTCGGGAAATTTTGCTTATAGAGTATTCCTTCTTCAAATTTCCTCCCATCGGCGAACATAGCGGATTCAATCCCATAATCGCAGCGTTGACTTCCCTGAGCCGCGCCGACCAGACGAATCGGAACGCTCATAATGTCATTCTGAGGGTTTGAATCAGCGCATTGGCCTTTGATGATCCTGACTTCGAATGAATAATTCCCATATTGAAGGCCAGAAGGAATTGTGAAGAAAGTCTCTATGTAGCTCATGCCGGATGAATCAGGCCGGGGCACAGGGAGTGGTGGAAAAACAGAAACAGTCGGTCCGGTTTGAATGCCTTTTATAGCCAGGCTCAGGGGACAGAATGGGCCTTCAAATTTCACCGCAATTTTTATAGGGAGTCTATTAGGACTTGATGGATCATACTGAACAGATGATATAGCCTGTCCTGTAATGTGTTTTACCCACTGAATGGATATATCGGGAGGCGCCGACGAGATAAAGGAAGTCGCAGCCGCAAAAAGAAGGCTGAGAAGAATGAGGACATGAGATGACTTCGGCCGAAAAGATAAAAGAAAATTTAATTTCATTTTCAATGCCTTATTCTTTTTAGACAAGAACATAGACTCCTCCTTTTTTGAGGTTATTTCCTTATGGTTTAAAAATCTTTTCTTCATTTTTTCCTAAAAATGATTTCATTCCTAAAAATGATTTCAATTTTTATTATGCAAATTTTGTGCCAGAAACCGTAGAAGCAAGGGAGAGAATTATAGATTTATTAAAAAAAAACCCCTTTAAATAAAAAGGAATTTAAAGAGGGAAAAAAGTGGTAGGCTCCTTGTTTTCATAGCTCAGCTTATGCAGAAAATTTAGATAAATTACCCTATTTTCTAATTAATTGTGATTAAGTTATTCTATGGGCTAATCTTTACTGCTTTTTGATTGATGCTAGATACTATTTGAATTATTGCTTTTGTTTTAGCATAAAAGCGTCCCTCAACAAAGATAAATATTCTTAGCTAAATATCTAAAAACCGGATATTTTTTAAAAATGATAAGCGCTTCTGTGTCCCTAAGTTAGGGATCCCCAAAAATTTAACCAGGAATGAGAACAGGTTGATGAAAATACTTCCAGGCGTACCAGCCAGAATTAATCAAGTTCGGCGCAGATAAAATAATAGTTCATTTTTTAGTTAAAACCATCATCTTTTTTTTAATCTCATTTAATCGCACGTATCTCAGTTAGCCAGTTGGCTAAGGAAGGATAACTTTAGCAAACAAGACCGTTTTTGCCTTTTTCTTGAGGGAAAAAAATTCGACGATATTTAGAAAGTTATCCTCAGAGCTAACTTCGTGCCTTTG
>FWPV01015811.1_pt1 | contig 10768 bp, 13 predicted proteins | sample 2228371 | NCBI WGS metagenome assembly FWPV01 (sample SAMEA103939776, study PRJEB20133) | metagenome | reverse complement strand
CGCCAACATCGAGGCGATCCTGGCGCTGCGGCCCGACCTCGTGCTGGGGTTCTCGGACCTCCAGGCCGACATCGCGGCCGAGCTCATCCGCGCCGGGGTCGCCGTACACGTCTTCAACCAGCGGACGGTGGAGGAGATCTGCTCGGCGATCCTCGTGCTCGGCGGCCTCGTCGGCGCGAACGACCGCGCGGAGCGGCTGGTGGGGGAGCTCCGCGAGGGCCTCACCGACCTGGCCCGCGAGGCGGGGCGGCTCCGGCGGCGACCGAGGGTGTGGTTCGAGGAGTGGGACGACCCGCTCATCGGCGGGATCGGCTGGGTCTCGGAGCTCGTGGAGATCGCCGGAGGGCAGGAGTGCTTCCCCGAGCTACGGAGCAAGGGGCTCGCGCGGGATCGGATCGTGGACCCGGCCGAGGTGGCCCGCCGCGCCCCGGACGTCGTGCTCGCCTCCTGGTGCGGCAAGCGGTTCCGTCCGGAGCGCGTGCTCGCGCGTCCCGGCTGGGAGGCCGTCCCCGCGGTGCGGGACGGGGAGCTCCACGAGATCCCCGCGAGCGAGATCCTGAGCCCCGGCCCCGCCGCCCTCACCGACGGGGTCCGGCGGATCCACGCGATCGTGCGAGCCTGGGCCGAGCGCCGCTCCTGACCGCCCGTGGCGGCGCCGCACCGTCGAGGGCGCTTCCAGGCCGCCCAGGACAGGTCGCGGTCCTCCCCGCAGGGGGTCGTTCGCCTCCAGGGACCCCGTGATCGTCCGGGCAGGGTGGTGAGGGAGGTGGTATGGATGCAGGGACGAACAGGGCGGTCATCAGGGACCCCACCTGGGGTCGGTCGAGTTGCCTCGCCGGGACGCAGACCCGCATGGCTCTGGCTCTCCGTGCCGATCTCGATCCTCGCGGTGGCGGGGAGCGTGATCGGGATCGCCCTCGAGGAAGAGATCTACCGGGAGGAGACGGCCAACTGGGCGGCGCAGTCCGTCGGCCAGGACATCGCGAACCTGGCGGTCTATCCGCTCCTCCTGGTGTTGGCCTACGCGGCCGCCCGCGGTTCGCTCCGAGCGTACCTGGCGTGGGTGGGGCTCCTCGTCTACAGCGCGTACACGTACGCGATCTACGTGTTCGACGTGCACTTCGGTCCGCTGTTCCTGGTGTGGGTTGCGGTGTTCGGACTGTCGATCTGGGCGCTCGTCCGGGGGCTGGCGAGCATCGATCCTGTGCGCGTCGCCGCGAGCTTCAGCGACCGAACACCGATCCGTTCCACGGCGGCGCTGCTCCTGGGCGTCGGGGTCGGCTTCTACCTGCTCTGGCTCTCCGAGATCATCCCGCCGGCGATCCAGGGGACGGTCCCGGAGGCCTTGGACGAGGCGGGTCTGCCGACGAACCCGGTGCACGTCCTCGATCTAGCTCTGTTCCTGCCGGCGGTGATGCTCGGCGGGCTCATGCTGCTCAGGGGTCGGGCGTGGGGGTACACGCTCGCGCCTGCGCTGCTCGCGGCGATGGTGTCCCTGGCCGTGGGGATCGTGTCGCTCATGGGGGTCCTCGCGGCCCGGGATCTCGGGGCCACCCCGGGCGTCGGTCTCGCGATCGGGATCCTGGTCGCGATCGAACTGGTCGTGGTGATCCGCTTCCTGGGGGCCATCCGACGCGACGCGGATCTTCCAAGCGTCATGCGCCCCCTCGAGGCTCGTCCTGCCTGGCTGGCCCGCCTGGATTCGAACCAGGACTAACTGATCCAGAGTCAGTCGGGCTACCGTTACCCCACGGGCCAGAGCGCAACCCATGCTAGCAGCGCGACCCGGCTCACGCGCCACCGTCGGCGATGGGGTAGGTGCGCAGCAGCGGGGGGGTGCCGACGCGGAAGGAGTCGAGGACCCGGAGGAAGTCCGGCTCCTCGATCTCCCACTGGCCCGGCGGGAAGATGGCGGCGAGCAGGTAGCCGGTGCCCTCCCGCCCGAGGGTCATGGCGACCGCGACCCCCGCTCGGACCTCCCCCTCCTGGACCGCGTCGGCGACGACGAGCCGCGCCGGGAGCCCGTCCATCCGGACGTCGCGCTGCTCGCGCACGTCGATCGTGGGGGCCCCGGTGATGAAGTGCACGGCCATGTCGTCGAGGTCCTCGAAGGCGGCGGTGGAGACGGCGAAGACCTCGTAGATCGTCTGGTCCGGCGGGGTCGGGGGCTGGCCCAGCTGGTCGCCGATCCCCCCGAACTGGGACTGGGGCGAGGGGCTCGGCAGCGGCGGCTCCGAGATGACCCCGGAGAGCAGCGAGGCCCCGTCCTCGACCTGCTGCGGCGGCACCACCGTGATCGTGTTCGCGGCGGGCAGGCGCGCCGAGAACAGGTGCGCCGGGTCGTAGTAGCGGGCCAGGTCCCGGTCCTTGGGCGTGGCGCACGCCGCGAGGAGCGCGAGGCTCGCCACGAGGATCCGGGGGACGGTGCGCCGCATGGCTGCATCGTCGCACCCCAGGGCCGGATTGACCATCCGGGCTCGCCTGGGTAGCGTGAGCCCGGCGGAGGGGGAGGGCGATGAACAAGAACGGACTCATCGCGGAGATCGCGAAGCGGACGGGCGCGAGCAAGGCGGAGATCGGGCGCACGCTGGACGCGGCGATGGCCGTCATCCGCGAGACCGTGGCCAAGGGGGACCGGGTCTCGCTCGTCGGCTTCGGGACCTTCGAGCGCAAGCACCGCAACCCACGGCTGGCCCGCAACCCGCGGAAGCCCGAGGACGAGGTCGTCGTGCCCGCCCGCGACCTGCCCTGGTTCGTCCCGGGCAAGGCCTTCAAGGAGATGGTGGCCGGACGGCGCCGCGCCGCGCCGCGGCGCGCCCGCGTCACATCGTGACGATCCGCAGAAAGCGGGCGACCTTCCGCCCGCCCTCCTCGACGAGGTCGAAGCGGACGCGCTGGCCGAGCCGGAGGAACCGCAGCCCCGAGCCCTCCATGGAGGCGGCGTCGATCGCCACCTCGGTCCGGTCCTCCATGAGCAGCGAGCCCGTCCGGGTCTCCGCGTCGTAGTCCTTCACGGTCCCCTGCGGCATCCCATCCTCCTCACGCGTGGGCGGCCAGGCGCTCGCCGAGGTCCATGCCGAGGCACACCTCCCGGGTCCGGCGGCGGGGGCCGTCGGCGAGCACGGTGAGGATATCGCCCGGCAGGTCCAGGTCGAGGGCGAGCTCGGGGCGGTCCACGATGGCGACCGGGAGCCCCCGCTCCCGGGCGAGCTCCCGGTGGCGATGGAAGGAGTCCGGGCCGAACCGCGCGGGGATCGCGCGCGGGGGGCGGCGCAGGAGCAGGCTGGTGCCGCCCCGCGCCGAGCGCCCGAGCACCACGGGCCCGATGGTCCGCAGGGCCGCCCGCAGGACCGGGGCGGAGAGGAGCGGCAGGTCCGCCGCGAGGACCGCGAGCGCCTGGGCGTGCTCGGCGAGCGCGACGGCCTCGGCCTGGCGCACGGCGGCGGCGAGGCCCGGGCGCTGCTCGACGATGGGGCGGGCCCCGCGACGGGCCGCGACCTCGAGCACGGCCTCGTCGGGGGACAGGACCCACGTCTCCCAGCCCGTCATCGCCTGGGCCACGTCGAGGACGTCCTCGAGCATGGCCAGGGTGAGGGCGCCGCGCTCGAGGGGCGTCAGGTACCCCGCCAGGCGCGACTTGGACCGCTCGAGGGACTTCACCGGCACGACGATGACCCGCACGGTCCCCAGCCTACCCGGCTCCCCCGGTCCGGGGCCCGGAGCGCGTATCCTGTGCGCCCCAGGTTGGGGAAGGAGGTCGCACGATGAGCTCCACGACGCTCGCGATCGCCGTCTCGCCCTCGGGCGTGCGGCAGGCCGTCTGGTACCGCCTGCTCCTCGCGTTCGGCGGGAGCTGGCTCGTCGCGGGCCTCGCGCAGGTGTCGATCCCGTTGCCGTTCACGCCGGTGCCGATCACGGGCCAGACCCTCGGCGTGCTGCTCGTCGGGGCGAGCCTCGGGCCCGGGCTCGGCGCGCTGTCCATGGGCATGTACCTCGCGCAGGGGGCGTTCGGCCTGCCCATGTTCGCCGGGGGAGCCGCCGGCGTGTCCGTCCTCGGCCTCGCCTCGGCGACCGGGGGGTACCTGTGGGGGTTCGTCGCCTCGGCCGCCGTGGTCGGGTTCCTCTCCCGCCGCGGGTGGGACCGGTCCATCCGCAGCTCCATCGGCGCCATGTTCCTGGGCGAGGTGGTGCTCTACGCGATCGGGGTCCCGTGGCTCGCGGCGGCGATCGACGTGCCCCTCGCGAAGGCCCTCGAGCTCGGCCTCGCGCCGTTCGTGATCGGGGACGCGATCAAGCTGTTCGTCGCCGCGGGGCTGCTCCCGACCGCCTGGCGCCTGGTCGGGACCCGGTAGCGCGGGCCGACGGCCGTGGAGCCCTGGTTCCGCGCCGCGGAGACCGTCCTCATCCCGCCCCTCGCCCTGTGGCTGGACTGGCGGATGGAGGGGGTCGAGCGCGTCCCGCGGCGCGGGCCGGCGATCGTGGTCGGCAACCACCTCTCGTACCTCGACCCCCTCGCCCACGGCTACTTCGTCGAGCGGGCGGGCCGCCGACCGCGGTTCCTGGCCAAGGTCGAGCTGTTCGAGACCCCCCTCCTCGGGACGATCCTGCGGGGCATGGGGCAGATCCCCGTGCACCGAGGGACCAGGGACCAGCGGCCGCTCGAGGAGGCCGCGGCGGCCCTCGAGCGGGGCGAGGTCGTGGTGATCTACCCGGAGGGCACGAGCACGGCGGGCGGCCCGGACTTCGCCCCCGGGCCGGGGAAGACGGGGGCGGTGCGCCTGGCCCTCGCCACCGGGGTGCCCATCCTGCCGGTCGCCACCTGGGGGGGCCAGTACGTCTGGCGGCGGGGCTGGTTCCGCCCCCCGGCCCCCCGGCGCCCGATCCTGCTGCGGGCGGGGGAGCCCTTCGACGCGAGGGCCCGGGCCGAGGGGCGCGAGGACGATCCGGAGCTCGCCCGGCGCCTCACCGACGAGCTCATGGCCGAGCTCGCCGGGCTCGTCGCCGGGCTCCGCCGGGACTACCCCCGCCGCTGGTCGCGCGCGGTAGGGTGAGCGGGTGACCGGCCTTCGCTTCTCGACGCGGGCGGTCCACGCGGGCCGCGAGATCCGGGTGGGGCAGGAGGCGGCGAGCGTCCCCATCTACCAGACCTCGACCTTCCGGTTCCGCACCTCCGAGGAGTACGCGGAGACGATCGCCTTCCGCCGCCCCGGCTACACGTACACCCGGGGCTACGGCAACCCGACCCTGGAGGCCTTCGAGCACGCCATGGCGGAGCTGGAGGGCACGGAGGCCGCCCTGTCCTTCGCCTCGGGGATGGCCGCGATCCACACGGTCGTGACCACGTTCGCCCGCGCGGGGGATCGGATCGTCTCCAGCCGAGAGCTCTACGGGGGGACGTACTCGCTGTTCACCACGGTCCTGCCCCGCTACGGGATCGAGGTCGAGCTCGTGGACCCCCACGACGTCGGGGCGGTGGCGGCGGCCCTGCCGGGGGCGGCGCTGTTCTACGTCGAGACCATCGCGAACCCGACGGTGACCGTGGCCGACCTGCCGGCCCTCGCCGCGGCGTGCCGCGGGGCCGGGGTCGTCTCGGTCGTGGACAACACCTTCGCCTCGCCCTACCTGTGCAACCCGGCCGCGCACGGGTTCGACGTGGTCCTGCACTCGGCTACGAAGTACGTGGGGGGGCACCACGACCTCATCGGGGGCGTGGCCTGCGCGAGCTCCGAGCACGTGGCGCGCCTGCGGGCCACCGTGATCGAGACCGGCGGCACGATGGCCCCCCTGGAGGCGTGGCTCTGCCTGCGGGGGCTCGCCACGCTCGAGCTCCGGATGCGCCGGCACTCCGAGAGCGCCCTCGCGATCGCCGAGCGCCTGGCCCGGCACCCCAAGGTCGAGCGGGTCCACTACCCGGGGCTCGCCGGCCACCCCCAGCGCGCGGTGGCCGAGCGCCTCCTGCCCCGGGGCTGCGGCGGCGTGCTGGCCTTCGAGATCCGGGGCGGGGTCGAGGCGGGGGCGCGCTTCTCGGACGCCCTGGAGCTCGTCTGGATCGGCGCCAGCCTCGGCGGGGCGCACTCCCTCGTCGGGCACGCCGCCTCTACGACCCATCGGCAGCTCGACCCCGAGGCGCGCCGGGCCGCCGGGATCGGCGACGGGCTCGTGCGCCTGTCCGTGGGGCTCGAGGACCCCGAGGACCTCCTGGCGGACCTGGAGCGGGCGCTGGAGCGGGCATGAGGCTGCGGGTCGCGGTGCTGTTCGGGGGGCGCTCGGCGGAGCACGAGATCTCGTGCCTGTCGGCGCGCTCGGTGATCGACGCCCTCGATCCGAAGCGCTACGAGGTGATCCCCATCGGGATCACGAAGCAGGGTCGCTGGGAGCTGCTGCCGGATGGCCCGCCTGCGCTCGCCACCGACGGGCCGCTGCCTGCCGTGGAGCCCTCCGCCGGGCCCGAGGTCGAGCTCGATCAGGACCCAGGCGCCCGCGAGCTCGTCCTCGCCGACGGGTCGCGGCGAGGGATCGACGTCGTGTTCCCGGTCCTGCACGGCCCCTTCGGCGAGGACGGCTCGATCCAGGGGTTCCTGGAGATGGCCGGGGTCCCGTACGTGGGCAGCGGCGTGCTCGCCTCGGCCGTGGGGATGGACAAGGCGGTGCAGAAGACGCTCTTCCGCGCGGCGGGGCTCCCGGTCGTCGAGCACGTGGTCGTGCGGGAAGGGGAGTGGCGGTCGGACCCGGGCTCGGTCGCGGCGCTCGCGGAGGGCCTCGGCTACCCGCTGTTCGCCAAGCCCGCGGCGCTCGGGTCCTCGGTCGGGGTGACGAAGGTCCGCGGGCCCGAGGGGCTCGCCCCGGCGGTGGAGGAGGCCCTCCGGTACGGGCGGAAGGCGCTGCTCGAGCGCGCGGTCGAGGGCGCGCGCGAGATCGAGTGCGCCATCCTCGGCAACGACGAGCCCGAGGCCTCGGTCTGCGGGGAGATCGTGCCGCGGGGGCACGAGTTCTACTCCTACGAGGCCAAGTACCTGGACGAGTCGGGGGCCGAGCTACTGATCCCCGCGCCCATCGAGGAGGCGACGGCCGAGGAGGTCCGGCGCCTGGCCCTGGCGGCGTTCCGCGCGATCGACGGCGCCGGCATGGCGAGGGTGGACTTCCTGCTCGGTCGCGACGGGCGCGTGGTCGTGAACGAGGTGAACACGATCCCGGGCTTCACGCGGATCTCGATGTACCCGAAGCTCTGGGAGGCCTCCGGCGTGCCCTACCCGCGCCTGGTGGACCGCCTGATCGAGCTCGCCCTGGAGCGCCACGAGGCCGAGGCCCGGCGCTCCACCCCTCGCTGAGGGGTACGGGCTACAGGTGCACCACCGGGCAGGTCAGGGTCCGGGTGATGCCCTCGACGCCCTGGATCTTGGCCACGACGAGCTTGCCGAGCTCGTCCACGTTGCGCGCCTCGGCCCGGACGATGACGTCGTAGGGGCCGGTCACGTCCTCGGCCTCGAGCACGCCCTTGATCTCTCGGACCGCCTTGGCGACGGACGCCGCCTTCCCCACCTCGGTCTGGATCAGGATGTACGCCTGGACCACGCTCGACCTCCTGCGTCGGGGGCTCCATGCTAGGCGGGCCCTGCCCGGGGCCGCAACCGGGCCGTAGGATGGGGGTGCAGGAGCGGGGGAGCCAGCCGTGATCTTCGAGGATCGGGTCGACGCCGGCGAGCGCCTCGCCGAGGCCCTGAAGGAACACGTCGGACCCGGCACCATCGTGCTCGGGATCCCCCGCGGGGGTGTGATCGTCGCCGAGGTGGTCGCGCGGACGCTCGGGGTGCCCCTCGACGTCGTGGTCCCCCGCAAGGTCGGCGCCCCGGGGAACCCCGAGCTCGGCCTCGGCGCGGTGGCGCCGGGGGTGCGGGTGCTCGATCCGTGGCTCATCGAGCGGCTCGGGGTCTCCGAGGAGTACCTGGAGCGGGAGATCGCGGCCGAGGAGGCCGAGACCGTCCGCCGGCTGCGCGCCTACCGGGGCGACCGGCCGCCCCTCGACCTCACCGGGAAGACCGCGATCGTGATCGACGACGGGGTCGCCACGGGGGGGACGGCGGTGGCGGCCCTGCGGTGGGCGAGGGCCCAGGGAGCCGAGCGGGTGATCCTCGCGGTCCCGGTGGCCCCGCCCCAGACGATGCAGCGGCTCCGCCACGAGGCCGACGAGGTCGTGGCCCTCGCGACGCCGGAGCCGTTCTTCGCCGTGGGGGAGTGGTACCGGCGCTTCGATCAGACCTCCGACGAGGAGGTCGTCGAGGCGCTCCGGCGGGCCGCGGGGACGGCGGCGTGAGGACCTTCGAGATCGCCGTCGCGGCCCTGCTCGCGGTGGGGGGTGTGCGGTCGCTCGTCGTCTGGACGCGGCGGGCCGTGGGCGAGGCCACCCTGCGCGAGCACGTGTGGTTCGCGCTCTTCGTCACGGGCCGGGTCGGCCTGTGGCTCTCGCTCGCCGGTCTCTTCGCGGTCTCGGCGTCGAGCGACGCGCGCGGTCGCGCCTTCCTCGACGAGGTGGGCGCGCTGCGCTGGTACGCCCTCGTGCCCCTCGTGCTCGCGGCGGTGCAGGTGGCCGCGGGCTACTTCCTCGGGCGGACGCCTAGCCGACGACCTTGACGATCGCCTCGTCGAGCTCGGGGAACTCGCGGAGCCGGGCGACGCGCTCGGCCTTGAGGCGCTCGACGATGTCCCGGTACTCCTGCATCCGACCCTGCCGCTCGTAGAGGCGACGGGGCTGGAGCAGCTCGATGTCGTCGAAGCCGGGGACCTCCTCGGCCACGAGGTAGCCGAAGTCGGGGTCCTCGGTCCAGGAGATCGTCCCCTCCGCGATCGCCTTCACGCAGGCAGAGGTGTGGGGGATCTTCACCTTCTTGGAGCGCTCGTCCCCGTCGGGGCCCCCGACCCGCCCCGTGTTCAGGAGGTACGTCTCGATCGGGTGGGTCGCGAGGAGCTCGAGGATCCGGTTGCCCTGCAAGCCGTGGGGCATCGGGAAGAAGGGGTTCGTGCCCGGGACGCGGAGGAACTTGCCGGCCTCGGCGGCGCCGCCGGCGCTCGTGCCGGTGGTCTCCCCGAGCATGAAGTAGGCGGCGGCCTGCTCCTGGTCGAGCTTGGCGACGGCCGGGATGATGTTCTGGTTCCGGTTGAGGATCAGCAGGACGTCCACGGTGCCGACCTCCCGAGCGTCGCGGTAGCGCTCGAGGTCGCGCATCTCGAAGACGGCCCGGCCGTTCTGCGTGTAGGACTCCTCGAAGAAGTTCACGTGCCCGTCCTCGTCCTGGTACACGTTCTCCAGGTAGGCCGTGGGCTTCGTGACGGCGTTGTAGATGTTCGGCTCGAAGTCAGGGTCGAGGCTGAAGGTCTTGGCGAAGCAGCCGTTCTCCGTGCCGTAGACCCGGCCGCCCGGCATGAGGGCGACGAAGTCGTCCTGCACCGGGAGGGAGCCGTTCTGCGTCGTGAAGGTCGTCGTGGTCTTCCCCGTGCCGGAGAGGCCGATGATCATCACGACCTTCTCGCCGGCCTCGGTGGGGATGACCTTGAGTCCGGCGTGGAGGGCGAGCCCGCCGAGGTCGTAGACCTTCTTGTTCCACATCCGCAGGCCGCCCTTCTTCGACTCGCCGAAGTAGTCGGAGTTGAGGACGCGGGTGACGCCGTTGTCGAGGTCCACGGCGATGACGCGGTCGTCCGGGTAACCGGGGGCCGCCAGGTTCGGCGTGTAGATGACCTGGACCTCGGGCTCCTCGCCGTCGTCGCGGGGGAAGTACAGCTTCTGCTGCATCCCGGCGATGTTCGCGTTGGCCTTCTCGATCGTGAGCCGGGCCCGGGTGCGGAAGTCCGGGTCGTTGCCGATCCACCCGTCGATGACGATGACCTCCTTGTCCCGGAGGTACTCGTCCTGCATCCGCGCGATCGCCTCGTACTCCTCCCGGGTCATCGTCTTGCCGGAGGAGCGCTCCGCGACCACGTACGTGCTGCCCGCCGAGCGCGAGGTCACGCGGGTCTGGACGTTCACGTTGCCGAACTCCGTGATCCGGCACTGGGGCATCTCCTCGGTGAAGCGCCGGAGCTCCTCCGGGGAGGGGTTGTCGTGGACCTTCTTGGCGTTCACGCTCATCGCTCGATCTCCTTGCGCCGCCCGGGTCGAGGTCGCGGGCGTCGGGACTCCCATCGCGGCTGAGGCGCTTAGTCTACAGGAGCCCCCCAGGCGGGCGGTAGGGATGGAGCTTGGCGAGGACGAGCTGATCGAGGCGATCCGCCGGGTGGTCTCCGACGACCATCCGGGGGTCGTGCTCGGCATCGGCGACGACGCGGCCCTCGTCGCGCCCGGCGCGGGCGAGGCCGTGCTCACCACGGACATGCTCGTCGAGGGGGTCCACTTCGAGCGGGGCTCGATCTCCCCGCGCGACCTCGGGGCGAAGGCGATCGTGGTGAACGTCTCCGACGTCGCGGCGATGGCGGCGAGCCCCCGGTACGCCCTCGTCTCGATCGCCCTGCCTCCGGAGGTGGAGGCGGCGTGGGTCGTGGAGCTCGCCGCGGGGATGCGGGCCGCCTGCGACGAGCACGCGATGGCCCTCGTGGGGGGCGACACGAACCGGGCGCCCGTCGTGACGATCTCGGTGACGGTGGTCGGCGAGGTGGCCCCGGGGCGGGCGGTGCGACGCTCCGGGGCCCGGGTGGGCGACGCGATCGTCGTCACGGGGGAGCTCGGTGGGGCCGCCGGCGGGCTCGCCCTGTCCCGCGCGCACCCCGCGCGGATCGC
>FWPV01015810.1_pt1 | contig 10769 bp, 10 predicted proteins | sample 2228371 | NCBI WGS metagenome assembly FWPV01 (sample SAMEA103939776, study PRJEB20133) | metagenome | reverse complement strand
GCCTGCGCCGCCATACTCTTCGGCGAATGGCAGCCCCATCAGCCCCAACTCCGCCATTTTACGAAACGTATCGGCGGGAAATTCGCCCGTCTCATCTACGGGACGGGGTGCTCTTCACCCGAGGCCGAGGCGGATCTCATCGGTATGGACCATGCCGAGGTAGGCGCCCTCCTGGCCGAGCGATGGCGTTTCCCTTCGAGTATCACCACCATGATCCGAAGGCATCATGATGCAGTGCACCCATCTCGGGACCCCATGGCTGTGTGTCTGGTGCACCTTTCCAACATCCTGTGCCTTCAGATGGGGGTCGGCACAGGGGGGCAGGGAATGGCAGTCCGCGCGGCGCCGGAACTGATCGAGGCCTTCGGTCTGACCCCGCGCCTCATGGACTCTTGGGCATCATCCCTTTGGACCGAGTTGGACAGGGTGAGGGAGATCTTGGATAACTCCAGGGAAGGGGGATGAAAGGGCGATGGGATTCCGGGCCCTGATAGTATACCGTTCAGCGGTCCTGCGATCCGTCATCAAGAAGGTGCTCATGATCATGGGGACAGACCCATCGGTGTGTCTGGAGGCCGCTGAGGCATGCCAGGCGTTGAAGATGCTGGCCGTCGGGCAGGTGGACGTCATCATCACCGAGATGCACTTGCCCAAGACGGACGGGATGGGTTTCTTGATGAGGCTCGATGAGCAGGGGATCCTGGAGAGGATCCCGGTGATACTCGTCACGGCAGAGCCGCGGCAGGAGGCCGTGCAGAGGGCCCTCACCATGGGGGTCAAGGCCCATGTGAGGAAACCCTTCCGCCCGGAGGAGATCCGCGCGGTCGTGAGACAAGTGCTGGGGGATTCACATGGTGAGGGAGCAGTCCAGGGCCTTGATGGATGCGATTTCTGAAGTCCTCGAGACGATGTGCTTTTCCTGCCCTGTCCCCTTGGGCCTGAGGGATCAATCGGTTGAGGGGGATGAACTCCTGATGGCCGACGCACGCTTCGAGGGCGGGAGAAGTGGGGGAGTGAGGCTGGCCATATCGAGGGTACTCGCATCTGCGCTGACGGCCACGTTGGTGGGGCGCAGGGAGATGGAGCTGACCCATGAGGAGGTGAGGGACGCCTTCATGGAGGTAACCAGCCTGATTGCCTGGGCCTTTCTCCAGAGGATCAACCCGACCTCCTCTGTTTGCGTGGGCGAGCTTCGCTTGCTGGATCGGGGTGAGGCCAACGGAGCATCCCGGTGGGTGGCCATGGACGTGGATGGTCACAGCATCCTTGGAAGGGTCTTCTGGGAACAGCAGACATGAAATAAAGGGGGTCTCTGTGGAGCCCAGTGATCACTATGAAGGGCGCGGTTTCGCCCCGGTGCAGGACGATCCCGATGCGGATATCATCCAGGGCATCACCCACTTCATCGATCAACTCCCGTCCTTGCCCATGGTGGTCCAGAGGATGCTGCACATCCTGCAGCGGGACGAGGCCACCACCAGGGAGGTGGCCGAGGTCATCAACCTGGACCCTGCACTGGCAGCGAAGCTCCTCAAGCTGGTGAACTCCGCCCTCTATGCGTTGCAGGATCCCGTGACCACTGTACATCATGCCGTAACTATAGCCGGTTTCATGGAGGTCAGGAATCTGGCCCTCGGGATGAAGCTCATGGAGAGCCTCCCTGGAGCGGACAAGGAGGTGCTGGACCGCACCATGTACTGGGAACACAGCCTGGCCTGCGCCCTGTGCGCCAGGGGCATAGCGAGCGCTGTCTCTCCTGCCACGGCCGAGGAGGCCTTCCTCGGGGGGTTGCTTCACGACATGGGAAAGCTGGTGCTCAGCGTCTACTTCGGGGAGCAATGGCGGGAGGCCCTGGAGGCCGCCGAGGCCCAGGGTCGACCCCCCCTTGAGGTCGAGGCCGAGCTCATAGGCGCCCCCCACACGGTGGTGGGCCAGATGCTGGCCCACCACTGGAGGCTCCCACGCCTCCCTGTGATGGCCATAGGGCATCACCACGAGCTTCCCCCAGCCGGTGACATGTCCAACGAGGAGAGGCTCCATTGTGCCATGATAGCGGCTGCTGACAACCTGGTTCGCTGGATGGATCTGGGATCGAGCGGCTACAGCCGCCTTTCGCCGCTGCAAAAGGAGCTCTCGGTGCCCCTTGGCCTGGAAGACTCGCGCACGGAGGTGCTCCTGCGCGAGACGGCACGGGCTTTGTCAGACTGGAAGGCCGTCTTCGGATTGAACGACGACCATGCGAACATCCGGGCCTGCGTCCGTCCGGAACCCGACGCCCCAACCCGCGCCCCCCGCCTCTGGGTCATAGGGCCAGCGCAAGGGCCGAGCCCTTCCGTGCGCGCCATGGTCGCGGCCATGGGCTATGAGGTGCACGCCTCCCACTGGGGCGAAGGCCTGTTGAGGACGGCCGCAGAGATGGGGCAAGACGCCATCCTGATGGACCTCAGGGGGCTCAAGGTCGCCACAGACGGCCTGACCTCCTTCTTGCGGGCCATGAGGTCCCGCTCGCCCTCCCCCATCCTCTTGATACATTCTGGTCAGGTGCCATCGCCCTCACCCGAGCTCGGTCCATGGGTCGCCTCGATGGAGAGACCCCCTAGCGCCGGACGTCTCAACGAGTGGCTGCGCCATGTCCTGAGGCCTGTATGATGAGCGGCGAGCGTCCGGTTGCACATTCCGGGCGTAGAGTATCACCTAGGACCACGGGTCTCTTCATCCGGGGCCAGCCTCTTCGCCCAGTGGGGGAGCACGGCCCTGAAGCCCTGCACGACCGTGGGGTCGAACTGGGTGCCTTGGTTCTTCAAGATCTCTTCGACGCCTTCTTGCAAGGACATGCGCGGGCGGTAGGGACGGTCCGAGGTCATGGCGTCGAAGGCGTCTGCCACCGTGATGATCCTGGCCAAGAAGGGGATTTCCTCTCCTCCCAGGCCATCCGGGTAGCCCTTGCCGTCCCACCTCTCGTGATGATGCCGGATCACCCCTCTCTCCTCGGGCAGAAACCCGATGGGTTTGATGATCTCCTCCCCGATCACCGGATGGGCCTTGATCTGTTCGAACTCCTCATCGGTTAGCCGGTCCTTCTTGAGCAATACGGAGTCCTTGACCCCCAGCTTGCCCAGGTCGTGTAGGTAGCCGGCCACGCGCACTGTGTCCACCTGCTCTGGCGTGCACTCAAGCCCTGTGGCGATGAGCACCGCGAGGTCGGTGACGCGTTGCGAGTGCTGCTTGGTATAAGGGTCCCTGGCCTCGATGGTCGACACCAAGGACCTGAGGGTGGACATGAGGACCTCGTATAGGCTCTCGTAGAGGAACTTGTTCTCCAGGCCCAGTGACGCTCGCTTGGCGAGCTCGGAGAGGCATGAGAGGTCCTGCTGGTCGAAGTCCCCTCCCCGGACCTTCCCCCAGGCGCACAGGAGCCCCATCACCTCCCCTTTGATGAGCAAAGGCACCGCTACCCGAGAGGCTGAGCTGCGTTGAGCCGTGGCCCACACCGAAGAAGGATCGCTTGGCTTCCACCTTGCCCGCTGGATCACTGGCATCCTGCGCTTGAGGACCTGGGCGAGGAAACCTGCGTCCATGGCATCCCCCCCATCCTCCTCGCTCGCCCCTGCCTCGGGGTGCCTGAAGAGGGTGCGAAACGACCCTCCGTTCCCTCCTGGGACGACGAACAGGACAGTGCCAGCCTCGGTGGCGTCCCTGGCCTCCTTGATCATGGCACGCAGTATGGCATCTCTGTTGAGTGGGAACGCGGCAATGGTCTCCCCTAGCGAACAGAGTCCTGTCATCTGTTTGACCTTGCGGTGTAGCTTCTCGTTGAGCTCCTCTATGGCCCGCTTCCTGTGTATCTCTTCCTTGAGGTGGTGGTTTTCCCTGAGGAGTCGTCCCTCTCTCATGGCCTTCTCCACCACGACCTGCACCTGTTCCAAGCGGAACGGCTTGGTCAGGAAGTCGGATGCCCCCTCCTTCATGGCGTTTATGGCCACGTCAAGGGATGGATACCCGGTGACGAGTACAACGGCTATGGCCGGGTCGATCTCCTTGATCCGCTTCAGCAAGGTGACCCCATCCATCCCAGGCATGCGGATGTCCGTTACCACCACCTCCGGGTTGCAGCGAGGCAGCACCGAGAGGGCCTCCTCGCCGTCGTTCGCCTCCGTGACCGAGAGACGAAGGGCCCGTTCGGCCACCCCCCTGAGCACCTTGCGGATCGCGGGTTCGTCGTCTACGATGAGGATGTTGCCTTGTCCGTTCAACCTCGCCCCCCTTCAGCACACCCCCTCGTCTGGATGATCCTCTGAGTGAGACGGATGTATTGTTCCGCGGAGATGGCCCCTTCATCCCTGAGCTGGCGCAGGAGCGAGAGATCCTCCTGGAGACCCCATCCAGGTTCCCACTGCTGGTATGAAGATGAGGCCTTGTGGGGGGTCTTTGGATCGGCAAGGACCCTTAGACTCGCTGGGGAGGCCAGGACATCCCCGCCCCCCAGGCGGCCTCTCAGCCGGGCGAGGGTCGCCCTCAGTCCTCGACACTCCAGGGAGAGGGTGTCCCTTTCGTGTCTGAGTCGTAGGTGCTGCTCAGCCCTTCTCACAGCGAAGCCCATTTCCTCCAACAGGAAAGGCTTTGTCTTGTAATCGAAGGCGCCCTTTCGCATGGCATTCACCGCGGTCTCCATGGTCCCGTAACCGCTCATGACGATGGCTAGCAGCTGGCGGTCCAACGCCAAGGCCCGCTCCAGGAGGGTCAAGCCGTCGAGGCCGGGCATCACGAGATCTGTGACCAAGATCTGGAAAGGCCCGTCCTCCTCCAGGAGGGCGAGGGCAGCCTTGCCGTCAGAAGCTGAGACGATCTCCCTTTGCCCCGTCGAAAGGTAGGTGGATAGGGCGCTGAGAAAAGGGCGCTCGTCGTCTACGATCAATATCCGGACCGGCCCTTCGCCACCCATCCGATCAAGGCCCTTCCGACGGGCTCGCCGGAGGCTGGGCTACCTCGGCGTCTTTGCCGGACTCATCGTCTTCCGGCCCTTCCTCGTCCATGGAGGCCCGCATCCTCCTGAGCACCTCCTCGGCTGTCCTCTGATAGACCTGAAGCCGCTTGGCCTCCGCCGAGATCAGGACCCTGTCCCGCTCAGGAGAGGAGGCCCCGTCGGACACACCGACCCTGCCCTCGGCGAGACGGCTTTGCACCTGCTGCCTCTGGTATGTGCTCAAGAGGCTCTGGATTTGATGGATCGTCATGCTCATGATCCTGTCTTCCTTTACCTCTTCGTCTCCACGAATCTACCCACTGCCTCGGCCGTCCCCCCATACGCCTTCAAGCCATTGCGGCTGACTGCCAGATCATGGATCTCCCCCTTGACCTTGGCGAGGGCCTCTTGGAGCAAAAGGCCGTTTAGCGATTGCACACGGGAGATCTCCCTCATGATGCAGACCAGTGATTCCAGGGACTCCTTGAGATCCTGGGAGTCCATCTTGGCCCAACCTTTCCACTCCTTATGGAACGAAGAGCCCTCTTGTGCCAGGTGCCTGATGCCCCTGAGCAGTTTGGCCTTCATGGCCTGGATCTGACCGAGGGCATCGAGGTCCATCCGCACGATGGAGTCGTTCTCCTTGCGCACCAACCTCAGGAGCCTCCTGTAGAGTGCGGTCTCCTCCTGGATCCCCTGGACCACCATGTGTCTCGAGCAACGCGTCGTCATGCCCCCCCCTTGCGGCCTCAGGCCCTCATGCCTGGGGTCGAGCGGGACTCGAAAGCGGCCGGATATCCCCCCGGTTTCCTCCCCTTGGCCTTGATCGCATCCCACCCTTCCCTCAGCTCGCACAGCATCCCGATGACGCGCTCCACCCCAGAGGTGTCACGCCTGAGGTCTGCATCGAGGAGCTGACCCATCATGTAGGCGTAGAGCGTCCCGAGGTTCCTGGCAACCTCCCCGGCCTCCATGTCCAATGCCGCGTGGAGTTCGGCAAGGATGGCCATGGCCTTCTGTAGAGAGCGCGTCTTGCCCCGATGGTCCCCCTCCTGATGGAGCGCCCTGTACCTCCCCAAGGCCTCTATAGCCCCATCGTAGAGCATGAGGATCAGCCTCAAGGGGTCGGCTGTCAGGACCCCCATCTGGCTGTACACCTTCCTCGCCCCAACCCCGTGTGGCATCAGCACCTCCCGTTTAGTCCGCGTAAGAGCGCAAGCTATTGATCTGGCTCGCCAGCCAACTGCTCTGGTTCTGGAGGACTCCCAGGGCCTTCTCCATTGCCACGAATTTGGCTACCAGAGACTGCATCCTTTGCTCCAGGCGTTCCTCCATTTCATCCATCTGTGTCCCCAAGCGGTCGATGGTGGCCTGAAGCGAATCCTGCTTGTAGGAGAGGTATCCCTCGAAACTGTCGGTGATGCCGAAAAGGACCCTGTACAGGGTCTCGGCCACGCCAAGGGTCAGGGTGACAGTGCCCACCTCCCCGGTGGTCGTCCCACTGTACGAGATGGCGAGCCCATCCACATTGGGTTGGCCCCGCTCCCCGGTGAGGGTCTGCCCCCTGCCGGTGGCGGCCTCTCCGTTGATGGTGCCCGCCACATCGACCCCTCGGTAAGTGCCATCCATGCCTGACCCGAGGGCCACGTCATTGGCCTGTGTGACCGTGAAAGAGCTGGCGCTTCCGCAGTTGGCATGGGTCAGGATGAGGTACTTGCCGTCAGAAGACGCCGATGCCCTCACAGCCATGGCGTACCTGCCAGTGCTGCTTCCATCCTCTCCATCCAGGTCCACATCGATAACACCGAAATCGAGGTTTCTCCCCTCTGGACCTGTTACGGTGAGGGAAAGGGAGCTGGTGCCGCTGGTGCGATCCGATACCGTGATCCTGCCATGCGAATCGATGCTCGCGACCACCGTGCCGCCATACGCCTCCTGGATGGCGGAGAGGAGTCCCTGGATCGTGTCGCTGTTGATATCCGAGATGGTATAGCTTCCCGAGACGGTGGCGCCATTTCTCTTTGTCCCACTGAAGAGTATCACATCCCCGTCCTGCAGGCCCGCAGGGGTGCCCGAGTCATCGTAGACGTTGGCCCACGTCGTGGAATTCCTCAAGGTCTGGGTCATGGCAGGGTCAGCGTAGAGCACCCGGTCCCCGACGATGACCTGAGGGTAGGAGGCCGCCAGCTCGCTGTTCAATGCGGCCACGACCTCCTGGAGGGTCATCCCGGATCTCAAGTCAATGACCGCGGTGTCCGACGAAAGCCCTTCCGAGAGGTCGGCGATCCCTGTGACCGTGCCCTGGCTCGGTGCCTGACTGATGTTGACCGCATAGGTACCCGCCTTTGTCTTCATGTCGTGGGTGAGATAGTCGAGGGTCGTGGCGTTGGTCACACCTGTGCCCACGAAGAGCCTCTTCACCTCCTGGAAGTCGCTCTGGAGGTAGCCCCTGAGGGTGCTTTCGGCCACGGAGAGTTTGCCTTGGTTGTCCAGGTTGATCCCCACCATGCCCAGGATGGCGAACCCCTGGGACACCCCCCAGACCGGGGAGACCAAGGGGCGCATCAGGTCAGACTTGATGGAGGACAGGGTCCCGTCCCCGAAGAGGATGCCCCCTGGCTCCTTCTTCTCGCTGTCGTAGCTCATGTGGCCCTGAATCGCGGTCATGACCTCGTTGTACTTGGCCACGAAGTCCTTGATCTTGGAGACGAGCCCGTCCAGGTCCCTGCTCAGGCTCAGCTTCACCGTGGTCCCAGGTTCCGCCTTCTTGAGATCGAGCGTCACGCCGGAGAGGACATCCGTGACCGTGTTGGAGCCGCGGGAGATGTAGACGCCGTCCACCCTCAAGAGGGCGTCTTTGCCAGACTGAAGCTCCATGGCATAGCCGTGCTGGACCGCGGCGATGTCGCCCAGATCCAGGTCTCCGCCCCCCTCGTTGTTGGCGGTGAGTTGGATGGAAAGGGCGCTGTCCCCGGCCGTATTGTCCGTGACCTGGATCTTCCCCTCGGCGGTCACGGTGGCCGTCACGTCGCCGAAGGAAGACTCTATGGCATCCAGGAGCCCTTGAATGGTGTCGGTGGACCTGTCGGAGATGGTGTACTGGGCCAGGACCGCTGCGCCATCGTGCTTCGTCCCCCTGATGGTTATGGTGTCTCCATCGCTCACGTCGTTGGTCCCCAGGCCTGTGTCTACCTGATCCCAGGTGGTAGCGGCATCCACCACCCCGCCACCCAACTTGGTGTTGGCCTTGTGGCTCCTGTGGACCTCGTTCACAGTGGTGAAGACCCTCTTCAGAAAGCCCAGGGCCTCTAGGACGTTGTCTTCATCGGTGAAGGAGGTCGTGCCGCTGACGTCTATGTAGTACCTGGTGGCCCCATCCTCGCTGGTGCTGGCCACGTGTGCGGACACCCCCTCGAGGGCGTCGATATCAGCGGCGATCTCGGTCAGGCCTTTGGAAAGGTCGACGGTGACGACGTGGCCGCCTATGACGACGTCCCCTGATGGTGCATCGCTCAGCCCCAGCAGTGTGGAGACAGCCGCGGTGGAGCTGGCAAAGGTATCGGAGGCGGCCCCATCCGAGGTCGGGTGTTTGACGGTGGCGGATGCGCTCACCAAGCCCAGGGCCTCGAGCGCCGAACTGGAGCCAGCCTGCACCAGGTTCATGCCGGCCTCGCCCTCCACTTGACTCGTGAGGACCAATCTGTAGTCGTTGCGGGAGTAGCACACAATGCTCGCCACCACCCGTGTGGCTTGGGGGCCGCTGTTGAGGGCGTTTATCTTGTCTCTCAGGGCCACGAGGGTGTCGCTGGAGGAGATGTCCACTGCCCGCCCGTTGATCAAGAGCGTCCCCTCGTACGGGGCCCCCAAAGCGGAATTCTGGCTCGAGAATGACTTGCTCGACAGTTTCTGGGCCCGGGCCACCTGCAAGACCTCTATGGAATATTCCCCGGGGACCCCCGATGCACCCGCAGTGGCCGTCAAGATCTCCTCGGCCGCGGTATTGGAGGACGATGCGGAGGAGACGGAGAGCAGATCGAAGGATCTCTCTGCCCTCATGGCCTCGGAGGCGCTCTTGAAGGCGAGGAGCTTGGCGTTGAGCCCCCTCCATGCCCCGAGTTTGGCCTCGTAATCGGCCTTCCTCTTGGAGAGGAGATCGATCCCTCTGTGTTCCACTGCCCGCAGCTGAAGGATCGTATCCCTCCAGTTTATGCCGCTTGCCAGTCCTGATACGTAAGCGATGGGGCCGCTGTTCATCTGATCACCGCCATAGACTCATCTAAGACCCCATTTCGACCGTCAGCCATGGGGCCTTTGTGAGTGGCCCGTGGTCGGTTGGGAGAGACAACGAGCTCCAACTGGCCACTGCCACGAATCCGGACCGGCTGCCGTCCTTTCCCTCCGTCCCTCGCTGCGGGCCTCCCCGCCGTGGGCCAGGGAGGGGCCATTGGAGGGCACGCGGGCAACGCTCTGGCCCTCACGAAGCCCGGGATGGACCGCCATGTGGCATACCTCACCGGACCGCGCCTCAACGCACCACCTGGTCCGCCAGGAACCCGCTGTTCCAGGTGCCCTCGGTCAGCCTCTGCGCCAGGGAGAGGAATTCGCTGAGCGGGATGGTCCTTATGAGCCTCCCATCCCCGTCGACCACCCGGATGGTCATGGACTCGCCATCCCCTGCGGGCTCGAAGCTCAGGGAGAACCTCAGGGAGCGCATGGCCTCGTTCAACACCTCGGCTATGTGTCTCGCCATCTCGTGCACCTCAGGCGTGCGCAAGATCGGATCCACCCTCTCGGGGAGAGGGGTTCTGCCCTCTGGCGAGACCTCCTTCGGGGAAGCGGACGGCCTCGGCCCTGGGTGATCCCTGGCTGGGGTCACCTTTCCCTCTTGAGCGGAGAGGACTTGCCGCACCTCCATGGCCTACCTCCGTATGCGTTCACACCCCGGGGGGGCCGAGATGGCCCCCCGGGGAGACGCAGGGCGTATCACCAACGAATCCTATCGCCCCAGCAGGGCGAGCACGTTCTGGGGTGCCAGGTTGGCTTGGGCCAGCATGGCCGTCCCAGACTGCATCAGGATCTGGGTCTTGGTGAAGTTCACCATCTCGGAAGCCATATCCACGTCCCTGATCACCGATTCGGCCGCACTGAGGTTCTCGATGGAGATCTGGAGGTTCGCGTAGGTGTAACCGAGGCGGTTCTGGATCGCCCCTATGGCCCCGCGAACCGTGTTCACGTCAGCGATGGCCTGGTCGATGATATCCAGTGCGTACTGCGCATGCGAGACCGTGTCGAGCTTGAGGTCATGCAACTGGGCCGCGCTTCCGGCCACCATGGCGCTGCCGATGACGTCGTAGTCGATGGAGCTTATCTGAAAACTGATCTGGTTATAGGTGTTGTTCTTGTCCCCCACCTGGAAGGCCGCCGTGGTGCCGGAGACAACGATGGAGCCACTGAAGGCCGTGGCGATGGTGGCCACATTGGAGGCCAAGAAGGCCTCGGTCGTCTTGAGGCTGATCCCGAAGGTGGAGAAGTTCAGGGTCTGCTGCCCATTGGTCACGCTCAGGGTCTGGCTCACCCCATCCTTGGCCACGGTGATGGACCCCCCCGCAGCGGGCGCCGAGATCGTGTAGGTCCCTGCGGCCGCCCCTGAGACGTCGAAGCCGTACGTATTGGCCGCTGTCAGGGTCCCTGCACCCTTCACGCCGAAGCCTGTGAGCAGGGCCGTATCCAGGTATTTGGTGGCCTGGGCGATCCTGTTGATCTCCGAGAGGAGCTTCTGGGCCTCGGCGTCGATCTCGCTCAGGTT
>FWPV01015807.1_pt1 | contig 10770 bp, 12 predicted proteins | sample 2228371 | NCBI WGS metagenome assembly FWPV01 (sample SAMEA103939776, study PRJEB20133) | metagenome | reverse complement strand
TCCAAGAGTTTTTTTACCACCAGAAGGGGAAGATGAAAATTACATAAAAAAAATATTAAATTTAGTCCCCCTTGAAAGGAAAGGAGAAATATCTGATTTAAAAAAAGCCCTTTTATTTTTAATTGAAAATGATTATTTGACTGGAGAAGTAATATACTTAGATGGGGGAAGACATTTAGTAGGATTAAATTATGGAAAAAATTTATATTGAAGGTTTGCTTTTGAGGACAATTATAGGGATCCATCCCCATGAAAGAGAAGAAAAGCAAGATATCATTGTTTCCTTAGAAATTTGGGCTGATTTAAAAAAGGCAATGGAAGATGATTCCATAGAAGATACAATTGATTACAGAGCATTGAAAAAAAATATAATAAAGGAAGTGGAAAAAACAAATTTTTATCTCATAGAAGCATTGGCAAATTTTATAGGAAACTTGGTTTTAAAAGAAGAAAAGGTCTTAAAAGTGAAAGTTAAAGTTGAAAAACCTGGAGCTTTGAGGTTTGCTAAAACAGTTGGAGTGGAAATTTTTAAAGAAAAAAATTAAAATATAAGGCAAGTGCCGATGTAGCTCAATGGCAGAGCAGCTGATTCGTAATCAGCAGGTTAGCGGTTCAACTCCGCTCATCGGCTATTAATTTTTCTAAGGTTATTTTAAAATCTTCCAAATCCTTTACAAAATAGATATTTTTATCTTCTTTAAGTTTTTCTATTTTCCAACTTTTAAAAATTATTACCTTTTTTTCATTTTTTAAAGCAAGGGCAATTTCTGATAAGGTTCCCCATCCACCTCCAATTGCTACAACTATATTTGAACTTTTTACATTTATGGAATTCCTTCCATCAGACATCCCTGTAAAAATTGGAATTTTTATATATGGGTTTGGGGGTGATTCAAAATAATTTGAACCAGGCATAATTCCAATTGTTATCCCTCCAAACTCAAAAGCCCCCTTTGAGACGGCTTCCATAACCCCCCTTCCCCCTCCACAAAGTAAGATATATCCCTTTTCACCAATAATCTTTCCAACACCATAGGCAATTTCATATTCTTCCTTTGTGCAACTTGAACCCCCCATAACTCCTATTATTTTTTTTCTCAAATCTTTTACTTCCATATCATAATTAATTATACTTCATTTTTTTTATTTTTAAAATTTAAAAAGGTATTGAATTTTTTGAAAAAATTTGTTATTATAATTTGGTGAAAGTGGGCGGCGCAGGTTGCCCACTTTTTTTATTATGGAAATTATGTTAAGTGATGAATTAAAGAAAAAGATTCAGGAAGTTGTAGAAAGTAAGGGTTATGAACTTTTTTCCATTGAATGGAGAGGTTCAAAAAAGAAAGGTGTCTTAACTGTTACCATAGATTGTCTTGGAGGAATTACTTTAAAGGACTGCGAAGAAGTTTCAAAGGCATTAAATGTCTTCTTAGATTTAGAAAACCCCTTTCCCTTTTCCTATAGATTAGAAGTTTCTTCACCCGGCATTGAAAGACCCTTAAGAAATTTGCAGGACTTTAAAAGGTTTAAAGGAAAACCTTTAAGTTTTTTTTATAAAGGTATAAAATATAAAGGTATAATCTTTGATGTATTGGAGGAAAGTATTTTGATTAAAGTAAAGGATAACTTAGAAAATTTTAAATTTGAAGAAATTGAAAAAAGCCATTTATTAGGTCCTTGGGAGGAGATATGAGCTTAAATTTAGTACATGTTTTAAAAGAAGCATCAAGAGAAAAGGATCTTGAAATGGAATTTATAGTAAAAGCATTAGAAGATGCCATTGCAACAGCTGCAAGAAAATTTTACCATCTGGAAGAAAAGGTTTATGCAAAACATGATCCAGAAAAAGATATTATCACTGTCTATACAGAAAAAAAGGTTGTAGAAAATGTCCAAGAACCCCTTGAAGAAATTTCCATAGAAGAAGCAAGGAAAATAGATCCTAATATTAATATTGGTGATGTTTTAAGAAAGGAATTGGATCTTACAAAATTAGGAAGGATTGCAGCTCAAACAGCAAAGCAAGTTTTATACCAAAAAATAAGAGATGCAGAAAGGATAAAAATTTACAAAGAATATAGCCAAAAAATTGGGGATTTGGTAACGGGTCCAGTTAAAAGATTTGAAAGAGGAGATATAATTGTAGATTTAGGAAAGACGGAAGCAAAGATACCTAAGGAAGAACAATCAAAACAAGAAAAATGGTCCATTGGGGAAAGGATAAGAGCTGTTATAATAGATGTCTTAGAAAAGGGAACAGGACCTCAAATAATCCTTTCCAGAAAAGACCCTCGCCTCCTAATAAGATTATTAGAAATGGAGGTTCCAGAGGTTTATGATGGCACAGTCATTATTAAAAATGCCGTAAGGGATCCAGGGGAAAGGGCAAAAGTTGCTGTCTTTTCAAGGAATAGAGATGTAGATCCTGTTGGTGCTTGTATTGGAATAAAAGGTGCCAGAATTCAAACAATAACGAGGGAACTTAGGGGAGAAAAGATAGATGTAATAGTTTGGGCAGAAGATATAGTAACTTATGCTCAAAATGCCTTAGCACCTGCAAAAATTAATAGGGTACTGGTGAAGGCAAATCCCGATGGAACAAAGGCAATAGATGTAGTTGTTGACGATGGCTCTCTTTCCTTAGCAATTGGGAAAAAAGGACAAAATGTTCGTTTGGCTTCTGAATTAATTGGGGTCAAGTTAGAAGTCAAAAGTGAAAGTGCTGTAAAAAAGGAAGTACAAGAAGTCCTTGCAAAGATGATAAAACTAGAAGAACCCCCTGAAAAAGAATCAGATCTTTCAAACATTCCAGGAATTGGTGAAAAAATTAAGGAAAAATTGGAAGAAAAAGGGATTAAAACCCTTGAAGATCTTAAAAAAGTTACAATAGAAGAACTTTGTGAAATTGAAGGAATTGGATTAGCCACAGCTAAAAAGATAAAATCTGCCATAGGGGAGGGAGAAAGTTAAAGTATGCAAGGTGCTATTAAGGTAAAAGATTTAGCCCAAGCAATGGGTAAAACGATTTCAGAGATAATCTTTATTTTAAATAGCTTAGGAATTCAAAAATCAAGTGGAGAAGATGAGCTTACAAAAGAAGAAGCTCAAATGCTACTTACAGGACAAGTTCCTACAGTTCAAAAACCAGTAATTATAAGAGAAGATAAAGAAAAAAAAGAAAAGGCAAAGAAAAAGGACTTAAAACCACCAGTTATCTCTGGAAAAATTGTTCAAAAGGAATCAAAGATAATTGTAATTCCTAAGAAAAAAGTAGAAAAAGTTAAAGAAGAAAAGGTAGAAAAAACTCCTGAAATATTAGAAGAAGTAAAACCAGCAAAGGAGATACAAAAGGAAAAGAAAATAGAAGAAAAAAAAGAAGAAAAGAAGGTTTCCATAGAAAAGAAAAAAGAAAAAATTGAAAAAGTTGAAAAGGTAGAAGAAGTAAAAAAGGCAGAATTAAAGTTTGAAAAAGTTGAAATTGAAGAAAAACCTCAAAAAATAGAAAAAAAGAAAAAAGAAGTAGCTCAAAAACAAGAACCAGTAAAAAAGTTTGAAAAGAAAGAAAAAATTAAAAATGAAGTTATGGTTCCAAAGTTAAAAATTATTGAAGAGGAGGAAGATGAAACCCTTATTGATTTAAAGAGTTTAAAAGGAAAATCTGCTAAAGCAATTGAAGAGATCCATAAAGAACAAGAAGAGGCAAAGGAAAGAATAAAGATAAAGAAAGTTAAAAAACCTGCAGAAGAGGAACCAAAACATATTCCTTTAAGTTTAAAGGATCAAGTAGAAAAACTTAAGCAGTTAATACCAAAAGACAAAGAAGTTTTGTTGACTGAAGCAAGCAACTTAAGGGATTTAATTGATAAATTGGGAATTAAAGTTAAAGATATAATGCCTTTTTTTATGGAAAAGGGGTGGAATGTAAATATAAATCAACCCCTTTCAAAGGATTTAGCTGAAAAAATTGCCCAAGAACTTAATTTCAAAATTAAATTTATTTCCTTTGAAGAAAGTTTAATGCAAGTAAAAAAGGAAAAGGAAAAAGGTGAAGGAACTCCAAGGCCTCCCATTGTAACAATAATGGGACATGTAGACCATGGAAAAACGACACTTATAGATTATATTAGAAAGACAAAAATTGTAGAAACAGAAGAAGGTTACATAACTCAAAAAATTGGAGTTTACGAAGCAGTTCACAATGGGAAAAAAATTGTATTCATTGATACTCCAGGACATGAAGCATTTTCTTATATGAGAGAAAAGGGAGCAAAAGTCACGGATTTTATTATATTAGTCGTAGCTGCAAATGAAGGAGTTAAGCCCCAGACAGAAGAAGTAATTAATTTAGCAAAAAGAGCAAAGATCCCCATAATTGTTGCATTAAATAAAATTGATTTAGGAACAGCTGAAATTGATAAAACAATAAAACAACTTGCTGAAAAAGGATTAATAAGAGATTCTGTGGGAGGAGATACAGTTATGGTTCCCATTTCTGCTTTGAAAGGTACAGGGGTAAATGAGCTCTTAGATATGGTTTTACTTTTAGCAGAAATGAATGAACTTAAAGCAGATCTTAAAGCTCCTGCAAAGGGTGTAGTTATAGAAACAAAAAAGGAAACGGGGAGAGGAATTGTTGCAACTGTTATATTACAAGAAGGAATTTTAAAAAGGGGAGATTATTTCATTTGTGGTTCTACTTATGGTAGGGTTAAAAGTATGGTTGATGATAGAGGAAGACCATTAAAAGAAGCAACAGCTGGTTCTGGCTTTGAACTTATTGGCTTTGAAGAACTGCCAGAACCAGGAGATATATTGACTTACATCTCCAATGAAGATGAAGCCAAAAAGGTTGTAAATTTTAGAAAAGAAAAACAAAAGCTTGAAAGGTTGAAACCAAAGGTTTATTCCATTGAAGAACTTTTGCAACAAAAAGAAGAAGGGAAAAAGACCCTTCAATTAATCTTAAAGGCAGATAGTTTTGGTGCTTTAGAAGTTTTAAAACAAACAGTAGAAGAAAAGGAAACGGAAAAGGTTAAAATTAATATAGTAGGTGAAGGGGTTGGTTCCATCTCTTATAATGATGCAACCCTTGCTTCCACTTTAAAGGCAATTATTATTGGTTATGGAGTAAGGATAGATTCAAAGGCAATTCCCCAAATTAAAGCTGAAAATATAAAAGTAATAATAGAAAATTTAATTCAAAATATCACAGAAAAAGTTGAAACTTTAGTAAAAGAAGCTGTGGAACCCGTTTATGTAGAACAAACAATGGGGAGAGCACAAGTTTTAAAGATTTTTAAAATCCCAAATGTGGGAACTATCCTTGGATGTAAAGTTTTATCTGGTTACATAAAAAGAGGGGCACAAGTGAGGGTGTGGAGAGGAGATCAAATGTTATTTACTTCCAGGATTTCCTCCTTAAAACATAACAAAGAAGATAGGACAGAGATAAAACAGGGGTTTGAATGTGGAATGGGAATTGAAAAGTCCACAGAGGTTCAGGAAAATGATATAATTGAAGCATTTGAAATGCTTAGGGTTGAATAGTATGAATGTATTAGTTGTTGAGTTAAAATTTGATTTAAGCTTTTGTAATTCTTTAAAGGAAAAGAGAAATTTAAAATTATCCTTGTCTGAAAATATTAAAAGAAAATTTAAATTAAATGTCTCGGAAGTGGGTTTCCAAAACGATTTCAAAATACTAAATTTGGGACTTAGTATGGTAAATGGTGATTTAAGTTATTTAGAAAAAATTGTACCTTCCTTAAGGGAACATATAGAAAAAAATTTTGATGCCCCAATTGTGGATTTTAAATATGCTTGCATAAAATGGAGTTGGGAATGAGGGATAGGGAATTAAGATTTAAAAAGATGGAAAATGAAGTTTTGCATATAATTTCCCTGAAAGCATTACAAGCAAATGATGAGAGAATAAAAAGGGCTATAATTACAAGGATAACCATACAAAGGGATTTAAAAAATGTAAATGTTTTTTTTAAAGTTTTCTTCTTGGAAGAAAAAGAAGATACCTTAAAAGCATTAAAAAATGCAGAAGGTTTCTTTAAAATGGCTCTAAAAGAAAGGGGTATTTTCAAATATATGCCTCATATTAAATTTTTTTATGATGAAATATAATATGGATGAATTAATTAAATTTATAAAAAATAATAAAAAATTTTTAATTTTATCCCATCAACATCCCGATGGAGATTCTGTGGGTTCCTCCTTTGCTTTAAAAGCAATTTTAGAATCCCTAAATAAAAAAGTTAGAATAATAAATACAGATCCCTTGCCTTTTAATTTAAGGAAAATGAAAGAAAGAGATATTTGGGAAGTGAGAAAAGATTTACCTGAAGATTTTCCAAAAAACTATGATGGAATTTTTATAATTGAATGTCCTACAATTGATAGAACTGGCTATAAAAATGTAGAAGGTTTAAAGATCATAAACTTAGATCACCATATATCAAATCAAGGTTATGGAGATTTTGTCTTTATTAAACCAGATTTGCCTTGTCTTGGAATTTTAATTTTTGAAATTGCTTCAAAATTAAAGGTTGAAATATCCCCAGAGGTTGCAAATTATCTCTACATTTCCCTTGTAACAGATACGGGACAATTTTGTTATGCTAATTCTACTTCTGATGCCTTTGAATTTGCTTCAAAACTTGTTTCTTTAAAGGCAAAACCAGAGGAAGTTTCAAAAATTTTATATGAAGGTTATCCAGCCCAATCAGTTAAATTAAAGGGACTTTTGCTTTCTACTTTGGAATTAGATCTTGACGGTAAAGTTGCCATTTTAAAATTTCCCCTATCCTTTTTAAAAATTGCCAATTGCTTACCCCAAGATGCAGAAGGAGTTATAGATGAACCCAGAAAAATTGAAGGTGTAGAAGTTGCTGTTATGTTAAGGGAAGAAGAAGATGGAAAAACAAAGATTTCTTTAAGATCCCAAGGAAATTTGGATGTAGAAAAAATAGCCAGAAAATATGGAGGAGGAGGGCATAAAAATGCTTCAGGATTTTGTATTGAGGGGAAGTTTAAAAAGGCAAAAAATTTGATTTTAAAGGAATTAAAGGATAATTTATAAATGGAAAAAGAAGGGCTTTTATTTATAGATAAATCAAGGGGCTTTACTGCTCATGATGTGGTAGCAAAGGTAAGGAAAATCTTAAAATTAAAAAAAATAGGGCATACAGGGACATTAGATCCCAATGCCTTAGGGCTTATGGTTTTATGCTTGGGAAAAGCTGTTCGTCTCCAACAATTTTTAACGGGGTTAAATAAGGAATATATAGGTGAAATAAAATTTGGATATTCCACAGATACTTATGATATTGAAGGGAAACCCACCTCAGAGCCCATAGAAATAAAGGAGTTAGATTTAAATAAATTAAATGAAATTGCAAAAAATTTTATAGGGAAAATAGTCCAAACCCCCCCTCCCTTTTCTGCGAAAAAATACTTAGGGAAAAAATTTTATGAATTAGCAAGAGCTGGAATTCCTGTTCCAAAAATTGAAAAAAAAGTTGAAATCTTTAAATTTATATTTACTTCTACAAATAAAGATATTGCAAAATTTGAAATAGAATGTGGTTCTGGTACATATATTCGTTCCTTAGCCCATGAAATTGGAAATATAATGGGTTGTGGCTCCTTTTTGTATTCTTTAACCAGAACCAAAATTGGAAATTTTTCTTTAAATAAAGCAATAAAAGTAGAAGAATTTGAAAAATTGCCTGAAGAAAAAAAATTATTGGAACCCCACTTTTGTTCCTTAAATGATATTTCTTTAAATATTCCTTCAATTATATTAGACAATATCCAAATTAAAAAAATTACAAAGGGAAACTCTGTATATCATTATGATTTGGATTTTCCAAAGCAAGAAAGAGCTGGTTTTATTCAAATTTATACAAAGGATGGGATATTTTTAGGCATTGGAGAAATTGAAAAAAAAGAAAGTGGAACAATACTAATAAAACCAAAAATTATTTTAAGGGATAAAATTTAAAGCTTGACCCCCATTGATTTTTTAATTCTTTTAATTTTTCTCATATTAACCTTAGGACTTGGTTTATATTTTTCAAAAAAAGCAAAGAAAGATACAAAAGAATTTTTCTTATCCAATAGAAATTTATCTTGGTGGCTTGCTGGAACTTCAATGGTAGCTGCTTCTTTTTCCTCAGATACTCCTTTGGCTGTTGTGGAATTTGTTTATAAAAATGGAATATATGGAAATTGGTACTGGTGGTCCTTTGCAATTCAAGGGCTTATGGTAACTTTCCTTTTTTCTAAACTTTGGAGAAGAGCAGAGATCTTGACAGATGTGGAATTTTTTGAATTTAGATATAGTGGAAAAAGTGCTTCCTTTTTAAGAGCTTTTAAGGCCTTTTTAGGTGCCGTAGTGGCAAATTCCATAATTTTGGGTTGGGTAATCTTAGCTATGTCAACAATCTTAAAGGTCTCTTTAAATATAAATCCCTATTTTGCTACATTTTTATGTGTTTTAATTGCCTTAACTTATTCAATGGCTTCTGGGCTCCTTGGAATTGTAGCTGTTGACTTTTTTCAATTCATTATTGCAATGATGGGCTCCATTGTTTTGGCTATATTTGCTGTAGATAAAGTTGGAGGAATTGAAAAACTTGTAAACCATTTTAACAAAAATCCCCATATCTTGGATTTCACGCCTTCATTAACAGATAGTTTTTTTATAACCTTTTTAGTATATATAGGTTTCCAGTGGTGGTGTGCTTCAAATGCTGACTCTGGTGGGGGAATTTTGGTTCAAAGGATGCTGGCTTCAAAAGATCCAGAAGAGTCCTTTAAAGCAATGCTTTGGTTTAACATAGCCCATTATGCTTTAAGAACTTGGCCTTGGATTTTATGTGGACTATGTGTTTTAATTTTATACCCAAACCTTCCAAATCCAAAAGATGGTTATCCTATGCTTTTTATGGATATTTTGCCTTCTGGTTTAAAGGGGGTTATGGTGGCTTCTCTTATGGCTGCTTTTATGTCCACAGTTGATTCTTCCCTTTCTTATTCTTCTGCCTATCTTTCCCATGATTTGTATAGAAGATTTATTGTAAAAGGAAAAGATGAAAAACATTATGTTTTTATTTCAAGGATTTCTATGGTTTTAGTTGTTTTAATGGCTGCAACGGCATCTTTTACTATGAAAAGCATAAGTTCTGCTTGGCTCTTTTTAACCTTATTGGGTGCAGGAGCAGGAACAGTAAAAATTGCAAGGTGGTATTGGTGGAGAGTAAATGCATGGTCTGAAATCTCTGCTATGGCTTCATCCCTTACTATAGGCATTCTTTTAAATTTATTTACACCTTTCCTTTACTGGAAAAAACTTTTAATAAACATAATTGGAAGTTTAATTATTTGGGTAATTGTAACACTTATAACAAAACCCGTAGAGGAAAATAAACTTATTAATTTTTACAAAAAAGTAAAGCCCTCTAAATTGGGATGGGGTAAAATTGCTTCCCTTACAAAAATAGAAGGAGAAAACTTATCCTTAAAAAAGGAAGTATTTTTTTGGCTTTTAAGTATTATTTTTGTATATTCTTTTACCTTTTCCATAGGTAAATTTTTGCTATTAAAATATTTAGAAGGAATAATTTTACTTTTTATTTCAATTGCTTCTTTTCTTTTTTTATATAATTTTGCATTTCGTTCTAAATTTAATAAATAGAAAAAATTACAATTTTAAACGCAATATCTATTATTTAACATTTAGTAGTTTTGTTTTTTAAGTTAAATCCGAAATATAAAATGCTATTTTAAAATCGTAAGGGCATAAAAAATTCCCCTTGACAACCGTTTTTTTTGTAAAATGTTTTGAAATATTTTTATAGGAGGTTTATATGAAACAATTAAAATTTTTCCTTTTAAATCTTTTTGCTTTAAAATTTAAATTATATGCCTCATTTCTTTGGGTAACTGTTTTGCTCTTAGATGATATTAAAATATTAAATGAATAAAAATTGTGCTAAAATAATTAAGGGATAAAAATGCTTAATTTTTTAATCTTTTTTTTAATTTTTTTCAAGTTTTAAATAATGATAAAGATCTTGAAAAAATAAGATTTGTAAGGATAATAATATATGAAAAAGGAAAACAAATAGAAGTTTTTAAAAAATCCCCTTACTTTAAGCAAATCCTTGAAGAAGCAGAAAGTTGTTTATTTGAAGCATATGATTTTTTTGTAAATCCAGCAGGGCAGCCAGGTTCTATAGCAAAACATAATGAAAAAACCAAAAAAAAGGAAGTTGGAGTTGAAATAATTTTTTTAAAACCAAGAACTTTTAATACCTTTAGAGGAGAAAGAAAAATATCAAAGATGTTCATTTCTGTAACTCTAAGAGAATCAAAAGCAACAGTAAGCAGGACAAAAGGAATGAAATTTAAAGGTAGAGAAATTTGGGTAGATTATATGTCTAAAAGAAAATTAGATAAACTAAAGGAAATCCTTTTTAATATGGGGATTGAATCTCTTCATTCACCTGAGTATCAAAGGAAAGAAGAATTTGAGAGAGAGGTTAGAAGAATTAACATTAAAGTTAAGACTTTATATTGTTCATTGGCTCATTAAAAGAAGTCCAGAAAGTATCATAAAAAAAAAGATAAAGGAAGTAAAAAAGATTAAAAAAAAGGATTAGCAGTAGAAATTATATATCCAGAGCCAAAAATATTAAAATTAGCCCTCATAGAAGATGTGGAATATGAAATAAGTAAAATAATTATTCTTTTTGA
>FWPV01005946.1_pt1 | contig 10772 bp, 11 predicted proteins | sample 2228371 | NCBI WGS metagenome assembly FWPV01 (sample SAMEA103939776, study PRJEB20133) | metagenome | reverse complement strand
TCCGGAGCGTCTCGATTGAGTTTACAAAAAGCGTTCGATATAACATGCTTTTATTGTTGTAGAAATGTTATGATGTTTAGGTGCTTCGAATAAAACATTGTCTAAATCATTCCGGAGAGACATAATCATTATAATAATAATATAACCGGCAGATAAGGAATATCAGGGTGAAGACATAATGATTGTCGATGCGGATAGTGTGGTTGCTTCATTAAAAGAACCGGTAATGACACAGTCTTATCAGGGAATAGGCAGAATTATAAATATCAACAATTCATGGTTCCTTCAGACGTCTACCGACCGTATTCCTCTCGATATGCCTGCAAATGGTTTTTTTAATGGAAACGAGGTGTGTTGTTATGTACGCTATTCAATTAATAATAAAAATGTCTATCTGTTTCCTCTGGCTGCAGAACATCCTGATTCGGCGTCAATACAAAAGGATATTTTTACCTCCTCCACAGTAAATGCTTCGGATACTTCGGTTAATATTTTTTCTGTTAATTCATTTAGTTCCGAGACCGAAATTCCCGAAGGCATATATTTATTTATTTCCGCAGACGAACTGGAATCTTTTTTCGACTCTGGGAATTCAGAGGAGGCAAGAGTCCGGGCGCTTCAGTGTCTTGCCGAAAACGGAGAGGTCGCCGTCAAGGTTGAGAAATGCATCGAGGGTACCGCTCGTATTGTGATTCTTACAAAATCCGACGTCTCTCTTTCGCTTGCCGCATTGCGTGCGACGTTTCTCAGCCCGGCGCTGTCTTCGGTACCTATTGACGTATGGGAACAATTGCTCTCCGAAAGAGGGGAATTGCCTTTTGCCATCCTGCATGATCTCGATTTGCTTCTCGGCGAAAACGGCATATCGTTTCCGCCGCTGCGGGCCGGATCCTGTAACGCCCGGAATAATGCAATCATACAGTGGCTTCATGCCGTGTTTGCAGCAGGCCGGCCGTCGCCCGATTTTGCCGCATGTGTGCCATATGCATCCGCTTCCGATATGATTTCCGATCTTGCGGAGATAATAAAAATTGTTCGGAACGGCAACGGAAAACCGTCTCCGATACCTGAGGCATATACGATTACGGACTCCTCCATCCCTTCAATCTCTTCGGTAAGCGAATTAATTCCACAGGCAATCCAAAGTATAGGATTTACACTTGAGAATTCTTTGTCGTCTGCAGATTTAAATGGAAATTACATTTCGGCGGAATCCTCTCTTAAATCTCTACTTTTGCACCTCTGTATGCTTGCAGATACAAAAGAAAATCTACACCAAACAGAGTCAGGAAGCGGAGATACAAAACAATTTATCCTCAGACCTTCCGAATCTCGTAATCCCCTACCCCCGGATATCACCGGCCACTGCGGAATCCTTATAGATCAATTAACTGCACTTCGTGGTGAACTGGCTTCAGGCATCAAAATGTTATTGGAGCCAAAGAATCCGGGCAATATTCCTGCAGAAACTTCTGAAGATGCAGAGGAACAGATAAAAAACAATTCCTTGATTAATAATCAAATACCATCAAGTCTAAAGGATATTATAAAAAATATTAAAGAAACAGTGATCGGTCTTTCGGTGCGTCTATCGTCTGTAGCAGGGGAAGCCGAAAACGGACGTTGGCTTTTCGGGATAAACCGTGAACGGGTGGCTTTTGCCGTTAAATATCTTTTATCGGTTGTCGATCAAATCACTTCATTGACGGACGACCATTTTCATGCGATGAGAGCTGTATCGGAAAATGAAATATCTGGACCGGCATATCAGGCTGTATTCATGCAGCAGTCTTTTAAGCCTTTAACCGTCCTGTTGGGCACTCTTATCAAAACCGTCGACTCTATAATAAAATTTTTCGGTGTCGAATCGCAGAGCCGGGCCGGAAACGATCGGATGGTCACTGAATCAAATAATGAGCAGCCTGAACCGGCAGTAAGCAACCGTTCAGCGATCGATTCCGATAACAGCCTTCTGTCGGCCTCACTCCGTCAAACCGCTCTCGGCCGCGCACTTTCCGATGTTCTTGACAGGTTCGAATCGCTGCAACTTCTTGCGCGACAGGTAGCAACATCGCAAGGGAATCAACAGATTATAGCGCTGCCGGTAAAATTCGGAGACGGCTGGACCGAGGTCAACATAAGGCTTCTTCGTCGACGTATGAAGAGAAGATCTAAAAAATCCTCGGACCGATTTGTAGTAGATGTAGACGTCGCTCCTCCTGCTCTGGGGCCTCTCCATGCGCATATCGATTATCATAGAGCAAGAAAACTCTGTTTGTCGGTCGGTTTCGAGCGTAAAGCTGCATGCGAATGGTTCAGACGACATAGCGATGAACTGACGGGTTCCATAAGAGCCGGGGGGTTCGCCAATGTAAGCCTAGATTTTTCTTTTGTTATGCAAAAGGAAGAGCGATCCGCCGGAAACGGAAATTTCTCAAAGAAAAATGGAATTATCGACCTTATTGTATAGTAAATAAAATGAAACCGCATCGTGAAAAAGCAGTTGCGCTGCGATATAGGGAGAAGGAAGACAGGGCGCCGAGAGTGGTAGCCAAGGGCGAAGGTTTTCTGGCAAGCAGGATAAAAGAAATAGCTCTCAATAGCGGTATACCCATACGTCGTGACGATGCGCTTGTGGAATTGCTTGCCCAGATCGAAATCGACCGTGAAATACCGCCTGAACTATATATGGCGATTGCAGAACTGTTAAGCTGGATCTACAGAGCAAATTACGAACTGAAGGGAGAGGAAATGAAAAGATGAGACTATTTTTATTTTTTCCGATTTTTTCTTTTCTTTTTTTTACTTTTCCTTTAAAGATATCAGGTTCGGAGAGGGTATTGTTTCTCGGGATATCGGGAGACGAAGCTCCTTCCGTAGAGGAAACGTTAGATCGTTTGATCCGCGAACGACTTAGCGTCATTCCCGATATAGCTGCAATTGACTATATAGAAACGCTTAGATTCAGAAAGCAGATCGGTCTTGACAGTTACCATTCGGCTTCGGAAAACAATCTTAAAAATATCGGCACGATATTGCAGGATTCTTTGATAATCGTATGGGGGAGAGTAAAGAAGATCTCCGTTGACCCGGTAAGAAGCAAACTTATAAAACTCTATATGGAAGCCGGGCTCACACTCGGACTGTCGGTCTATCTTCCCATGGATCGGCGTTTCGCCTATACCGGAAACATAGAAAGCCGTATTCGCAAACGAAAAGGTTTTATATTCTTTTCTTCGGTTAAGGAGACGCCTCCTCTTGGTGCGTCGGAAAGAAATCAACTAATAGATATGCTCCTCGATGACGCCGCAGCCAAAAGTGTCGCGGTGGTCTCTTCACTTATAAGAAGCGAAAGGATGCGGGCAGCTTCCGTCAATAAGCCTGACTCTACAGACAAACGTGCGCCTTCCATTTCCGACGTTTTTACTGTTCCGAGCGTTACACCGCCTGTTATCGAAGATAAATCGCGACCTAATACCGATTCATTAAGATCAGGTATAAGTACGGTATCCGATACCGTTAAAAATAAATCGCCGACCCCGACGAAATAATTGAGTTCTTTTCATCGGCAGTGAATTTTATGTATATTAAAAAGATATTACAATCAAAAAAGTATTGAGGAGAAACTTTATGGCTGAGATCGGATCTTACAAGAATGTCTTCGATGACCCGAATGAGTTCAATAAATTACAGGATCTGATTCTAAATGCCATCAAACAGTTTTCCGATTATCGAAAAGGAAATCTGACATATGGTGAAATAATGTTCGTTATGGAGTGTATCCTTGATAATCTGCGGGCAGGATCCGAAAAGGATGCAAAGGCACATGCTCATATTAAAGGACTAAATGACGCCCCTACATTTACCACGCTTCTTACAATTACTTCACGGCTTATTGAAAAGATGTTAAAAAAAGGTTTAATAACTTCAGAAGAAGAGGCATATATTCTTCATGGCGAAGAATGAAGAACATCCGATAAAAAAAACTTTTCCGCGCGCAATGAAAATACGGTTCCCTTATACGGTGAATATAAATTTTCCCGGAGATCTCGAGTATATTCCCGCGATACGGAAATTTATAGCAGAACTCCTTCAAGTTTCCAATTTCAGTCAAAAGTTTTCTTATAGATCCGAGATTATTATCGATGAATTATGTAATAACGCGGTAACATACGGTTGTCGTACCGATAATGCGCATGTTGAACTTATTAATACTATTTATCATGACCGAATCGAGTTTTCTATAAGGGATGAAGGCGGCACCAAAGAACATCTGCGCCGTCTTAAGTCTTCAATAAAGAGGGATCAAAGCAGGAAAAAAGAGCAGAGTCAGCAGGGTATGGGCCTCCAGATAGTACGGATGCTTTCTGAAAGAATAGATGTAGTAATAAATGAGGATAATTTGACTTCGGTTCATGTTGTTCGTAAAAAAGAGGACGAAGGTGAATAGGTAAAAAGAATCACTAGAAACGAAAACGTGCTATGGCGATTCAAAAAATGAATATCGAAATTCAGGAAGTTACCGGCGCCGATGGAGTTGTTATAATACATTTTTCCGGCGATCTTCTATCCGATTGTATAAGCCGCATCAACGAATGCTTCGATAATGTGGTAAAAAAAGAGAAAAACTATGCAATAGTCAATATGAGCGAAGTGACGGTGATTTCTTCTGCGGTACTTGGTGAATTCATGGGATGCAGAAAAAGGCTCATCGAACGGGGTGGGGATATTGTTTTTTGCGGGCTTAACCTTGAAATGCGCACAAAACTCAATCTGATGGGTGCAACCAAAATCTTCAGAATCTTTACCGACGTCAGAACCGCACTGAACTCATACAAATGGAAAGTAGAACGTCAGCCGGAAAAGATTCACATCTCCTTTCCTCCCTACTTTAAAATTGTTCCCCCGCTTCGTCAGTTAATAAGCCGTATAGCCCAGCAAAAGGGATACGGAAACAGGGATTCTTTCCGTATCGAAACCATTGTGGACGAAATCTGCAACAACGCGGTCGAACACGGGAGACCGGGAAATGAGGATCCTATAGATCTTACAGTAACAATCGATCCGGATAAAATAGAGATCAACGTATGCAATATAAGCGACCCTGAAAAGGTAGCCTCGCTTACAGCGTTTCTTTACCCAGACAATTCGGAACTTGAAAAATTCAAACCCGACGTCAAGCGAGGGAGGGGGCTTACATTAATTAAAATGCTTTCAGATGAACTTTCGGTAGAGTGTACCGAAAAAGGGACAAGCGTACGCGTCATCAAAAAAGTAAGAGAGGAATAATATGGAATCTCAGATTGAACTTGTGTTTGAGGATATTCGCGACAAACCCGGTGCCAAGCTTATCCGTTTCATCGGCGATCTTGATGCAACCAATATCGAGCTCGTGCTTGAAAAGGTTTTGAATACTATGAACGAAGGAACGTTGAATATTATTGCCGATTTCAAACAGCTTCGATATGTCAACAGCACCGGACTTGGAATTCTGCTTCATTTCAGTAAAACCGCCAAAGAAAAAGGCGGATGTTTCAAAATTGCCAATATAAACGAAAACGTTTACGAAATAATAGAAATAATAGGCGCAACTACTCTTTTGGAAATATACGACGATCTCGACGAAGCGATCGCATCTCTTCCTTAACAAAGGCGGTTGCATCGTTTTCAGAGAGTTCTTTGCAATAAATTAAATAATAAATACCATTTAATTCTATAAATTCGAGGGGAGCCATGAAAAAGTATCTGTTAATTTTAATAGTATTATCGACAAGCGGTATGGTATGTACTAAAAAGAAATCCACCGAAGAGGTTGTGGTACGAATAAACAAAAAAATCATTACAAAAGACCGGTTCAATGCATTCGATCGGGCGGCAAGAATGTACCCTACCGATCCGGGCGCCTATTTCCCGGTTTACAGGCCCACAATAAGCCATCTTATCGAAACGGAGGTTCTCTATTCACAACAAGGCGTTAAGAAAATAAGAGACTCTCTCGAAAAAACCGACGATTGGAAATGGAAGAAACGGTATTATCCTGCACAGATCTTTTTAACGGACTATATTGTCGAAAACCGGTGCTTCCCGGATGAAAAAATCAAAGCCTACTACGAAGCACATAAAGACTCTTTTAAAGTAACAATAAAGGGAGATTCAACCAAGAAGGATTCAAGTTATTACCGGCCGCTGGAAGAGGTAAGGGGAATAATACTTGACTCTTTGTTTCTTAAAGAGAATCCGCCCGACTCGGCTTTCCTTGCTAAATACGATTCGCTTCCCGAAAAGGCTGAAATTGAGCGTCAATGGTTGTATCATATCCGTCAGACGCTTTCATCCTTTTTTATGAAAAAAATATATAAAGAAATGACCGGGAAACCGTACCCGGATTCCGTTTCCGAAATATTCGGAGAAGGGAAATACATTACGCAGGCGGATATGAATGTCATCATGTCGTGGATAGAAGAGAGCAGGCGTCAGTTTTACGATTCTCCCGAAAGGAAAAAGGAACTTGTAGAATGGCTTGTAAAATGGAAGCTTTTTTCCGAATATGCCGAAAAAATCGGGCGGAACAAACTTCCTATCGTAAAACAGGTATTGGAATGGAGTCGTAAACTGAATGCGGTTTACTGTTATGTTACCACACGTTTGGAACCCGCGTTAAGAGCATCGATTAATATCGATACGTCGATGATGAGATATGCCTATTACGATGATTACGGATATTTCCCGGCTGATAAGGATTCCGCATCCTTCAGCAACAAGATAAAAAGTGAAATCGAAGAGCTCATGAGAATGAAAGTCGATAGCGTTATTATCACTTACCGCCGGAAATACGACATAACATTTTTGCAAAACGACTGGAAGGATTCTAAAAACGACAAACCGTCGGAATTATTAGCAAAAGCTGATGTGTTGCGCGACTCTGGTAAAACCAGCGAAGCCAAGGATGCGTATGAGGCGGTTACAAAAGATTTCATGCTGTTCCCTGAAGGGCAGAATGCTCTTGTTGAGCTTGCAAAACTGCAGACCGAGCAGCAACTCTATACTCAGGCTATCAACAATTACCGTAAGAGCCTGCTGTTAAATCCCGATCGCAGTAAAAGGTGCAATACCTTTTTCATGATCGGTTTCATTTACGACGAATACCTTGACAGGCCACTCTATGCCGAAGAAAACTACAAATGGGTTCTTAAGAATACTCCTGATTGTGAACTTGCCGATGACGCGGAATTCATGATGTGCCATCTTGACGAACCAATGACCAGTGTGGAAGAGTTGCGCGACGAAGCTCAGCGTCAGGGTAGAAAAATCGATGCTGAAGAGAATGAGGTAATCGTTGAGGATACGGTCCAGACGTCAATGAAAGAAGAAAAAAAGTGATGGTTGTAAGACGTGAATTAAATTCAGCGTAGTCTGATTTTAATTTTTATAAGATAAAAAGTAAACTGATAAACTTCCGTTTTCTTTACATATCGAATGAAGGGGCTCTGATTTCCATATTCCGGCAATCGGGGAAACAGAGTTCCCTGAATTTGCACTGCGAGCAGATGGAGGGCGACGGATTTTTGGGGAACGATTCGATCGGAAGCGGAATATTGTTGGTTACGTCGCCGCACCACTGATACATCAGTTCGGTTTGTTGTTTTACCTGAGCTAGAAATCGCTCGTATATTTCGGTTGAGACGGCAATTTCCAATTCGTCAAATTTAGGATAGAGATATACAATGCGGGGGAAAATGCGGTTCCACGGCATCGAAAAGATCGCGCTTGCTGCCGCGGAATAGCCGATAAGCTGCATACCGTGTTTAGCCTCGTCACGGTTGCCTGTTTTCCAATCGAGGATATAGATGCAGTCATCGACTGGCAATAAAAAATCCATTTTACAATAAACTTTCATTCCCGCCAGCCGCGTTTCGCCGAAACCCGGAGGCTCTATAATCCAATTGTTTCGGTTGTGGAGCGCTACCATTAAGATCCAGTTATAACAGGGGCTTCCGATGAAATTCCGCAAACAGGCGTCGATTTTGTCTATTACGCGGTCGATGTCTATCGCCGATTCATATCCGTAATAAATCTCCATAAAGCTTTTTTCGGAAAAATAGCGTCTGACAAGATCGTGGGCGTAATCGAAAAACCGTTTTTCGTCGATATCACGGTCGCTCTTCTGCAGTCTTTTTAAAAAGGCTTCAAGTACGTCATGAACGACATTCCCGGTTTCTAAGGGTATGGAAGTCAGTTCTTTAAGCATGTTTATTTTATAAGCAGGAACGTCCGTAGCGTATTTTCCGTAATAAAGATAGAAATACTGCCGTTTGCATTTGTCAAAAACTTCATAACGAGATATAGACCATCCTAGAATAGGAGTATAAGGATATGCGGTAAAAGAGAGTTGCATATATTTCTTCAGAAAATAACCTGCTCTTGACAGCTGCTTAAAGCGACATGCTTATGTTGTCGGCTAAATATTTCCAAAAATAAATTGTTGTGCGGAAAAGATGCTAATAATAAAAATAATCCGTAACGCTTCCAGATCAAAAAATACGCCGCTTCAGGCGTCAAATTTTCTTAAGAAAATCGTTTATATCTTTACAGAGGGCAAGATCGATCTTTAGATTGACTATATCATCTTCGCAAATAGCCGTTTTGGAATACTTGTTTGAAAGAGAAACCGCATCTTTGGACGATATGTAGGTCGCCGGAAAGTCTCTCATTACAGCGGCATTCTTCTTCACCGGCAGTTTGGCTGGAAGAACGGCGCCGTTTTTTAAATAAGACGCGGAATTATTACCGATTTTATTTTTAATGGCCTGAATCTGGCGTTCCGTAAGTAAGAATATTTTACGGTCGAAATACATTATAGGAGTACAACAAGAGGGACAGTTTAGTATAATAACACATGCATTCGTACTGAGAAAAATATCCGCCGTTTGTCTGCATCTTGGACACGTCACCTTTAATTCCTGTACCATCGTTCCTCCTAACATACATTCGTATCGAAAAATTAAATCTCACCCGTATTCTGAAATCGACACCTTTTTATTTTAACACGGAATTGAAGGAACGTCAATAAGGATCATCTCTCCAATCATTTCAGAGTATGGATAAACATCAATAATAAATATTTATAAACGGAAGGAAAAACTGATCATATAAACGGAATTATTCTTACAATCCATTTGGCTATATTAGCATCTGTCAAGGTTGGCGGTGTTGCGAAAAAAAAAGAGGCTAAAAGCTGCAGGCTGCTTTCGTCAAAATTTCCGTAAACCGGCGGATAGTTTTCGTCGGATGCGTCGGTAGTGATTGATGGAAAGCGTAAGGATGCTTTAGAGGTTTTTATCCGTTTTCTCTCCGAGAAATTTGAGTTTTTCGATTTCTCCCGAAAAGTCTTAATAAAACGCTTTAGATCGGGAAGCGCGGCAAGTGAGGAGAGAAGATCCGGTCTGCAGCCTCCCGTTAAGAAAAGCAGAAAAAACAGCGCATATTCGTCCAGCGAACACTTATCCCTCATGTCGCTTATAAAACCGTTGTATCGTCTCAGACAGCCGTAGATATGCAACGGATCGGAAAACCGACTTAACAGACCGCTTCTGTTTACTATGGAAATAATATAATGCCGTTCTTTCATATTAAGCGGGCGATCTATATTCTGAAGAATCTTCGTCAATACGGGAGAAGGAAGGTATTGCCAATCGTCAATAATAGAATACAGCATCGTACGGCTCTGATCGACGCTTATAGAATTATTTAATACGGAAGCAAGAAAACACGACAGAATATTACAGTCGGCGCCGATAATAAAGGCGGTAGTTTCGTTGCAGAAGAAGTTCCTTATTGTAAAAAGAAGCGATATCGCCTGTTCCGGCAAACACATGTCGACGTCGATGACCGGTACGACAAGTGTATCGAATCCGCCTATCTCTCCTATCCTCCTTCCGAGCCCTAGAAACATCTCAGGTAATTCGGCAATCTGCTCACAGGCTGAAAATATCGAAGATACGGGCGATTTCCGATCTGCAGGTAGAGCCTTACCGGTTATTGAAGCGGAAAGGTCGGGACTAAGATTGCAGTTGTTTGCCTTTTTTATTAAAAAATCGGAAACGGAAGGCAGCATGACACTGATCTTGCCGAGGTTATACATAATTTTTTCGTCCGTGTGGGCTTCGGCTGGAAGGGAACGGTATATATGCCATAAAAGCGCACGGCTTATCTCACCTATAGTCAACATATTACAGCAGCAGAACGTAGGGAGCCAGAATGTTTTTCTGCTTGTCGGCATATTATCGTTTTTTTTTGCGTAATCCCGGCACCGGTTCATTATGGCGCGCCGGGGAGCATCGACCGGAGAAAAAAGCATGGTGAATGTAGAGAAGTTGTTTTTTTTACAAACCTTCATTACCAGTCTGTCTACAAACTCATCGTTGATATATGCGTCGGTTTCAAGTCGATAAATAGAGAAATCGGCAGTCATCAGAACCTCTGAAAGAAAAATAAAAACATGATATGACTATTATAACTAAAATAACCGTAGTTTAATAATTTTTGCAACTATTAATTAGTATCTGTTCAAAATGAACAATTAGCAAAACAATTATTGACAAAAGGGATCGCATTGATTATATTATGTCAAGTATTCAGAAAAGTACCGGACACGATATTCCAAGGATCCCTATGCGCAATAAAATACATTGTCATACGAGGCTGCCGCTGCGGGGCAGACTTTCCAAAGTGATGAAGGATTATCATGCGAAATACGACCGGATCAGCGGGAT
>FWPV01009215.1_pt1 | contig 10773 bp, 7 predicted proteins | sample 2228371 | NCBI WGS metagenome assembly FWPV01 (sample SAMEA103939776, study PRJEB20133) | metagenome | reverse complement strand
ACGCACCGTAGCCCTTCCGCCCCCTGCGTTCGAATGTAGGCGTAGGCGCGCAACAAGACGCCGATGTTCCCGTAGAAGCTGCGCATCCTACCGATGGACTTGGGGCGGTCGTAATCCAAAACGAAACCTCCCTGCCGAGCGAGGATCCGCGGTACGGGCAGGAAATCGGCCAGATGGCGCTTGACGGCCACGGGCCCGGCCCCCGGACCTCCCCCGCCGTGCGGTCCGCTGAAGGTCTTGTGTGGATTGAAGTGCATCATATCGGCGCCGCAATCACCGGGCCGAACAATGCCCAGCACGGCATTCATATTGGCGCCGTCCAAATAGACCAATCCGCCCGCCGCATGGACCATATCCGCCACGCGACGGATGTTCACGTCGAACAGACCCAAGGTGTTCGGATTGGTGATCATGAAGACGGCCGTGCGGGCATCCAGTTTGGCGGCCAGATCTTCCAGATCGACCATGCCGCGCGGGTCGCTTCGCACTTCCACGGCATGGAAGCCGGCCATCGCCGCACTGGCGGGATTCGTTCCATGCGCGGCGTCCGGAATCAGGACGTTGGTACGGTGTTCGCGGCGATCGCGAAAGTAGGCCGCCGCCATCAACAGGGCCGTCAACTCGCCCTGGGCTCCCGCCGCGGGCTGCAACGTGACGGCATCCATGCCCGCGATTTCGGCCAACATCCCTTCCAGGGTGTGCAGACACTCCAGCAATCCCTGCACGGCGGACGCGGGCTGATAGGGATGCAGGTTCACGAAGCCCGGCAAGTTGGCGACGCGATCGTTCCGCTTGGGATTGTACTTCATCGTGCACGATCCCAGCGGATAGAAATGCGTATCCACCGACATGTTCCGCTGGGAAAGATTGACGAAGTGTCGGATCACTTCCGGCTCGGAGAGTTCCGGCAGCGGCGGCGGTTCCGCAGCTAGAAGTTCCTTAGAAAGAAACGACTCCGGCGGATCTTCCGGGACGTCGCAATCCGGAAAAATCTCCTCCGCCGTTCCCGGCTTGGACAGTTCGAACAACAATTGCGTCGCGTAACGATTCTTCATTTCCGTTCGGCTTTCTGACTTTCAGCCCGCCGTCATGGTGCGATTTCGGAGCCGGCGGCCTCAACGGGCGGCATGCTGCGGCGCAGGCGATCGCAGGCGCCCGCAAGCGAAGCAGCGGGCCAAGGCGTCGATCTGCTCGCGATTCCGCTGTTCGGTAACCGCCAAGAGGATGGCGTCTTGCAAATCGGGATACCATTGTCCCAAGGCCGTCCCGGCGAAGAAGCCGGCTTCCAAAGCCTGTTCTTGAAGCCGAGCCGCTTCCGCCTCGCTTTCAGCCCGCAGGACGAATTCCTTGAAAAACGGGGCGTCGAAGGCCAAGCTCAGGCCGGTACCGTCGGTCCAAGCGTTTGCCGCATAACGTGCTTTGTTGAGGCACAGATGAGCGACCCGGCGGAGACCGCGCGGCCCGATCAACGCAAGATAGACGGACGCGCGAACGGCCATCAGATGCTGATTGGTGCAGATATTGCTTGTGGCTTTTTCCCGCCGAATGTGTTGCTCACGGGTTTGCAGGGTCAGGACCCAACATCGCCGTCCATTGCGGTCCGTGGTCTGCCCCGCGATGCGGCCCGGCATCCGCCGCAGGAACGGCTCTCGGCAGGCCAAAATGCCGAGAAACGGCCCGCCCCACTGCTGCGGAATCCCCAGCGATTGCCCCTCCGCGGCGACCAAGTCGGCCCCCAGGTCGCCGGGGCGCTTCAGCACCCCCATACTGATCGGATCGGCGACGACGACGGCCAGGGCACCGGCTTCGTGGGCGGCGCGAATCAGGGCATCGGCCGGTTCCACGCATCCGAAGAAATTGGGCTGTTGTATGACGATGCAGGCCGTCTTGCCGTCGAGCTGCTTCGCGACGGTCTCCGGCTCCAGCCGGCCGCGCGGAGTCGCTAACGTGGATATGGTAACGTCCACGTTGGCCGTGTATGTTTGCAGCACCTGTCGGTACTCGGGATGCAGGCTCTCCGGAACCAGTACCTTGCGTTTGCCGGACTGGGCGGCGATTGCCATTAAAACTGCCTCGGCCGTTGCCGTCGCCCCGTCGTACAGGCCGGCATTCGATGCATCCATTCCGAAAAGTTGCGTAATCAGCGTTTGATACTCGAACAGCGCCTGAAGATTTCCCTGGCTGACCTCCGGCTGATACGGCGTGTATGAGGTGTAGAACTCGCTCCGGGATGCCACGAAGTCCACGACGGCGGGAATGAAATGATCGTAGCAGCCGCCGCCGAGGAACGAAACGGCCCGGTCCGTACCGACGTTGCGAGCCGCCAGGCTTTCCATGTGTTGTTGCAGGGCGGCTTCGCTCAAAGCGGGAGGCAGATTCAGCCGTCCGCCGAATCGCACCTCCGGCGGAATATGGGCGAACAAGTCATCGACGGCGGCGACCCCGACGGCCTCCAGCATCCGTTGGATATCGTTTTCACTCTGCGGCAAATATGCCATTTCGAACCACCCTGCCTGTGCTGCGCCGGAACCCACGCCGCGGAAAGAGGCTGCCGGCCGGCCGTCAATCTTGCGACTGAAACGAAGTTTTGCCTCAACCTGCGAACGGTCGCTCGAAAAGATGACGCGGTAGCGAAGCCGAGAGGACGGAAACGGCCGCCGATCACCCTCTTGTCGGTGCCCCTCGAGCGCCGGGGCGCCGAACGCGGGTGCCACGTACCGCTCGAAGCGGGCATATCCGTCACGGACGGTCTGGGAGGCGGTTTTCCCTCGGCAAGTCGGCCTCCGCTCAATGGTCCGCCTCAGCCTCTTCGGCACATAGCTTTTCGTATGCCGAGCGATCGAGCAACTTCTCCAACTCTTCCGGCCGGCTCACGCGCAGGCGAATCATCCATCCGGCTTGGTACGGGTCGTCGGGCAAGGTTTCCAAGCGTTCGCCCAGCGTCGCGTTGGTCTCGACGACGGTTCCCGAAACGGGCGTGTAAAGATCGCTGACCGCCTTGACGGATTCGATTTGCCCGAACGGTTCGCCCGCCTTGAGCTCTTTCCCGATCGGCGGCAACTCGATGAAGACCAGATCCGCGAGGGCCTGCACCGCGTGATCGGTGATGCCCACCGTTGCGATGGTTTCGCCCTGATTGTTTTCCGCGACCCTCACCCACTCGTGCGTCGTGGTAAACCTGAAGTCCGATAACTGCACGTTGATCACCCCCAATGGAAAACGAAAGAAGTCGGTTCCACCGAGATTCAAGGAAACCGACCCCGACTGCGCAAGCATGCAGCACGGCCGAAACCTGGTTGCCCGCGAGGGGCGTCCTCCCCGCGAGGCGGCCGTTCACGGCGAGCGATTTCGCCGCCGTCTTCACCACCCCATTCTATCGGAACGGGCCACGCCGGTATAGCTAGGGCTTGATGATGCCATTCGTGCGGCGGATTCACCCAAACTGCTTGCCGAGCGGCCGAGTCGGCGCAAAAATACAGCGGGCGCTCCGTGCCGGCGCCGCGTCGGCAACGAATATCGAATCGAACAAGACGGCATCTCGACGGCGGACCTCGTTCGGCCGATGGAAGTTCGCCGCCGAAACCGCACGAGATCCCGAACAATCGAGGGAGAACCTATCGTTGGAAGAGTTACTCGCTCTCATCGGTCAAGAAAGCGACCTACGCACCGTGACCACGGCCTTGCGGCGGACTGTGGAACGTGATCGTCCCGCAGTCGTCGGAGCGCTCCACGTCACTTGTTCGGACGAGGCCGAATGGGAGACGGCGGCGGCTTTTCAACGAGACTTCGTGGAACCACTCCTCCCTTCCTTGAAAGTCGGACGCAAGGCCGCATTCCGCTCCGTCAATTTGGGCGCCCGTTACGAGGCCGGCGCATGCGGCGTCATGGTGCATCATTTTGCCTTGGCGGGGTCCGAAGAGTGCGGTCCGGAATCCCTCCAAACCTACGCCGTTAAAGTCAACGCGCACGTCGGCATGATGGACACCGTCGATGGACCGGTGTTCGGCCGATTCTTGCGGTTCGGGCACCCGTCGTCCTGCTGCGGCGCGTTGACGGCGGCCGTCGAAGGCGATCGCTCCACGGCGGCTTTCGTCGAGATCGCCGATTCCTTGGCGGCGATGCCCGATGATGCCTGCGACTTTGTCCGCGCAAACATCGCCGAATCGCTTCGGATGCTGTATTTCGCGGTTCTGCACGCGGAACGTCAAGCATCGGCCGCGGTTCGAGAATTGGAACGCGCCGTTTGCGAGCTTCGGGAGACCCGCGCGCGCTGTTATGTCGTGGCGGGTGTCGCCATCAATCGCCCCGGCCCGGACGCGGAAATCATCGTCGGGGTCACGCGATTCGACAAGCCGCCGGAAGAGCCGCCCGCCAAGCCGGAGTATTCCGGTCTGGGCACCGACCCGCGACGCTATCAGGTCGAGTTCGATCTCTCGCGACTCCGAATTGTCGCGAAATAATCATCAGCCGAGACTCACATCAGGCGTGCCGCGGAAGGCCGACGGCAGCCTCCGCCCCGCGCATCTCCCGAACCGCGGCACACGAGCGCCCTCTGTGATCCAAACGTCCCTGCAATCTTCCCCCCAGTGACCGAAAGGAACCGAACATGCCGCGACTTGTGGATCTTTCGCTACCGTTGAGGGATGGCGGACCCAGCTATCCGAATGATCCCCCGCTGCGGATCCAGCCCTATCGCACGCTTGCCGCCGGGGGATGCAACGTCTCGGTAATCTCGATTGGAACCCATCAGGGCACGCATTTGGACGCCCCGTGGCATTTCATCGAGGACGGCCGACCGCTGGATCAAATCCCCCTGGATGCGTTCTACGGCCCGGCCGTCCTGGTGGACCTCGCGCCGGGTGGTGACCTGCCCGCCAAGACGCCCATCTCGCCGCAAATGTTGACCCCGCACGAATCGGCCTTCGCACCCGGCGGTCGCGTGATCCTGCGGACCGGCTGGTATTCCCGATTCGGTTGCCCGGAATACTTCACCGATCTCCCTTCACTGACGGCGGACGCTGCCGATTGGATTGCCGCCAAACGCATCGCCCTCCTTGGCATGGACATGCCCACGCCCAGCAAGATCGCGGGCAGGGAATGCCATCGTTCCCTGCTCGGCCCGGGGGCCGAGATCGTGATCGTGGAGGCCCTGACCAATTTGCACGAATTGCCGTCCCAATTCATCTTCGTGGGGTTTCCGCTCAATTTCATGGGGTTGGACGGTTCCCCGATCAGGGCCGTGGCGGTAGTGCCGGATTGAACGCGACGGCGTTGCGATCGCAGACTCGCTTCGCCCTGTTGATCGTCGGCAGCACACTTGCGGCCGGTTCACCCTTGGCCCAGTCTTGCGCCGCGCTAGAATGAAAGCGAACGATTCGGCGCCGGAGTCCGCGCCGCAGAGCGCGACGTACGTACCCCACCGGGGCGGCGAGTCATGAGCACCACACGGAGCGGCCTTATGCCCTTTGCGGCGGTGAAACCGCGAACTCTCAAGGAATTGCGAGAAAGCGGCTGGAAGTCCAAAAGCGTGAAGCAGGAGCTTCGGGACAACTTCACCCGGGCGTTGGCTCAGGGGGAAGATCTGTTCCCCGGCATTATCGGCTACGACGACACCGTGATCCCGGAAATCAGCCTTGCGCTTTTGGCGGGTCACGACATGCTGTTTTTGGGCGAAAAGGGCCAAGCCAAGAGTCGGTTGATGCGTCTCTTATCGCGGTTTCTGGACGAGGAGATTCCGTATTTGGACATCCCGGACGTCCCCGTTCACGAGGATCCGTATCGACCGATTACCGCCAAGGGAAAGCGGTTTCTCGCCGAGACGCCGGAAGATGAGGTGCCCATCGGTTGGTGGCCGCGAGACCGGCGCTACGCCGAGCGATTGGCGCCCGGCACCAAATTCGCGGACATCATCGGCGAAATCGATCCCGCGCGTTTGGCGGGCGGTGTGAGCTTGTCGGCGGAAGATGCGCTCTACTTCGGCCTGATTCCCCGCATGCACCGCGGCATTTTCGCCATGAACGAACTCCCGGAATTGGATGAGCTGGTTCAGGTCGGCCTTTTCAACATCCTCGAGGAGCGCGACGTTCAAATCCGCGGCTATCCCGTACGTTTCGACTTGGACGTGCTGATCCTTTTTTCGGCGAATCCCGCCACTTATAACCGCAGCGGCAAAGTCATCCCGCAGCTCAAGGACCGAATCGGCTCGGTGATCCACACGCACTATCCGCTGGATCGTCATTCCGCCGTCACAATCACGGAGCAGGAGGCCGGCATAGCGTTGGACGGCGAGTACCCCGTGGTCGTCCCCTATTTCATGAAGGAAATCATCGAGCAAATCAGCATGGCGGCGCGGCGCTCGAAATACGTGGATCACCAGTCGGGCGTGAGCGCCCGGCTGAGCATCGCCAACTATCGCACCATGGTAGCCTCGGCCAGGCGGCGCGGCATCGTTCTGGGAGAGAAGCCGGCCGTGCCGCGAATCAGCGACTTGGCGCATCTTTCCTCCTCCGCTCTCGGCAAATTGGAGCTGGATTTGATGGCGGGCCACCAGATGACTGAAAAGCAGGTCCTCGACGCCATCGTTGCCGAAGCCATTCGCGACGTATTTCAAGAGTACGTGGATGAACACGGGCTGGCGGAGATCGCCGAGATCTTCGGCCGAGGCACGAAGATCGAGGTCGGCGATCTGCTGCCCTCTTCGGCTTATGCCGAGCGTTTGAAACGCGTGCCGCCGGCTTGGGAAAAGGCCTTCGAGGTCAACGTGTCCGCCGATCCGGCGGTCCGCGCGTCTTGCGTGGAGTTCGTTTTGGCGGGGCTGTACGTGACGGACCGGATCTCCCGCGCCGAGTACCGGGGAAAAGTGACCTATGAAATCTCCTGAGCGTCGGCCCGGCGGGGTCGTTCACGTTTATCAAAAGTACAATCCCGTCCGCTTCCCCAGCCCGACTCAGCCGATGCCCGATTTGGTGTCCCCGGTCATGGAGCACATGTTGGCCTTCGGCAGCCTCCGCGAATTGAGCGAGGAGGAGCTGGCCCGGGCCGTCAAGCTCGACCCTTCGATGATCGCGGGATTGGGGCCGTCCCTCGATTCGATCATCGAAATGCTGAAGCAGAAAAAAGCCAAGATCTTGGCGACCTACGAAACCGAGGGCGTTCGGGCGGAGGCGGAACAGGCCTACCGCAAGCTGGGGCAAAGCGTCCGCCCACCGGAGACGCTGCAAAAGCGGTTTGAACGGGCATTCCAAGAGGAACAAATCTTCGACCTCGAGCGTCTGTGGTATTCGTGCGACGATGAGAAGAGCGAGTTCGCCCGGCAGGTGCTCCGCCTGGCTCAGCGGTTGGGCGACAAGTACCTGGTCGACGAATTGGCCGCGAAGTACGCCTTCACGGGTCGGCAGCGGATGTCCGTGCCGCAAGCGCTGGAAATCAAGGAGATCCTGGAAACCATCGACCGCCTGCTCGAACAATTGGAGGAGGCTCGCAAGAATGCCCGCCTCGGGGTTATCGACCTGGAGGCCCTCCGGCGTTTCGTGGATGAAGAGGACGTCGGGGAGCTGCGCGGCTTCATGCGGCAGATCCAGGACATGATTCGCGAATTGGCGGAACGTCAGGGGCTGGAACGAGGAAAGGGCGGGTATCAACTCACTCCCAAGGCCCAGCGGCTGTTCCAAGATCGCCTGCTCGCGCGGATCTTCAGTTGTTTGCAGGCTGCGCGATCGGGGCGGCATCAAGGGCCGATCCAAGGCGAGGGAAATGTCGAGCTGCCGCAAACCCGACCCTTCGAGTTCGGCGATTCTCCCTCCCACATGGACATCGCCGGCACCTTCGTGAACGCCTTGATCCGCGGCGGCCCCCGAGTGCCCATCGTATTGCGCCAGGATGACATCCTGATCCATCGCACGCGCAATAACCCCAAGTGCGCTACCGCCGTTTTGATGGACATGAGCGGGTCCATGCGTTACGGGGGGCTTTACGTCGATGTCAAGAGGATGGCTTTGGCGCTGGAGGGTTTGATCCGCAAGGAATACCCGGGGGACTACCTCGACTTCGTCGAGATTTACAGTTTCGCCCGCCGCGTTCCCCCTGCCGAGATCTCGCAACTGATGCCCAAATCGGTGACGGTATACGATCCCGTCATTCGCCTGCGAGCGGATATGGGCGACCCGCGTATTACGGAAATGGACGTGCCTTGGCACTTCACCAACATCCAGCGCGGATTGCAGTTGGCCCGGCAGTTGTTGGAAGTGCAAGACACGCCGAATCGCCAGGTGATTCTGATCACCGACGGGCTGCCTACCGCCCACTTCGAAGGGCGTTACCTGTATCTGCTCTACCCCCCGCATGAACGCACGGAAGAAGCGACGCTGCGAGAAGGTTTGCTGTGCCGCCGGGCCGGTATTACCATAAATATTTTCCTCCTCGCCGGCTGGAGCCAGACCCGAGAAGACGTACGCTTCGCCTACCGGCTGGCGGAGTCCACCCAGGGCCGCGTGTTTTTCACTGCCGGCAAGGACCTCGACCGCTACGTTGTGTGGGACTACCTTCAAAGAAGGCGCGACATCATCGCTTAGGTTTCCAACCGCATCTTCTGAATCGCAACCAGGGAAAGAACGCAACACATGAGTGACGATCCGCGCTGGATGATCTATGGGGCTAACGGCTTCACGGGGCGCCGCATTGCCGAGGAAGCTGTAGCCCGGGGACACCGTCCCATCTTGGCGGGGCGCAATCGCGACGCCGTGGTCTTCCTGGCCGAGTCGCTGCATTGCCCCTACCGTATTTTCTCGCTGGATGCGCCGGACGACCCGGCCGCCGCAGTGGCCGGCTTGCGGTTGGTTCTACATTGCGCCGGCCCCTTCTCGCGAACGGCACGCCCCATGATGGAGGCCTGTCTCGAAACGCACACCCACTACTTGGACATCACCGGAGAGATCGACGTCTTCGAGCATGCCGCTTCCCTGGACGCCAAGGCAAAAGAGCGACGGGCGACTTTGTTGCCGGGCGTCGGCTTCGACGTCGTCCCGAGTGATTGTCTGGCGGCCAAGCTCGCCGGCCGGATCGCGCAACCCACGGACCTGGTCTTGGCCTTCACGGGTATTGGAATGGTGAGCACCGGAACGGCCCGTACCGTGTGGGAAATCTTGCCCAAGGGCGGCATGATCCGCCGCGACGGCAAACTGAAACGGGTACCGCTGACGTACCGAGTCCGCGAGATTCCCTTTCCCGAGGGACCGCGCACCGCGGTCACCATCCCTTGGGGTGACGTCGCCACCGCCTGGTATACCACCGGGATCCCCAACATCGAGGTCTATTTGGCCATGCCGCCCAAGACCTTGAAGGTGATGCGTTGGGCGGCGCCCTTGTTGTCGCTGGGCAAAGTCATGCCCTCCAACCCCATGATCGAAACCGCCCTCCGCAATCTTTTGAGTCGGCCGCATGCAGGCGCGATGCCCCAACAGAAGGCCGGCGCCGAAGGCGGGTTGATCAACGGTGCCCGAAGCGAGTTTTGGGGAGAGGTGAGAAACGAAGCGGGAGACGTCGCCTCCGCCGCGATCGTGACTCCCGACGGTTACGCGCTCACGGTGTTGACGGCTTTAGCTTCCGTGGAGCGTGTCTTGACGGAGTCGTTACCGTTCGGTTTCACGACACCGGCGCGGGCCTTCGGCCCGGATTTCATCGACGCCATGCCGGGAGTCGTGGTTTGCGACAGCGTGGTGGCGGTCTAGCACGCCAGATCCAACCGGCCGCTATAAGAGCAGCCCGACACGCTGCTGCGCGGGCCGGGCTGCTTCCCCCCTGGGCACGTTGGGCGTAATGATGGTCGAGCGGTAATCGTTGCGACCTTGAACGCAAGCCATCCCGTCAACGGGATCGAGCGCAACGCTCGTCGCCTATAGTATCGACTCACGGAGTGTCCATTCTTGACACATCTTGTTGCGACAAAGCCGTCATCGCACTTCAAGCCCGATGTTTTCGCTCCGGCTTGACGTGCGAACGTTCGATGCGCCGCCCCAACGTCGATGCGGACATCTCCCGACGATCCACATTTTCGCCTCGTTCCCGGAGATTCGACCCGATCGCCGGCCGAGAAACCTTTCCACGTCGGCGGCCGAGGGAGTCGCGCACTTCTCTCTCGCGTATGTAATTTCTAGAATTGATCCAAAGTGCGAAGGTCATACGCCGTCACGGCGGCTCGGCGATCGCGGGTCCCATCAGGCCCGCACCGCCTCGGTCCGACCCAGAGAACGATTCACCGCGCGCAACTTTCGGAAAGGAGTTATCGCGATGGTTCGAACCGCCAGCACCATGCTTCCGTTGGGCACGAAGGCACCGGATTTCGCCCTGCCGGACACCAACGGCAAGATTGTCCGCTTGGACGACTTCGACGGCGCAAAGGCCCTGCTTGTGATTTTCCTCTGCAATCACTGTCCTTACGTCAAACACATCGCGGAACCATTGGCTCGCATTACGAAGGAATACATGGATCGGGGCGTGGCCGTCGTGGGAATCAATGCGAACGACGTTACGGCTTACCCGGAAGATTCGCCGGAGAAAATGCGAGAAGAGGTCGTCTCGCGGGGGTATTCATTCCCCTATCTCTATGACGAGACGCAGGAAGTGGCCAAGGCCTATCGGGCGAAGATCCCGGTAATCGTGCTCGACCGGACGGTGATCGGCGATCAGTACACCTGTTTCATCGGGATCGACAATCGGAAGATCGGCCAAGCAGCCGGCCAGTGGCTGGTCAAGAAGTTCGGCGGCAAGGCGAAGATC
>FWPV01015801.1_pt1 | contig 10774 bp, 6 predicted proteins | sample 2228371 | NCBI WGS metagenome assembly FWPV01 (sample SAMEA103939776, study PRJEB20133) | metagenome | reverse complement strand
CCCTGCTGGCGGGGCTGTCCCGCCTCGTCGGGGCGCGGCGGGCGCGCCGCGGGGCGGGCGAGGGGACGCCGCCAGCCTCCGACCCCGCCGACGCCGTCGCCGCGGTGGCCGTTGCCGTGCTCCTGCTCGTGCTGGGGGTGCGCCATTACGCGGGTCGCGATCTGAGCCGCGAGACGGAGGCGGCGCGCTGGTGGCAAACGATCCTGGCCCACCCGATCGAGGAGGGCGCGGCCCTGTTGGGCCAGTGGAGCGATCTGACGCCGCTCTGGTACCTGCAGCAGATCCATGGCCAGCGGACCGACCTCCTCGGGCTCTTCCCGCCCGACAGCGAACAGGTCATCGCCCCGTGGATGGGGACCGGACGGCCGCTCTACCTGGCCGCGCCCCTGCGCGAGTGGGCGCCCGACCTGCCCGTCCGCTACGCCCTGGTGCCATGGGGGAGGCTGGTGCGGATCGTGCCCCGCGGGGAGACGATCGCCTGTCCGCCGCAGGCGCGGGCGCTGGCGACCCCCCCGGCCTGGCCCTTCGCCGTCACGACCTGGGGCCTGGACGAACCGCTCGTCGGCGGGGAGACGGGCACCCTGCGCTTCTGCTGGGAGGCGCGCGCGGAGACACCCAGGGACACCTTCCTGACGCTCGAACTGCAGCCGGCGGCCGGCGGCCTCCCCATCCGCATCGTCGAGCCGCTCATCTCGCAGTGGTATCCCGCCGAGTCCGTGCCGCCCGGGACGGCGGGCCTGGCGCTGCTTCCCGTCCGGCTGCCGGTCGGCGCGCCTCCCGGCGCCTATGCCGCCTCGCTGATCCCGTACCGCCTGCATGCGGACGGCAGCATGGATCGCTGGCCCGGCGTGGAGCCGGTCTCGCTCGGCGAGGTGCGCGTCGAGGCGGGGCGCGCCTTCCGGCGCAGCGCCCTGACCGCGGAGGTGGCGCCGCTCCTGGCGCCGCGCGCCGGCCCGCTCGTCTTGCGAGCGTGGCAACTGTCGAGCAAGCCGGTGCGCCCCGGCGATCCGCTGCAACTCGACCTGGTCTGGCAGGTTGCGGGGCGTCCCGCCGAACCGGTGGCCGTGGCCGTGCGTTTCTGGGGCGGGCCGCGGACCGGCGCCGGGACCCCCGAAGCCCGATACCCCGTGTTGGACGCGGGCAGCGGGGAGCCGGGGATGCTGTTGCGGAGCAGCCTTGCCGTTCGCGCGCCGCGCGGCCGCGGCGACCGGACCTATCTCGTCACGGTGCGCGTCCTCGTCGGCGGCAGGCCGGCGGCCTGGGTGCCGACGCTGGGCCTGCCGGTCGGGACCGTCCGCGTGGTGGACCGCCCGCACGCGGAGGCCGTGCCGCAGGGCATCGCGCCGGCCGACGCCGTATTCGGCGACGTGGCCCGGCTGGAGGGCTACCTGCTGGAAGCCGCGCCGGCGGCCCCGGGCGCTGTGCTGCCCGTCACCCTCTACTGGCGGGCCGGCGCCGAGACGGAGACCACCTACTGGGCCTTCCTGCACGTGGAAGACGCCGGGGGCAGGATCGTGGCGCAACACGACAGCGCGCCGGCGAACGGCGAACTCCCCACGGAGATCTGGGCCGCGGGCGAGGTCATCGCCGACCGCCACGAGATCGCCCTGCCGGCCGATCTGCCTGCCGGGACCTACACCCTGCGCGTCGGCCTCTACCGCCCCGACACCTTCGAGCGCCTGCCGGTCAGCACGTCGCTGCCGGCGGCGGAGCGCGCCGTGGAGTTGACCGCCGTGCGCGTCGGCGCGCCCTAGCGCGGCGCGTCACCCGGTGGGGCGACGCCGCGCGGCAGGTGCTCCGGCATCCCCGTGGGCCGGTCGCCCGGCTCAGCCATCCGGCGCGCTCAGGTTCTCGATCGGCACGGGCTCCACCGGTTCGGCGAGCGCGAAGCCGAAGACCTGTGACAGGAAGAAGAGTTCCGCCTCGAAGACGCGCGCGATCGTCTCGGCGCGCCGGAAGCCATGGCCCTCCCCGGCGAAGGTCAGGTAGGCGACGGGCAGCCCCTTGGCCCGCGCCGTCCGGTACACGGCCTCTGATTGGGAGGGCGGCACGATCGGGTCGTCCAGCCCCTGGAACAGGATCAGCGCGCCCGTGAGGCGGTCGGCATGGTGGATCGGCGAGCGTTGCCGGTACAGCCCCTCGGCCTCATCGGGGGGGCCGACCAGCCGGTCCAGGTAGCGCGACTCGAACTTGTGCGTCTCGCGCGCCAGCAGCGCCAGATCGCCGATGCCGTAGAGGACGGCCCCTGCCCGGAACAGGTCGTGGAAGGTCAGCGCGCAGAGGACGGTGTAGCCGCCCGCGCTGCCCCCGCGGATCGCCATCCGGTTGCCGTCCACCAGGCCCTGCGCGGCCAGATAGCGCGCCGCGTTGACGCAGTCCTCGACATCCACCACGCCCCACTGGCCGTCCAGCCGCTGGCGGTAGGCGCGGCCGTATCCGGTGCTGCCGCCGTAGTTGACGTGGGCCACGGCCACGCCGCGGCTGGTCCAGAACTGCGTGTTCAGGCTCAGCGCGGTGGAGGCGGCGCCGGTCGGCCCGCCGTGGGCCACCACGAGGAGCGGCGGGCGCTCACCGGGCGGGGCGGCATAGGCCCGGTTGCGCGGCGGGTAGAAGAAGGCGTGCGCGGTCCGGCCGCCCGCCGTCGGGAACTCGATCGCCTCGGGCAGGGAGAGGTCGGCCGCGTCGAGCGGGACCTCGGCCGAGCGGCGCAGCGCCTCGACCCGGCCCGTGCGGAGGTCGAGCCACACGACCGATGCCGGCTCGGCCGGCGATGCGCCGATGAAGACGGCCTGCCCGTTGCCGGCGCGCAGGGAGGCGATCAGCGTGTACGGCTGGGGGATCGGCTCGAAGGCCAGGGAGACGGTGTCGAGCCGCGCCAGGTGCCACCTCCCCGCCTGGCAGTACGCGCTGATGATCTGGTCCGGCGCGGCGAAGTCGTAGGTGCGCTCGCCGAGGACCCACATCGGCGCGCCGAACTCGGCCGCCATCGGGTGCAGCGCCTCGACCTGCCCCGCGCGCCAGCGGTACAGGTTCCACCACCCGCTCCGGTCGGAGACGAAGTAGAGGGCGCCGTCGGGCCCCCACTCCGGCTGGAAGACCGACTCCTCCGGGCCGCCGGCGACGCGGACGGCCCCGCACACCTCCCCGCCCGACCCCAACTCGCCGACCCATAACTCGGTGCTGTCCCAGGGCATGTTCGGGTGGTTCCAGGCCAGCCACGCCAGCCGGCTCCCGTCGGGGCTTAGGCGCGGCGCCGCGTAGAAGTCGCTCCCGCTCACGAGCACGCGCACCGCCCCCCGCCTGTCATCCCCAGCGACCGCAGGGAGCGAAGGATCTCTCGCCCCCCCGTCGTCTTCCTGACCGACCGCGGAGAGCGGCCCGTCTCCCACTGTCACCGCGACGATCGCGTCCACCGGCTCCCCGCCGGCCTCGGCCGCGGGCGTGCAGTCTTCCCGCACGCAAATCACGCGGCCCCGCAGCCCGTCGAAGATCGGCTCCCCGTACCGGAACGCCCCCTCCGGCGTCAGCGCCGTCGGAGGCGCGTCCCCGCTCTGCGCGTAGAGCCGGCCGTCCGCGTCGTTCGAGAAGACGATGCGGCCCGCCGCGACCCGGTACGCCAGCCCGCCGTATTCGTGGACGCGCGTCCGGGCGTTGAAGGGCGGCGGCGTCACATCCCGGCGGTGCCCGTTCGCTCCCAGCCGGACGATCACCTGGCGGCCGCCCTCCGTCGGGCGCTTCTCGACCCAATAGATGGCCTCCCCGTCGAGCAGGACCTGCTCCAGGCCGAGCGCGGCCGCTGCAACGGCGCGCGCCGAAATCGGGGAGCGCCAGGAACCGTAGGGGGCGATCTTGCGTTGGGTCATGGCAGTGCCTCAGGGAAGGATGGGCTGGTGCGTTTCGGGCAGTATAGCACAGCGCCCGCGTGCGCCAAAGCCGCCGGCGGGCATGGCCCGGCCTGTGCCAGGCGGTCGGCGGGTTGCATCGTTGACACGCGCCGTCCGGGCGTGCTATACTCCGCCCGTTGCCGGGCCAGCAGTCCGCGGTCCGGAGAGGCGTGCGGAGGCTGGCTCATGCAGATCAAGCGCGATTGGCACATCACCCTCGATGAGGAGGCCATCCTGGCCGGGCAGGGCGCGTCGTTCGGCCGGCTCCTCAAGAACCCCAAGTACCTGGCGATCTTCCGCGAGGAGATCGAGGAGGCGCGCCGCCTGATCGAGCCGGCGGCGTGCTGGGAGGCCTTCCCCGTGCGCGAGATCCGCCACGAGAAGGTCATCCTGGCCAACGGGGTCCGCATCGGCGGCGGGCCGGTGACGACGGTCGTCGGCGGCGCCGAGAACCTCATCGTCGGGGTGTGCACGGTGGGCGCGCCGGTGAGCCAGCAGGCTGACGCGTACACAAAGGCCGGCGATCTCTTCCGGGGCATGGTCCTCAGCGACCTGGCATCCTATGCCGTGGACGCCCTGCGCCAGGAACTGTGCCGGCTGTGGGAGGACGAGGCGGCCTCGCGGGGCCAGCGCGCCAGCGCGCCGCTCTCGCCGGGCGAATCGGCGTGGTCCGTGCGCGACCAGGCGACTATCTTCTCGCTGGTGGACGCCGCTCAGATCGGGGTCACGCTCACCGGTTCGCTGGTGATGGTGCCCATCAAGTCGCTCTCCCTGATCATGGGCACCGGCTCGCGTCCGCTCGGCGTGGAGGGCGCCAGCAACTGCGACTTCTGCACCATCGCCGACCGCTGCGAATACCGGCGGCTCCGGGCCACGGCCTAGCCGTAACCCGCGCGGCCCCTGCGGCAGGCGCGGCCCCGCCGGGGATGTCCTGCGCCGCGCCGCATCAGGCCGGCCAGGTCACCAGCGGCTCCTGTGCGCTGCTGGTGTAGAACCGCCGCTCGGTCCCCGGCTCGAAGAGGTGAACGCGCGCCGGATCGAACCAGGCGTAGATCGGCTGCCCCTCGGATAGATGCTGCGTCGGCGGGACGATGGCCTTGATGATGTCCTGCCCCACGATCACGTCCACGATCGTCTCGGCGCCGAGCGGCTCGACCACCGAGACCCTGGCCGGGAAGCAGTTCTCCGAGACGCGTTCTCCCGCCAGGTGGACATCCTCCGGGCGCACAGCAGCCCAGACGTTCGGCCCGCCGATCGTCAGGCCGGCTATCGCCGCGCGGGCACCCTGCTCCGTCCCCCCGCAGCGCAGCGTGAAGGCCGGGTGCGCGAGCTCCAGCCGCCCCATGGCGTCCTGGACCCTGACCGTGAGGAAGTTGGTGGGTGGGCTCCCCACCGTCTCGGCGACGAAGCGATTGGCCGGGTAGTTGTAGATCAGGTCCGGCTCGTCCACCTGCTGCAGCACCCCTCGGTTGAGCACCGCGATCCGGTCGGCCATGGACATCGCCTCGACCTGGTCGTGCGTCACGTAGACCAGCGTCTCGCCGAGTTCCTGCTGGATGCGCTTCAGTTCGACCCGCATCTCCAGGCGCAGGAGCGCGTCCAGGTTGGCGAGCGGCTCGTCCATCAGGTAGGCGCGCGGCTGGCGCACGAGCGAGCGGCCCAGCGCCACGCGCTGGCGCTCGCCGCCGCTCAGTTTGGCCGGCTTGCGCTCCAGCAGGTGATCAATGTAGAGCTTCCTGGCCACCTCCGTGACGCGGCGGCGGATCTCGTCCCGCGGCAGTTTGCGCTCGCGCAGCGGATAGGCGATGTTGTCGAACACGGTCTTGTCGGGATAGAGCGCCAGGTTCTGGAACATCATGGCGATATCCCGGCGGCCCGGGTGGATGTCGTTCGCCACCTCGCCGTCAATGAGGATGCGCCCCTCGTCCGGGCGCTCCAGCCCGACGATCAGGCGCAGGGTGGTGGTCTTCCCGGCGCCGGGCGGGCCCAGCACGCAGAAGAACTCGCCGTCCCGGATGTCCAGATTCAGATCCTTGACTGCCGTCACGCTCCCGAAGCGCTTGGTCACGTTCTCGAGTCTGATGCTTGCCAAAGGTCCTCCGCGTACCGTGTATCGTCGCCCCGCCGGGCCGCCCTCAGCGGATGGCGGCCTTCGTCTGCCCGTCGAAGACGTGCGTCATCGGCAGGTTCATGGCGATGAACTGCGTCTCGCCGACATGTGGGCGGTACATCGCCGGCGCGATCGCCTCGATCAGATCGTCGCCCACCTTCAGGTGCACCACCGTCTTCGGCCCCAGCGGCTCGATGGCGTACACCACGCCGCGCCAGAGGGTCTCCGCCGTCGGCTGCGGCGTCAGGTGCACGTGTTCCGGCCGCACGCCGAAGATCAGGTCATCGGCGTTCGGCGATGCCTCCAGCAGGCGCCGGCGCTTGTCGTCCACCGGCACCCGCGCGCCGCCCGCCCGCTGCACGAGGCATCCCTGGCCGTTCTCGGCCTGGTAGGCGCACTTGATGAAGTTCATGTTCGGGCTGCCGATGAAGCGGGCCACAAAGGTGTTGACCGGCCAGAAATAGACGTCGTCCGGCGTGCCGAACTGGTACAGTTCGCCGCAGTACATCACGGCGATCTTGTCGGCCATGCTCATCGCCTCGACCTGGTCGTGGGTGACGTAGATCATCGTCTGTCCCAGGCTGCGCTGGATGCGCTTCAGTTCGCCGCGCATGTAGGCGCGGAAGGCGGCGTCCAGGTTGCTGAACGGCTCGTCGAGCAGGAAGATGCGGGGCTGGGTGATCATGCTGCGCCCCAGCGCCACCTTTTGCATGTCGTTGACGCTCAGGCGCCCGGCGCTCATGCCCAGCATGGGGGTGAGCTGCAGCAGGTCGGCCACCTTGCGCACCTCCCGCCGGATCTCCTCATTGGGCCGGCCGGCCACTTTGAGGCCGAAGCCGATGTTCTGCTCCACCGTCATGTGCGTGAAGATGGCGTAGTTCTGGAAGACGAAGCCAACCCCGCGCTTGCCCGGCGGGACATCGTTGATGCGCTTCTCGTTGAAGTAGATGTCGCCCGCGGTGGGCACCTCCAGGCCGGCGATCATGTTCATCGTCGTGGTCTTGCCGCACCCCGACGGGCCCAGCAGCGCCGCAAACTCGCCGTCGGCGATCTCCAGGCTCAAGTCCTGGACGGCGATCACCGGCCCGAATTCCTTGCGCAACTTCTCCAGGCGAATGCTGGCCATCGTTCCCTCCGTTACTTCTTGATCGCGCCGAAGGTCAGGCCGCGCACCAGGTAGCGCTGGATCATCAGCCCGAAGATGATCACCGGGATGGCGGCGATCAGGCCGAGGGCCGCCTTGGGGCCGTGCTGCGAACCGGCATCCGAAGTCACGAGCGTGTTCAGGTAGACCGGTATCGTGACCCATTTGCGGTTCGTCAGCAGGAGCGCGACCAGGAAGTCGCTCCAGTTCAGGATGAAGACGAAGAGCGCCGTGCTGGCCAGCCCGCCCTTCACCAGCGGCAGGACGACCTTGAAGAACGCGCCCCAATTCGAGGAGCCGTCCACGATGGCGGCCTCGTCGAGTTCCCTGGGCACGTCGTCGAAAAAGCTCTTCATCAGCCAGACCACGAACGGGAAGGTGACGACCCCGTAGATCAGCGACAGCCCATACCAGGTGTCCACCAGCCTGAACGCCGACCACATGATCATCACCGGGATCATGATGGCGATCGGCGGGAAGAAGCGCAGTTGCAGGATCGAGAACTGCAGGCTGCCCACCGGCCCCCGCCGGTAGAGCCGCGCCAGGACATTGGCGATGGCGAAATCCATGGCCACCCCGATGAGGGTGAAGACCAGGATGCCCCACCAGCGCTGGATGATGCCCGTGCGCGCCCAGATCAGCATGAAGGGCATCATCAACACGATCAATATCAGCAGCCGCCCCAGGGCGATGTACCAGGGGAACTCACCCGTTTCGGCCGTGAAGCGCGACAGCCCGTAGGCGGCCAGCGATCCGATCACCAGCGCAAAGAGCGTGCCCGCCACCGAGACGACGATGCTGGAGCGGATGGAGGGCCAGCCCGATTCCTGGTTGCCGCGGAAGAACTTGCCGCGGTACTCCGTCAACACGACCTGGAAGTTGTCCAGGGTGGGGTTCTCGGGAACCCAGTAGACCTTGCCGGCCGCGCTGGTCCACTCGGCTTTCGGCTTGAAGGCCATGGTCGCCATCCAGTAGAAGGGGAAGATGGCGATGATCCCCCAGATGATGAGCAGCACGTAGCGCAGGGCGTTCTGCCAGATCTTGGGCTTGTTCATGGTCACCTCTCCGGGGGCGCCGGCTCAGCGCCCTCGACCGGCCGGGCCTTCGGCGGCTGGAGCGGCCGCAAGGCGTAGGAGGCCAGGATCGTCATGATCACCAGGATGATCATGGCGGCGGCAGCCGCATAGGACCAGCGCAGGTTCATGAACGCCGCCTTGTACATGTAGACGGACAGCGTCTCGGTGGCCTGCGCCGGGCCGCCCTTGGTCATGAGCCAGATCACGTCGAAGATCTTGACCGCCTCCATGAAGCGGATCACCAGCGCGATCACGATGATCGGCAGCAGCATCGGCAGCATCAGGTAGCGGAACTTCTGCCAGAAACTGGCCCCCAGCATGGTGGCGGCGCGCATCTGATCCTCGGGAAGCCCCACCAGCCCGGAGACCATGATCAGGAACATGAGCGGGGTCCACTGCCACACCTCGGCGATGATCACCGCGATCACAGCCGGCGCTTCCGCCGTCAGCCACGGGATCGAGACGGCGCGGCCGGCCACAAAGGAGAGCGCGGCGTTGATCGGCCCGTTGGACTGGAAGAGCATGAACATCATGTAGCCCGTGATGGCCGGCACGATCATCATCGGCACCAGGTAGGTCGTGTGGAACAGGCGCTTGCCGCGAAACTCCTCCAGGAAGAGGAACGCCAGCCCCAGCCCGATCAGGAACTCGAGCGGCACGGCGATCCCCACGATCAGGAAGGTGCGCCCCAGCGCCTGCCAGAACGCCGTGTCGGTGATGACCGAGACGTAGTTCTTGCCCCAGTCCCAGTAGCGGTACGCCTCCCACCAACTGCCGCCCCTGGTCGGCTCCCAGGCGGTCAGGCTGATATACACTTCAGAGAGCAGGGGGAAGATGATGATGAGCAACAACACGATCTGGGCCGGCTTCATCAGAGCAGAGGCAAAGGTGCCGGTGTCGTTCATGTCGAGGAAACGCGGCCTGCGCCGGACCGCAGCGCCCGCCCCCCGCACCCGAGAGGCTGCGACATCGCCTTCCATAGGACTCTATCTCCTGTCGTCCCGAACGCCGAACGCGTTCGGCACTTCGCCCGGTGCGCCCTGGCCCTCACCGGGTGCGGGCAGGACGCGCAGGTCGCGAAGCCGACGCCACCGACTGCGCCTCTACGAACCGCGCTTCGTTGCGACGTCCGCGCTTCGCGACCGGTTGGTACTGCTCGCCCTTACGCCTTGATCGTGGGCTGGTCCGTGATCGTCGGCCAGGCAGCCACCTGGGCCTGCAGCGCCGCGATCTGCTTATCGCGCCCGATGCGATCGGTGATCTTCTCCCACTCCGCGGCAGCATCCTTCATCGCCTGCTCGGGCGTCTTGCTGCCGGTCACCACGGCCTGGATGTTGTTGTCCAGCGCCTGGATGTAGTCGTTGTTGCCGGTGATGTTGATGCACGGCACCGAGTGCTTGATCGTGTTTTGCAGGTTGTCCACCTGATACTGGTGGTAACTGCCCACCACGATCGGATCCGTCCAGTCGGTGATCTGGAAGGGATCGTAGTAGCCGGCCGGGTTGCCCACCATCCAGGTCCACACCTGCGGCGACCCGATCCACTGCAACAGGAGGTAGGATGCGTCGGGGTACTTGGTCTGCGAAGAGACCCCCTGCGCGATGTTGGGCCACCAGGTACCGCGGCGGATCAGTTTCCCGTTCACGAGCTTGCCGGGCACCAGCGCCGTCCGTACCTTGCCCGCGATCTTGTTATCCGGGTAGTCCGGGTTATCGAGGAACTTGGGCAGGTTGGGATAGGCGCAGGTCATCGCCGCGCCGCCCACGTTGAAGTTGGCGTACTGCTCCGGCCAGCCCCAGCTAAGGGCGTCCGGCGAGTGCCATTTGAGGGAGTCCACCAGCCACTTGCAGGTCTCGGCGCCTTCCGGCCCGCCGATCAGCGCCTTCGCCGTGTCCGGGTCGAAGTACATCATGTTCGGCTCCGCCAGGCAGGCGTAGCGCTGGTAGAAGTTGACCTGTGACCAGACGGGGTTGCGGAGGTCGGTGCAGCCGAAGAGGCCCTGGTCGGGCCGGTGGAAGAACTCGGCGATCTGGTCGAACTGCTCCCACGTTTCGGGCCACTGCAGGTCCCACCCGTACTTGGCCTTGAAGTCCCGCTGTTCTTTGGGGTCCTCGAACAGGTCGGTGCGGTAGACCCAGCTCTGGTAGTCGCCGTCCAGGTTGACGATCACAGCGTGGCCGGCGTGGTAGTTGAACTGCTGTACCGTGAGGGCGCCGCCTGTGTAGTACTTCTCCCATTCCGGCTTGTACTTGGCGACCATGTCGTCGAGGATCAGGAAGGCGCCGGCCTCCGAGAGAGTGCCCTTGTCGGGCAGCCAGAAGGAGTAGATGTCGTAGCCGTAGGCTTTGGTGGTGGTGTCCTGGACGATCTTGCTGAACTGGTCGTCGGTCCCCATGCCGATGATGTCCAGTTTGATGCCGCTCTCTTCCTCGAACACCTGCTGTGGGGTGGGCGCCTGCTCGACGGGCCAGGGAGTCTGCCACTGCCCGACCGCGCCCGTGGGCACCATCATGGTCAGTTTGGCAGGCTTCTGGGCTGCCGGCAATGCCTGCAGCGCCAG
>FWPV01015800.1_pt1 | contig 10775 bp, 6 predicted proteins | sample 2228371 | NCBI WGS metagenome assembly FWPV01 (sample SAMEA103939776, study PRJEB20133) | metagenome | reverse complement strand
CTCATTACACCTCAGACAATCTACCAGTATTTTTCTGGAGTTGATAATGCCGAAAAAGTGCGGAATTACATTAAATACTGCTACGAAAATGCAGGCGGCACATACTTCATTCTGGGTGGTGATAATTCTCGGAACCATCCTGAGTTTGTTCCAGTGAGATGGTGTGTAGCTCAATATTACTACCAGGGTGAACTTCGTGAAGACACCATACCAACCGATCTATACTTTTCTGACCTTACTGGTAATTGGGATACTGACGGAGATGGGCGATGGGGTGAAAAACAGGACGATGATGCTGACCGTTGGCCTGAGGTTTTTGTTGGTAGAGTAACTGCATATACTGCGCAAGAGGTAACCAATTGGGCTTCAAAAGCATTCCACTATGAAAAGACACCGGGCGTAATCTTTGATACTGCACTTTGGATATATTCCAGTCCTGTAGGCACAGGAACTGCACCTTCTGTTTTTCCATCACACATCGGTCACATTTATGCACAAGACTATTGGGCAGATGCGGCATTGTATTTATTGAGTCAGGGATACGGCATTGTAAACATTAATTGTCATGGCAATGCAGGAGATTACAGATTAAGGCACGATCCGAACGCCGACCACCACAGTTGGTGGGCATCACCACCTGATCCATACAAAGCCGGATTGAACTGGTTGACTAATGCCAATAAATACTTTGTTGGCTATTCAATCAGCTGTTATGTGGGTGCATACGATACACTTGCGCATCCAATTTATTACCCAAATGGCACTGATACCTGTATTGCTGATGCATATGTTGATGCCTACCTTTACAACCAGCAGGGAAGTATTGGTCCTTTTGGTGCGGCTGCGCTTCTGGCTAATACTCGGGACGGATGGATGGGCATTTCTCATAACCTGCAGAAATTCTTCTGGGACCGTATTATGCATCCCTGGTGGGTAGGAGCGCCACCTGAACCATCATTAACGCGCATTGGAGTTGCTGAAGCATTTTCCAAGTGTGACGAGTTGGTCTATTGGTATGATGATTATTATCGGTATGTCTGCTACGCACATAATCTCTTTGGTTCGCCGTATGCAGAAGTCTGGACCAAAACACCGGGCAATATGAGTGTATCACATCTTCGTCAAATAAATGCTGGGCAACAGATTCAATTTACTGTTACAGTAAGGGATGCATCAGACGGAAGACGCCTGCGCTATGCCAAGGTCTGTCTAAACAAACCAGGCGACATTTATCAGGTAGGTTCAACCAACTCTAATGGACAGGTGACCTTCACGATTAGACCACAAACATCGGGAACAATGAAAGTAACAGTAACTCGTCTGCACAATGCCGACAATCTCAGCTATACCCAGTATCGTCCGTCACAAACGACCTGTCAAGTACTTGAGCCGCCAGGCGGTGGTCAATCCTCTCATTCAGATGAGCTAATACCGACTTCACTTTGTATCACAGAGTTAGCCACGGTTTCTAAAGCAAATCTATTCATATCCTACGGTATTCCGTTTTCAGGTGAAATCAATCTTGCAATTTATGATGCGAAGGGATCGTTGGTTTGGTCAGTGTCTCGCAGCCATCTTCAGCCAGAATTCTACCGGGAGACAATAAATACTGAAAACCTCTCCAGCGGTGTCTATTTTGTAGTGCTCAAACACAACAATGAGAAGGTTAGTAAGAAATTCCTGCTCATAAAGTAGGTTCAAAAAATGCCTTCGCCGTCTTCAATGAATCCATCTTTTTGTCATTGTAGGAGGTCGGGATGAAAGTTATGCTATTCTGCGTTCTCATTGCCTTAAGTTTTGGGCAGGTGAGCTGGGAAATAGAAGTTGTTGATACAATTGTGATGGGTCGTGGCACAAGTGGCATGGCAATTGCATTGGATACTTGTGGTATTCCCCACATTATTTATGTTAAACGAAACTCACTTCTTTATGCAACCCGAGTTGCAGATAGTGTTTGGGAAAAAGAGATAATCGATGCTAATTCTTCTTATTTCTGCCTTTCACTTGTGTTTGATAAACATAACATCCCTCATTGTAGCTACTATCGGTTAGTTGATCAAAAGAGTTACCTGTGTCATAGTTACAGAAATACCACTGGGTGGCACAATGATATCGTTGATTCCATATTAAGGGCATTACCATGGTCTAGGTCAGGTACATCAATTGATATTGATGCATTTAATAATTGTGGGATAGTGTATACTGCCTGGAATGCAGACGATTCAGTCTTTTATATTAAGTATGCCTATTTTAATGGCGCAACCTGGGATTTTTCAGTTGTTGAATATGATAGCAATTATGCAGGAGTGAATCTCCCACCCGATCTCTCTCCCTGCCTTAAGTTCAATAGTAATAATATACCTTATGTTGTCTATCATCATCTCTATGGCCAGCATGATACAATTAAATTAGCGCAGTGGAATGATAGTCTAAATAAATGGGATATTGAATCAGTGATGGATGAGCCTTATGGTTGCGCGCCCGTATCACTGACATTAGACAATCAGGATGTTCCGTATATTGCACACGGTGTTGATGTTGCGCTTTATTGCTCCTGGCGTGTTAATGGTATCTGGTATCATGAATGGGCAGGTAATATTGAACCAGGTTGGTTAGATGTATCACTGGCTATTGATGTTGGTATCAACAACAATCCTTTCATAGTATGTTCTGGACCGTTTCTATACCCCACTTATGTCTACAAGGATTCAATATGGCATCAAGGTATGATTATAGACAGTCTAGGTTCTGTGAACGGCACGGTCTTAAGCACTAATGGCGAGCCGCATGTTTGTTTTGATTGGCACAGCTATAATAATCAGACCAACATCGCTATGATTGCGTATGCCAAGGGCACTTTTGTGGGAATAAATGAAGAAAAAGAATATGGAATGAGGGAAATGGAATGTGGGTTGAAGGTTTATCCAAATATTTCCTCTGATATCATAAATATTGAATATTACCAGAGAGTTGCTGGTGATGCTGAACTGGCGTTTTATGATGTAAGTGGTTCCAAAAAGAAGTCAATAAAGTTAGGAAGTCGTCCGCCAGGGAATTACCAGGAGATTATGGATGTGCGCAATTTTCCTTCAGGTGTCTATTTTGTAGTCCTCAAACAGAACAATGAGCAGGTTAGTAAAAAATTCCTTCTCATAAAGTAGGATAAACAAAAAGCCTCCGCCGTTTTCGTAAAAGGAGCAAAGATGAAGAAATCGTTAGTTATTTCTATCGCAATTCTTGGTTTTGGTCAGATTAATTGGACCTACGAAACTGTTGATTCAATAGAAGGGTTAGAGGCGGGTATTGGTTTTGTCTCCTTAAAATTGGACAGTCTTATACAACCTCATATGGTTTATTATAAATTTGTATGGGATACTCTATACAATGATACAGGCTGGGCAAAGATCATTTATTCATATAAAACCGGCAGTCAATGGTTTTATGAAATTGTTGATAGTCTCTGGTAGCGTCCGACTTCAGTCGGACGAATCAGTTCACCGGTTTGTGAAGTCTGGCCTGATTGTCTTGGCTTTGTGCGATAAATCGCACCGCTACAATTAAGTTTCAATTTTGTTCTATGCACTCCTCACTTTTTCTCCCCTATAAGAATCTTGTCTTTCTTTGTAGTTACACTATTTTTATAGGACAAACAAGAGATTTTGCGGTAGATGTAGGGACAGCCCTTGTGGCTGTCCCTTATTTCTTATCTCATTATCTGGACCTTCCCGCACACTCTCTCTTTTTCACCCTGTAAAATTAAAAAGTAAACACCAGAACTGAGTTTTGAGGAATCCAATCTGTAAGAGTAAGTCCCAGGTTCAATAACTCCTTCAGCAATCTTTTTCACCCTTCTACCGAGTATATCATAGAGGCTTAAACGGATAAACTGTTTTTCAGGTATGGTGTATTGAATCCAGGCATTATCCCTGAAAACATTTGGAAAAACCAGAAAACTCAACCCTTTGCCTTCAATCTTTGACATCTCGCCCTCCGAAATTCCTGTTGAATTTAGGCTAATTACAGTAAAGTTATTACTATTGAGGCTATCAGAAATTGTGCCAGCTGCATAGATATTTCTATCAAAACCAAAAATTATTGAATTAGCGACATTAGCAATAAAACTCCCCCACCAATGCTTTTTGTATGTCCATTGTAGAGCACCAGATTCACTAAAGCAGATTATTGTGAAATAACTTTTCCCACCCTGCCAAGAATCGGATGTCATCCCACAGGCATAGATATTGCCAAGGCTATCATATGCGATTGATGTGCAATAACCCCAGGTTGTGTCAATATAATTCCACCTATAAGTTCCTAAGTCTGAGATACTTTCCACAAGAAAAAAGGGAATATCCCAACCATATGCTCCTGCTGTATAGAGATTTCCATCCGCACCGTATTCTCCGCAATAAAAACCATTGGGGTCATCAGGGCTTATGTAGGTCCATCGTTCATTTCCAGAAGTTGTCAAGGAAATTACAAGTCCCTGGCTGAAAACATAACCAGGACCCCACAAATAACAGGTACTACCAAATATGTAAAGGTTATTATCTGAACCATAGACAACACACTCGCCGTAATCGTAAATGCCACCAGGACCATTATAGAAATAAACCCATCGTTCTGAACCAGATAGAGTGAGTGAGATTACTGTAACATCTGTATTCCATTCTGGACCGGTATATCCAGCAACATAGATATTTTCATCTAAACCATAGGTGATGGACCTGCCTGGATTTGATTCACTGGAAGGGGTAGGATACACATAGGTCCAGCGTTCATTTCCATTGTTATCAAGGCTCACAACCAAAATCCTGCCCTGAACATCGTCTCCCACAGCATAAATATTTCCGTCACTACAATAACATATTGCATGGGCATAACTTACCGCAGGATATTGATATATCCATCGCTCACTACCATCTGTTGTAAGACTTACAATTGTAAAATGAAGGGCAGAATCGCTACCAGTGCAGTCACCAACCGCATAAATATTTCCATCGTTCCCATAGCAAACTGAATTACATACGTCCCAATTATTACCCAATGTTATAAATTTATATATCCAACGTTCAGAACCAGAATTGGTGAGACTGATAACTGTGAAATCCCGATTCGTGCTATCATGAAAGGTATAACCACCAGCGTATAAATTTCCATCAGCACCATAAACAAGACAATATGCAACATCATCTATAGTAACATTTCCGCCGCTATACCTATATATCCACCTCTCGGTTTGTGGGTAAGCGACAACTGAAATGATAAAAACAAGGACTGTAAGAACGAACTTTTGGTTAGTATTCATAACCACCTCCATTCGGGGCCCTCAATTTTGATTAATAGCATTGTTCCCAATCATCCATCTCTCTATCTACTCTCCAGAATTCAGAGCTAAATTCTGGAGGATTTTAGCTTTTGTTTCCCTTCCATCACCCACTTTTAGGTTGACTTTTTTGTAAAATTATAAACAAAAGAAGAAAATTGTCAAGACGGCGATTTAAATCCAAAAATAATCTTACCGAAATGGGGTTGTTTAATCAAAATTCGCTTTTAATAATTTTCTTGAAAAAATAGGACTGATTTCGGCAAAAATATATTTAAGTATTGAAATTTGAAAAACTTGTCTCTGAATTAAATTCAAGGCAAGCTCTGATGAAAATTAGGATTCCAATACTGTTAACCAATAACGAACAACGATACGGGCTGCGAAAACGAATAACGATAAGGGTTGCGACACAGCCTCTAAAGCCTTGCCCTACAGTCGGATTTAATTTGGGTAAGATTTTATTTTGATAAAAGACGTCATACGAGGTAATTGTTCAAAACTTGGTGGAGTATTAGTTTATTTAAAAACCTATAGATTTTTTCGTCCTTCGTCCGACTGAAGTCGGACGCTACAGCCTAGTTTATTTTTGCGGAATTTACTTATCGTTATTGGTTTTCCCGGCTGATTTTGTTATAGTGAATGAATTATCAGGAATAAGGATCCCTTTTTGTCTTTCTTTCCTCAAACCAGGAATAGACTGCCGGCACGATGAACCAGGTAATCATATGAACCATCATTCCACCAAAACTTGGTATTGCCATCGGAACCATTATCTCCTTGCCTGTGCCACCGAAGATAAAGATAGGCAAGAGCGCTAAAAATGTTGTGGTAACAGTCATAAATGCGGGTCTGAACCGTGCCCTGCCTGCCTCTACTGTCGCCTCAATGATTTCTTCTCTGGTCTTTGGCTTTTTGCGGGAAAAGACCTGGTCAAGATAGGTTGTAATCAAGATTGCATCATCATCCGCAATTCCAAATACCGCAATGAATCCAACCCAGACTGCAGTAGAAAAATTGAAGCCATAGATTGCAAGCAAAATGATTCCTCCGGCAAATGTTACAGGCACGGTAAAAAAGATATTCAGAACCTTACGATGAGACCTGAAATTCAAGAAGTTAATAACATAAATAATCAAAAGGCTTAAAGGCACTAACACAAATAACCTGCGCTGTGCCCGAAGCAGATTTTCAAACTGTCCTGACCACTGGATTGAATAACCCTGAGGAATTCTTCCTGCCATGTTCTGTGCCACTTTTTTACTTGCTTCTCTGACAAATCCCATCAAGTCACGACCCCGAACATTGACCAGGACATACGCACGAAGCATCCCATTTTCTGAATTGATCATTGAAGGACCTTCCACTATTCTTATCCGCGCAATCTGACCCAGAGGAACATAACCATTTTCCATTGTTGGCACAAGGACTCTGCTAATCTTCTCTGGAGTATCCCTCAATTCCCGGCTAATGCGCAACCTGATTGGGTAACGCTCCCTACCCTCAATCATCATTGTCAGGTTCTCACCTCCGATTACCATCTCCACAAGCTCCAATACATCACTCATCTTCAAACCATAACGGGCAATCTTCTCGCGGTCAGGGATGATTTCAAGATATGGTTTGCCTGTAATCTTTTCTGCATACAGGTCTTCTGCTCCCCGCACATCTTGAATGATATTCTTAATCTCTTCAGCCAGGCGCTGGAGTGTATCAATGTCGGGTCCAAAGATTTTTACACCCACTGGAGTTCTTATCCCGGTAGAAAGCATATCAATGCGATTCACAATCGGTTGTGTCCAGATATTACTGACACCGGGGAATCTCAATACTGAGTCAAGGCTGTGAATGAGTTTTTGCTTTGTCATACCCCTTCGCCAGTATCTCTTATCTTTTAGATTGATAACGGTCTCAAACATCTCAATCGGTGCTGGGTCTGTAGCAGTTTCAGCCCGGCCAAGTTTGCCAACCACCTCTTCAACTTCAGGAAAGGTCCTGATGATACTGTCCTGCAATTGCATTATTCGTAAAGCCTCGGTAAGTGAGACTGAGGGCGCAACCACTGGCATATACAGAATTGTGCCTTCATCAAATGGGGGCATAAACTCACTCCCAATCTTGGTGCTTAAAACGCCTGCTACTACAAGTAGCGCAACTGGTATTAAAAGAAATTTGCCACGGTTTCTCAAAACCCAGCGCAGAATCCTTTCGTATGTATTTAAAGAAAAACCAACAATTCTATTCTCTTCGGGAGGCCGCATTTTTCCACGCATAAGATAATAACTGAGCACGACTGTAAGTGTCAATGCAACAATAATTGAGGCGGCCAGGGCAAAGGTCTTGGTATAGGCAAGGGGCTTGAATAACTTTCCTTCCTGCGCCTCAAGGGCAAAGACTGGAATGAATGAGATGATTGTGCTTGTAATACCGGTCACGATTGCGGGACCAACCTCCTTTGCCGCATCAAGGATTAATAAAATTCGGTCTTTTTTCTCCTGATACATCACTGAATGACGATGGATGTTTTCGGTCATTACAATTCCCGCATCAACCAGGGTTCCAATGGCAATGGCGATACCACTCAAGGACATTATATTGGAATCAATCTTCAAGAAATACATTATTATAAATGACATTAGAACTGCTACAGGTAACCCAAGGGAGATAGTGATTGCTGAACGAAGATGGCCAAGAAGAATCAATACTACAAGAATACAGAATATTATCTCTTCTAAAAGTGTATCATTCAATGTATTCATTACCCGGTTGACAAGCTCGGTGCGGTCATAGAATGGAACGATTCTCACACCAGAAGGCAGGCCAGGTGTGATTTCATTTATCTTTTCTTTAATTTTTTTGATTACCTTTAATGGATTTTCCTTATATCTAACAATTACAACACCGCCAACAACCTCTTTACCATTCTTATCAAGTGCCCCGCGCCGAAAATCAGGTCCAATCTGTATCCGGGCAATATCTTTCAGGAAAACCGGTGTGCCATTATATGCGCCAACTCCTATTTTCTTCAAATCTTCAATTGAACGAATGAATCCAACTCCGCGAATGGTATACTCCATACCACCCTGTTCAATGACCTTTGCTCCTACATCAATATTTGAACTGCGTATGGCATTGTAGATATCAGAGAACTTTATCCCGTATATTGCAAGCCGATTTGGGTTAACATCAACCTGATATTGTTTTACAAAGCCGCCGACCGAGGCAACCTCTGATACACCTTCAACTGATTGCAATTGATATTTTATGTAAAAATCCTGAATTGAACGGAGTTCAGCAAGGGTATAATTATCACCTTCAACTGTATACCAGAATACCTGACCAAGTCCAGTCGCATCCGGTCCCAGAACTGGCACTACGCCTGCGGGCAAAATCATTGATGCCTCCTGGAGTTTTTCAAGGAGTCGGGACCTTGCCCAGTAGAAGTCAATGTTATCCTTGAATATGACATAAATCATTGAAAAGCCAAATGCGCTTGAGGCACGAATTGTCTTCACTCCTGGTATCCCCTGTAGCCTTGTAGACAGAGGATATGTTATCTGGTCTTCTATGGTGCGGGCATCCCGTCCTGGCCAGTCAACAAAGACAATCTGCTGATTCTCACCAATGTCAGGGATTGCATCAATTGGAATATTCTTTATTGCCTGAGTTCCTCCGATGATGATAATTATCGTAAGGAGTAACACCAGAAAGCGATTATGCAGACACCATTTGACAAGTTGTTCAATCATAATTATTCACCCCCTGTTTCAGTAGCTGAAGCGTCCATCTTCAGATGGACGAACATCTTTAGCATTAAAACCATAGACGACTGCTATCAATCTATGTAAGTGTTCAAAACCCGGTGAAAGATTGTAGCGGCACGATTTATCGTGCAAAATATTTCGATAATTAAAAATAAAAATGTGCTATAAATGGCACAGCTACTCGGCATTATCCCAGAAACCGTTTCGGGGCAGCCCTCTCCCCGCCAGAGCGGGGAGAGCGTAAGGGTGAGGGGTACAATTACCAGGTTATTTAAAACAAATTTATCAATGCTTGTGCTCAACTGGTTTCTCCTTAACTTCTTCTCCTGCCCCATAAAGCAGAGACTGTCCACGGGCAAGCGTGGTCTGGGAATCAAGCAGGAAATTTCCTTCAGTAACAACCTTCTCATTTTCTGACAAGCCTTTGATAACCTGTACATATTCTTCTGTCTCCATTCCAGTAATGACATTTCTCATTTCATAATTACCCGGACCGACCTCTACATATACAACCTTTCTCTGTCCTGTATCAATTATGGCGTTTGCAGGTATTGATAGGTATCTACCCACAGGAATTTCAATGATTACATCCGCATACATTTCTGAAAATAATTTAACAGGAGGTCTATCGATCTTTATCCGCGCCTTTGCACTACGGGTCATTGGGCTTATCTGCGTTTCGATTGCCTTAATAGTCCCGATGAATTCTTTTTCAGGAAAGGCAGAAAATCTAATTTTCACATCCTTTCCCTTTTTGACAATTCCAATATCCTGCTCATAGATTTCTGCAACCAGCCAGGCACACTTTAAGTCAGGTAGTATCAAAGATTCATCAGGAGCTCGCTGCCTTCTCATCTGTGTAATATCTGCCTCAGAAAAGCCCAGCTGTTTTAACTTCAAAGTAGTTGCTTTATAGAGCTCTGAATTTGCACTATCGGATGTGAGCAATTCCTGTTGTAGCATATATAATTCCTCATCCTTGATAACCTTTGCCGGAACAGACATGCGCTTTGTTAAATTTTTTATCTCGGCAGGAGCAGTCTTTATTTTCAAAACCGCCACCTTCTCACTATCAATTACAACCCTGTTCTCGCTTCCTTTATATACAGGAATTAAAGCCATTCCACAGATTGGACATTTGCCCGGCTTGTCAGAATGGACTGCGGGATGCATTGAACAGGTCCAGTAACTGATTTCGGTTGTATCATGCTGAACTTGTGTCAAATGCTCTTGCTGTCTGACAGGTTGACCCGAAATATCCTCAGTGCGATGAATCGCACCGCTACTGGTATTATTCAAATATTTCTCGGGATTTTCAAGAAATCTCTTATCACAACCCGGGCAGCAGAAATAGTATCTATTGCCCTGATAATCAACAAATGGTGTATGCTTTGTTATCTTGAACTTTTCACCCGTCACCGGACAGATGACTTCTTTTCCAATCTCGGAAGCAGAAGTCTTCGGCTTTTGTGTATCTGTGCAGGCAATAAAAAGTATACCCGCAATCAGAATTGCACCAAATAAGGTTAAGACCAAACCCTTCATTTTACCTCCTTATAAGTGATAACAAAAGATAAACCAGAAAGTTACGCCTTCCTGATGATTCAATCATACAAGGCTGTTTCGCAATGTCATTGCAAGGGAATGAAATGAGTTGCCAGGCGATGGCTTCCTCGCTTGGCCCG
>FWPV01015799.1_pt1 | contig 10775 bp, 7 predicted proteins | sample 2228371 | NCBI WGS metagenome assembly FWPV01 (sample SAMEA103939776, study PRJEB20133) | metagenome | reverse complement strand
ATATATTTTTTTTTCTTATCTTATATTTTTAAAGAATTCTATCTTGAAAACAAATATAAAAATTACTTTAAGGATAAATATGTTTAAACCTTCCCTGTGGCTTATCCTTTTTCTTTTGGGTCTGGCTACTTTATCAGCCACAGCGATGCCACCTCACCCTGAGGTATTAACCCGTTTTATAGATGAAGGTAGGTTTCAAGAATATATCAATATGCGGATTTCCGCTCTCGCTAAAGGTGTGGATACCCCTTTTGAGTTTAATCGTTTACTTATAAGACGCGATGGCTGCGACGAAGTTGAGTTGAGGGCTGTTTGTATCTTAGTAGATTTCAACGATAAACCAGCGGATACCGCAAGATACTCTGTGGCTCATTTCCAATCAATGCTCTTTTCTGTTAATGAATACCGAACCGGCAGTATGCGAGATTGGTATTTGGAAAATTCATACGGTAATGTTCATATCTTAGGCGAGGTATATGGTTGGTATCGAATGCCCCAATCTTATGACTATTACTGCAATGGCCAACATGGATTTGGGGAGTATCCTCAGAACGCTCAAGGACTTACCCGAGACGCCCTCCTTGCCGCCGATAGAGATATCAATTTTAGGGATTTTGATAACGACGACAATGGCATCGTAGAAGCCTTATTTATCGTTCATTCAGGTCCTGGCGCAGAAGCAACCGGATCGCGCAACGATATATGGTCGCATGCTTGGTTTGTGCCTGAAAATGTGAGATGTGACCAGATGCAATTTGCCAGATATGCAATGGAACCAGAAAATGGCAACATCGGAGTTTTTGGGCACGAATTAGGGCACTCCCTTTTCGGTTTACCCGACCTCTATGACGGCACATACGAATCGGCTGGAGTCGGTATGTGGTCTATGATGGCGGCTGGCTCTTGGGGTGGTGGTGGAAATAGCCCGGTGCACTTCGATGCGTGGTGCAAGAGCCGAATCGGCTTCGCCAACCCCTTTCCAATAATTGAAAACCAGCGAAACATCCGCATTCAACCTATAGAAAATGAGCCTGATATATTATTAGTATGGCGGTTGAACGATTGGGGCCGGCAATACTTTTTAGTGGAGAATCGTCAACGCATCGGTTTTGACCAGTCCATTCCCGCAAGTGGTATGTTAATCTGGCATATAGATGAAAATATGGAGGACAATACCCATCCTTGGCGGCCCGATTCAGGTGGCGCATTGCATTATATGGTAGCGCTCGAGCAGGCGGACGGTCAATATCACCTCGAACGCAATATAAATAATGGCGATAGTGGCGACCCTTGGCCCGGCTCTACCCACAATGATATTTTCAACGACGATACAGTCCCCGATGCCCGAGACTACTTCCGTCGAGAAACCGACATTCAAATATCCAATATTGAACAGGAAAACGACCGTTCCATCAGTTGTGATATTTCGGTTACCCCAGGCGTAAGCCCCGAGGAACTTAATTTATTCTTGCTTGAGCGCATTCCTGAAACTCATCTCTTTCCTCACCCCGATGTAAGAGGCGATTCGGTTCTCACTGACGAAGTAACCTTAATTACCCAATTGCTTTACAGTTTGGGAGTGGAAATCGACGGACGGGGACGCGAACTGCCCGATAACATCTTTACTTATAATGTAATATTATATATCGAACCCTGGCGAGACGAAGATAACCCCGACACCGGACTGAGCGCCGCTGAGCAAAATCTATTTATGACCTTTTTAGATTTAGGCAAGAAGATTATTATGATAGGTCCTGATATCGCTTATAATATCTATGACGACCATCTATTATGGAGTTATCTAAATGCTGAATTCATAGCAGATGGAACCTCCCGAGAGGATGGCAATATTCGCCGTCTGGTCGCAAATCCTGAGGCGCGTTTTGCCGGGCAAAACTTCGTCTATAAATACCGCGGATTATGTGACCACTATATTGATATTATCAATCCTTTAAACAACGCTAAATATCTATACACCGACCAAACTGACCAAATACGAGGTATAAGTTATACCGGTGACAATGGTTATCGGGTAATATTGCAACCCTTCTATTTCGGCGGTATGGTAGATTGGGGCGGTAGTAAACAACGACTGCTGATGCACTATTTTCATTTTTTGAGGTTTAATGTTATGCCTAATGGGTTGCCAAAACCAATACTATCATACCCCAATAAAACTCAATGGTGGTCGGTCTACCCTAACCCCTTTAATAATAAAGTAGTCATATGCCGAGCGGGCAATCTGGCTAAAAGCCAATTGAAAATTGTGGATCTTTCCGGTAGATTAATACAAAGTCTATACCTTGCGGAAGGTGCGACTCATTTGATTTGGCATCCTTTTAATATGACTTCGGGCGTTTATTTTATTATCCCCGAAGGACCTATTAATGTTCAACCCATTAAAATTGAATATATTAGATAAATATTCTTGTAACATATGCGACACATAATCTATCGCAGTGATACACGAGATATATCAACCATCCCGAATGGCTCGTTTCATTAAAAGTAATCTAAAATCAAAACATATGGTTCGAGAATATCCGAAACAGGTGTGTAGGATTAATATGGAATTTAGATTAAGACGAAAAATCAAAGAACTAATAAAAATCCACATCCCCGACGAGGTTCAGTTTGATTGACCTACCGCCACCGGCAGGCACACCACCCTACACGCGGGGTATTCACAAAGATATGTATCGCAGTCGCCTTTGGACGATGCGCCAATACTCCGGCTACGCTACTGCATCCGAAACCAATGCCCGCTACCGCAAGATGTTAGCCGAAGGACAAACTGGCTTATCAGTAGCCTTTGACCTTCCCACTCAAATAGGCTACGACCCTGACCACCCACTAGCCCGAGGCGAAGTGGGGCGGGTTGGCGTGTCTATTGCCTCACTAGAAGATATGGAACGGCTATTTGACGGTATTCCCCTTAAAGATGTATCAACCTCAATGACCATCAATTCCACCGCCGCAACTATACTTGCCTTTTATATTGCTACCGCCAAACGCCAAGAAGGTATCTTTAACCCAGCCCCAGATTTGCTATCCAAACTTAGAGGAACAGTGCAAAATGATGTTTTAAAAGAATACATCGCCCGCGGAACCTATATCTATCCCCCCGCACCATCTATGCGACTGACCGTGGATATTATGCGCTACTGTGCGGAAAATATCCCCCAATGGAATAGCATATCTATTTCCGGTTATCATATACGGGAAGCCGGCTCAACCGCAGCGCAAGAGATAGCCTTCACTTTAGCCAACGGTATCGCTTATGTCCAAACCGCTATAGAGGCTGGACTTGATGTGGATACTTTTGCCCCTAGAATATCCTTTTTTTTCAATGCTCATATTAATCTATTTGAGGAAGTGGCTAAATTCCGCGCAGCCAGGCGGATGTGGTGTAAAATTATGCGGGAACGCTTCAGAGCCAAAGACCCACGCAGTTGGCAATTGCGTTTTCACACCCAAACGGCGGGCTCTTCACTGACCGCCCAACAACCCGAAGTCAACATCGTGCGCACCACTTTGGAAGCGCTCGCTGCAGTGTTCGGCGGAACTCAATCGCTTCATACTAACTCAATGGACGAAGCACTAGGTCTACCCACCGAAGCCACAGCCAGACTGGCTCTGCGAACCCAACAGGTCATCGCCTACGAATCCGGCGTGGTGGATGAACCCGACCCTCTCGGAGGTGCGCCATACATAGAACAACTAACTGACCGACTGGAAGAGGAAGCCAGTAAAGAAATCGAAATCATTGACCGCCTCGGTGGCGCGGTTAAAGCCGTTGAATTAGGTTATCAAGCCGACGCAATCGCTAAATCCGCCTACCGCTTTCAACAAGAGGTCGAAACTGGGAAAAGGGTTATCGTCGGGGTTAATCGCTTTGTTCTATCCGACGAAAAACCGCCCGAGATCTTGAAAATACCACCTACGGCTGAAAAGGAACAGATAGAGCGCGTGCAAATTCTCAAAAAGAAGCGAGACAATCAACTTACCAAAGCGCGTCTTGAAGATATTAAAGCAGCGGCTGCAGAGGAAAATACTCCGCTGATGGAGCCCATCTTAGCCGCAGTTGAAACCTACGCCACTGTCGGCGAAGTTGCGGATGCCCTGCGTGAAATCTGGGGCGAGTATACAAAAAGATGATAAATGAATTTTAATCTATAAAGTGCATATAGTCCATAAAGTCCACTCAAAATAAAAAATAAATTATTATATTATATTTAAATAATCATAGTTTAAAAGGAGTTATATGGCTGATAAGTCATCTGAACGAACTCGAGCGTTAGAACTTGCTATGGCAGAAATTGAAAAGCAGTATGGGCGAGGTTCTGTGATGCGCTTGGGTGATGAATCTATGCGCATAAAGGTCGATACCATATCGACCGGTTCATTAGCGCTGGACGCGGCACTCGGGGTGGGTGGAGTACCTCGCGGCAGGGTGGTTGAAATATTTGGTCCTGAATCATCCGGCAAGACCACTTTAGCCTTGCACATTATCGCTAACGCTCAAAAAACGGGCGGAACAGCGGCTTTTATAGATGCCGAGCACGCCCTTGACCCCAACTATGCCGCTGCGCTGGGCGTCGATACCGCTAATCTTTTAATATCCCAACCCGACACTGGTGAACAAGCGCTCGATATCGCCGAAACATTGGTTCGCTCTGGTGCAGTGGATGCAGTGGTGGTCGATTCGGTAGCCGCTTTAGTGCCAAAAGTTGAAATAGAAGGCGATATGGGTGACCAGCAAGTCGGTTTGCAGGCTCGCCTGATGTCCCGAGCCCTGCGCAAATTAACCGGCACAGTCTCCAAATCAAATACCTGCTTCATATTCATAAACCAGATACGAATGAAAATCGGACAGATGTGGGGCAATCCTGAAACCACCCCCGGTGGAGTAGCCCTTAAATTCCACGCTACCGTGCGGATGGAGATACGACGAGTGGGGTCAATTAAAGACGGAACGGATGTTATAGGCAATCGCACTCGCGTCAAAATCGTCAAAAACAAAGTCGCACCCCCCTTTAAAGAGGTCGAATTTGATATCCTTTATGGAAAAGGAATCTCAACTTTAGGCGAAATAGTAGACTTAGGCACCGAAACCGGAGTGTTAAAGCGCAGTGGGACCTGGTTCTCATATGGTGAAGAGAGACTCGGACAAGGAAGGGATAGGGTTATTACTTTGCTCGCCGACAACGAAAAATTGCGCTCTGAAATCGAAGCCAAAGTCCGTCAAATCTTAAGTCTACATCCTATTTCAACAATACGCTCATCCTCAAGTATAGACGACTTTTAGAATTAATCTTACAAAAATAAATAGGGGGTATCACAAATTAGTGATACCCCCTTACCATTTATTATTTAACCCTAATTATACACATCCGGTCGGTTTAGCCAGACCCGCAACCTTACAAGCGCCTTTCGCAGGACCTGAAGGAAACATATCGTAAATCTCCTTTAAAGAAAACCCCGTATCTTTGCAAAGTTTTCGCACCATCGGGGCTACCCCAAATTTAGCATAGTAATTGCGCAGATAATTTATAACCTTCCAGTGGTTTTCAGTCAGAACTTCTATACCTTCTGTGCTTGCTAACGCTAAAGCAATCCGTTCGTTCCAGAGTGATGGCTCAGCAATAAATCCATCTTCGTCAACTTCTATATCAATATCTTGCCATACTAATTTGGGCATAATGCTTCTCCTAAATGTTTGATTTTTAAGGGAAAAATTAGTCTGTAGGATGTGTAATTATAAAGTGGGCGATATTGGATTCGAACCAACGACCTCCTGCTTGTAAGGCAGGCGCTCTGGACCATCTGAGCTAATCGCCCTAAAATACCTATTTAGTTTTCGGTTTGATGCCATCTTGTTTGGGCGCTTCCCGCTCCGATTTATACAAAATAGCAACGGGAAATACCACCACATACGCCAACAACAAGATCAATGGCGCAACTGTCCTGGATAAGGGATTATCCCACGGTCCTTGCGACATTAATATGAAGCCGATTATTAAGAGAACCAATCCTATTAAATATAGAATTATATTAATTCGGCTTATCCGCAAAGGTGGGAAAAAAGACTTTTCTGGGGTTTTCTTGACAGCCATTTATCTTCCAAAATTATTATATATTGATTAAAATATGATATTCATTAGATAATGACAAGGATTTTTAGAACTTTTAATGAAACCCTATTAAAATCCTGTATTAATTGAAAAATAATACTGCGGAACCATCTTTTGGTCAATATTATGTGGTGACCACGCCACATCCCATTGGAGCGGGAAGATGCCTAAATCCAACCTGATACCAAAGCCGAATCCAAAAGTAGCCCGCTGTTTCTCCAAAGAAGTGTTCCTATCTCTCGGGTCCCAGGCTATGCCCGTATCGGCAAAGAAACATCCCCGCACATTTCTAAAATAAGCCGGTATCGGAAAACCAAATTTTAAGTAGCGAATAAATGGGAATCTAAATTCAAGATTGTTAAGAATATAACGCGTTCCTGCTCGATTATAATAGCCAACCCCCCTTAAAGGACCCACGAAATTTGAAAAATAAATATCTTCGACCCGTTCAACCAGTGGCTTTCCCTCATCATTATCATACTTTGGGTTAAACCAATTGCTTAGCCCTCCTAAAAAGAATTTTTGGGGATTAGTTCCCTCAGAACCTCCACCGCTAAATCTTATCCCTAAAGTATAGTTTTTATGATAGTTAATATAATATCGCCAATCGAACGATAAAGTCCTGAACGATATTTTCTGATCACCTACCCCGACAGCCGGGCTAAATTGAGCGTCTACCCGCCATCTCCCTCCATTGGCGGGTTCCACGCTGGAGTGCCATATCGAAGTATCGTGAACATAACCAATATGGGGAATAATTGTAGAACGACGCTCCTGGGACTGGTAATATTCTCGGTATTCGTTATTACGCAACTCCCCAACTAAGACCGACCGCTCAATTATGGAATAATCACCAGTGAATTCAACCCGATTGTATCTATTCAATGGATAAGACGAGCCGAGGAATATTCCATAGTTTCTATCTCGTAATAAACCATAATCAAAAGGATAAGCATAGTGATAAATCCCTAAACTTAAGTCCATTCTTCGCGCCAAATACTGGTAAGCGGTGAAAAAATTACTATTCTCTGTTGATCGATTGACATCTGCGGCAAGATAGATGTGGTGATTGCCTAAAACATCTGAAAATAAAACTACCGCGGTGCCCTGAGTCTTGAAATACGGGTTATAAGACGCCGCCACATAGAACATATCGGGGGTTAATTGAACTTTATAATTGTGGCTACTATATCGCCCTTCGGAATCACGCGTGCGGCTGGTCAGTGCAGTGGTATCTTGAGCCTCTTTTTTCTTAGTGCTGTCCATCATCACGAACAACCTATCAAAAACATAGTGGCTATAATCACTTGACGATACAAAAAACTCACCATTCTTCCCCCCAGCAGGACTTATCCTTTCAGCCTTCGGGATATCTGTTGCGGTGATATCTAAGTTCTTATCATTTAAGAAATTGTGCTTTATATAAATATCATATCCGTTGTCATAATATACCGTAAAAGCCAATGATTGGGCTTTCAAACTAACCGATGGTTGAAAAGCACCGGTTACGATATTAGTAAGGGCTCGCCTTTCACCGGTAATCAAATTATGAAGATATAAATTATAAGCCCCACTTATATTGCTGACATATAAAATAGTGCTATCGCGAGGCATCCAAAGTGGGGTGCGCACTATTTGAGCATCGAAGGTCAACCTCCGAATAACACCGCTACCGCACTCAATCTCATAAACATCAAACTCGTCTATAGGGTGATTGAACAATGTATTAGCGGGAACTTTATCAAGACCACCACGGTTGGAGGTGAAAAGTATCCGTGTTCCATCTAAAGACCAGGATGGGTCATCGTCGTCAAATAGGTCATCAGTAATAAGTTTCAATTCTCCGTTTATTAAATTATACACCGCAATATCACTCTTGCCATCTAAAACCATCACGAAAGCAATCTCATCTCCGCGCGGGGACCAGGCAGGGCTGAAAATCCCATCGGTTTTGAATTTTAATTGCTTTATGACCTTTGCCTTTTTAACATCCACAATATAAAGTGCGTCCTGTTTGCCTGCCTTGGCGGCTAAAACTATCCGCGTCCCATCTGGAGACCAAGAGATACCGGGTCTCAACCAGTGCAACTCCTCAAACTGACCAGTCCGTTGGCCATGCACCAGACGCTTCTCAATTTTACCATCTATAGTGCGCATAAGATAGACATCAAAGTAATCGGAGCGGTCGGATAAAAAGGCTATATAATTCCCATCGGGTGATAACGACGGACTATTATTAATATAGCAATACTCTCTTTTATGATTTGTCAGGGCATTAGCATATCTATCTGGCGGGTCCATTTTTGCTACCTGAGGCCAATAGCGCTCCTTTATCCATCGACGCCATCTTTTTGATAACTCTTCAGTATCTATACCTATAGATACTTTTAATGCCTTGTCGAAATCCCGCAACCCTCTTAATTGATGCAAAATTTCGGCTATCTTTTCGTCACCATAACGATTGGCGATGTAATACAAAATTGACTGCCCACACTTATATAAACCTAAATAACCTAATTCATCAAGTTCGTAAATTTCGGGTATCAGGTCATTAACCACCGCATCGCGCAGGAACATCTCGGTCTCTCGGTCCAGCCCACCGCGAGATTGATACTCAGCAAGACCTTCTGTGAACCAAAGCGGCAAATTTGATTGACTTATACCGCTTATTATTGCTCCAAAGCCCTCTCCATAAAGAAGTTTTAGCATTATAACATGGGTTAACTCGTGATGGATTACATGGCGAAACTTCTCGTGGTCACCTTCAAATGGCACTACCGCTCGCACCTTCAAGAACTCAGTAAATCCACCTACCCCCTCTTCAGGCTGTTCACTGGTTACATTAGTCTGGGTAAAATCGTTATGTGATTTGTAGGTAATCATCGTGATGGGGTCTTGGGTTGGAACTGAATAGCGAAACCCCCTCACCAATTTCATATACGCGTCTTCGGCGACTTCCGCGGCAAAATCGGCTACCAGACGACCATTTTGATTATAGTATATGTTGAAATGCTCGGTGGCTAAATATTGCCACTTAAAATAGGTGTATTGAACCTTATTCTTTCCAAATGATTGGGCATAGGTAGGGGTTGACAAAGTAAAAAGTAAGGATATGAAAATAAGTATCTTAAAGATAGTCATTCCCCATTTACTGTTCATCACCCTCATATCCCCAGGTGTTTTTAAATATATATTTCTATTTAACTTACTTAAAAATAACATCATTACTTACACCCATTAAAAATTATTATACATAAGCGTGGAGACCCCCGAAGAAATAGTTCCCGAAAAATGAGAGCAACACCACAAGAAACCCCACTACCGATAAAACCGCTGCCCGACGGTCTCGCCACCCGCGCAGGTATCTCGCATGCAAATAACCCGAATAGAACAGCCAAGTTATAAGCGCACCGACCTCCTTCGGGTCCCAAGACCAAAATTGACCCCAAGCCTGCTCTGCCCAAATTGCACCCGCAAATAACGCCCCTATTGTATACAATGGATAGCCCAGAGTTACCGCTTTATAAGAAATTTCATCCAATAATTCATCCGGGATGCTAAACTGTTCACCAGATAAACGACCGATCCGCAAGAACAATGGCAATAAAGGTATTGTTAATAACAAACTTAAGAGATAGGCTATCCCAATAAACTCAAAAAGCAACCAATACGATTTAACCGATACCAGCGAAGGACTCATAAGCGTATCAGTTAATTTAATCCAATTAGTTTTAATTAATACTCCCTCCAGCAAGGCTCCGCTTAAAAAGATGAACACCACTACAATGAAAAGCCAACTGCCAAAGCCGTTAAACCTATGTTTTCTTGACCATATCGGTTGAAGTGAAGTATAAATTGCCCCAAATATAAATCCCAACCCCAATAAAATAAAATACCCACCCAAATTAATATTCCAATCTTTCGGTCCTAAAATAGAGAACGGTGAAGGTGGTTTAACCCCAAATAACGACAATATTAAAAGTATGGCAAAGGGAGTTATTATTAGATTAATCAATATATTACGCTGGGCTTTGACTTTCAATTCAGGGATTAGACCTTTAACATCATATTGCTTAAGCAAATACACCCCACTAGCGGCAAATGACACTAAGAAACAACCCGTCCCCAATGCTGCCAGCGAGACATGAATAGCCAGCCAAATACTCCGCAAGGCTGGCATCAACGATTGCGAAGCCTCCTTCGGTAGTAAAGCCGCGGCAACCATCAACATAAACACCACCGGTGAAATAAATATCCCTATCTCTCTGCGCCGATATCTAAAATAGACTATAAGCAAGGTTATAACCGCCATCCAAGACATAAGCGACATATACTCATACATATTTGAAAGTGGGATATGATTTATAGTTATCCACCGCACGACGAAGCCTACAGTGTGGGGGATTAAACCCCCTAGCATCGCTCCGATGCCGATATGGCTAAATACCTTGCTCTTAAATGCCCCGTATAATATAAATGCTATAAAACCTATAAAATAGGCGGCAAATGCAAGATAAAAGAAATTAATATCTAAAGTAACGGACATTTTCAAATTTATTTAAAACAAAATTATATAATACTATATAACTTCTTTGAAATATTCATTAAGTATACAATAGCCGCATCTCTAATGCGGAGATT
>FWPV01015798.1_pt1 | contig 10775 bp, 6 predicted proteins | sample 2228371 | NCBI WGS metagenome assembly FWPV01 (sample SAMEA103939776, study PRJEB20133) | metagenome | reverse complement strand
AATTACTATTTTATCAGCTTCCTGTCTATATATCTTTTTTGATATGATTATGCTTATCTCATATAAAACAAGCAAAGGAAATGCCACAAGCAACTGGCTGAAAACATCAGGCGAAGGAGTGATAATTCCTGCAATGATAAGAATGATAATAACTGCATGGCGGCGGTATGTCTTTAAGAAATCAGGGGTAAGCACGCCAATTTTTGTAAGGAAAAAAACCACAACAGGCAGTTCAAAAACTACTCCTGAAGCCATACCAATGCCTGTTACCGTTGATACATAGGACATCAGTCTGATATTGTTTTGTGCCATATCACTCACCCTGTAATTGATCAGAAAATTAACGGTAAGCGGACAAATAATGAAATAACCGAATAAAACGCCTGTGAAAAAGAGCAATGATATTGCTAAAACAGCACCGCGGGCTATCATCCGTTCTCTGTGATATAATGCAGGCCTTACAAAACGCCAGAATTCATAAAACACATAAGGCGATGCGACAATCAATCCGGTAATAATCGATATCTTAATATGGGTAGTAAACTGGCCGGCCATTTCAATACTTTGCAGCACAATAGGCTTTGTATTGAGGCAGAGTTTGGGAACATTAATCAGCTGACCCAACTGGCAAAATAACCGGTTGGTAATAAAATCGGCATTGCTAGGCCCAAGAATAATAACATCAAATACAATGCGTTTATAAATAAAGGCAATTACTGCCAGTACAATAATGGCAACCAGTGACCTGATAATATGCCAGCGTAACTCTTCAAGGTGTTCAAGGAAAGTCATCTCACCTTTCTTTTTCTCTGCCATTTTTTTTATGAGTATTTTGTTATTTCACAAGCTCAAAATTAAATTTAACTTTTTTTAATGTTCAATATTTATGAAAAATTATTAACTTTAGTTTACAAATGTATTGATTATCCTAAATAGTTCAGAGCGGTTTTTTAAGGCTCTTCGCTATTATTTAACCAAATCAATATATGATATTGTATAAAGAGTTCTTAATATAATCAACCCGGAGTATTTGTCTATCACCCATAATTATTATGAAAAATTTTCCAGAAATGAATGTTGGGGCAGAAATTTCATTACATGATGTTTTAAAGAAGTACTTTGGTTTTACAAGTTTCAAAGGTAATCAGGAGCTTATTATCCGTAATGTTATGGCGGGGAAGGATACTTTTGTGCTGATGCCAACCGGCGGAGGCAAATCGCTTTGTTACCAGTTGCCTGCCCTTATCCTTGATGGAACGGCCATTATTATTTCCCCTCTTATTGCATTGATGAAGAATCAGGTTGATTCGATGCGAAGTTTCAGCGAAGACGAAGGAGTTGCACATTTTCTTAACTCATCATTAAATAAAGCGGCAATAACCAAAGTTAAAAATGATATTATTGAAGGCAGGACAAAATTGCTTTATATAGCCCCCGAATCGCTTACAAAGGAAGATAATGTTCAATTTCTCAGACAGGTAAAAATATCATTTTATGCTATTGACGAAGCACATTGTATATCAGAATGGGGGCATGATTTCAGGCCTGAATACAGGCGAATAAGGCCAATCATCAATGATATAGGCCAGGCTCCGATTATGGCTCTGACAGCCACAGCCACACCTAAAGTGCAGCATGATATTCAGAAAAACCTTGGAATGCTTGATGCCAGTGTATTTAAATCATCATTCCGCAGGCCTAATCTTTACTATGAAGTCAGACCCAAAAAAAATGTTACCAAGGAAATCATCAAGTACATAAAGAATAATCCGGGTAAATCGGGTATTATTTATTGCCTTAGCCGGAAAAAAGTTGAAGAGCTTGCAGAAACACTAAAAGTGAATGGCATCAGGGCTCTGCCCTATCATGCCGGGCTTGATTCGGCAACCCGCAGCGCTAACCAGGATAAATTTCTGCTTGAAGAGGTTGACGTGATTGTAGCAACTATTGCTTTCGGGATGGGAATTGACAAACCTGACGTAAGGTTTGTCATACACTATGATATTCCCAAAAGCCTTGAAGGTTATTATCAGGAAACCGGAAGAGCAGGGCGAGACGGAGGTGAGGGTAAATGCATTGCTTTTTACAGCTACAAGGATATACAAAAACTCGAAAAATTCATGCAAGGCAAGCCAATTGCCGAGCAGGAAATAGGCAAACAATTATTGCTCGAAACAGTTGCTTACGCCGAATCATCAGTATGCAGGCCAAAACTGTTGCTGCATTATTTCGGCGAAGAAATGAAGGGCTCGTGCGAAAATTGTGATAACTGCCTGCATCCGAAGACAAATTTCGAAGGTAAGGAATATATTATTAAAGTTTTGCAGGCTGTCATTGCTGTAAAAGAAAAGTTTAAAGCCGACCATATTGCCAACCTCCTGGCAGGTATTAAAACCAGCGCCATAAAGTCATATAATCATCACCTGCTGGATATATTCGGATCAGGAAAAGACAAGGATGAAAAGTTCTGGAACATGGTTATAAGGCAGGCTCTTATAGCCCGGCTTATACAAAAGGATATAGAAAATTACGGCTTGTTGAAGATGGATCCCAAAGGAATGGAATATCTTCAAAATCCATATTCTATTATGCTTTCTGAAGACCATGATTATTCTGATACGGATGAAGAAGAAGAAAGCTTTGCAGGCCCTGAAAGGCCGGGCACTGTTGACGAGGAATTATTCAATATTCTGAAAAACCTTCGTAAAAAAATTTCAAAACAACTAAACCTGCCGCCTTTTGTCATATTCCAGGATCCTTCTCTTGAAGATATGGCCATACAATATCCTGTTACCATCGAAGAATTGCAAAACATTACAGGTGTGGGAGCCGGTAAGGCAAAAAGATACGGAAAAGAATATGTTGACCTAATTAAAAGCTATGTTGATGAAAAAGAAATCATCAGACCTCAGGATATGGTGGTCAAATCGGTGGTCAATAAAAGCGGCCTGAAAGTATATATTATCCAAAGCATTGACAGGAAAATGGACCTGGAAGATATTGCATCAGCAAAAAACCTTGATATGAGCGAGCTGCTTGATGAAATTGAGGCTATTGTAAATTCGGGAACAAGGCTTAATATCGATTATTACATTGATTATGTGCTCGATAAGGAACACCAGCAGGAAATTTTCGATTATTTCCGCGGAGAGGCTGAAAGTGGTTCTATTGAAGAAGCAATAAAAGAATTGGGCGAGGATAATTATACCGAAGAAGAAATCAGGCTTATGCGTATCAAATTTATATCTGAAATGGGTAATTAACTTTTAAATTCAAGCAATATGAAAAAGTTTACTTTAATACTATCGTGCCTTATTATTGCTGGTTATGTTTACACACAGCAACCGGTTATACTTAATTTTGAAACGCACTCTATTCTTCCCGGAGCTGATAACAACATGGTTCTATGCCAGTATGCCGAACCGGGCAACGGTGGTTCAGGTATCTTATGGGATTTCTCTGCACTTAAAGCTACTTCTGACTTTACAGGATTCGTAAACAATGATAGCAAAGCAAAAACAACCGGTTATTTTAGTTCTGCCAATACGGTTCTTGAGGAATTCAATAACCGTTTTTATCTCAGAATAAGCAGCGACAAAACTGAACAAATAGGTTATGCCTCGGCCAATAACAGCGTTATTGTTACGTATGACCAGCCTTTTGTAAAAATGGTTTTTCCGTTTACCATGAATGACCGGTACGACGGAGTATTTTCAGGGACAATGAAAATCGGACAGTCAGAATTCCCGATAAACGGGTTTTATGAAGTTGCTGCCGACGGGTATGGTAAACTGGTTTTGCCCGGTAATGTTACTGTAGATAATGCACTCAGGGTAAAAACATCAAAAACCTACAATGTTCAATTAAATGATCTTACCCAGCATGTTGAAATTAATACTTATCGCTGGTATGGGTGTTGTAACCGATATCCCTTGCTTGTGCTTACTTCGGTAAAAACCTCAGCCGGATCATCAACATACACCGAATTTCAGGCAGCCTATAACAATGCTGTAAATGTGGCATTGCCGCTTACTGAACAATATAAAAATAATACCCGGTTTACTGTTTATCCCAATCCTGCCGATGGAATTGTAACTGTTGATTATTCGGTAACAAGTCCTTGCAAAGTGATTATTGATTTATATGACAATTCCGGAAGAAAAGTTAAAAATCTGTTAAACAATAAATTAGAAACAGGAAATTACAATCTTATTTTTAATACAGATAATGATCAGTTAGCACCCGGTTTCTATTTCATCAGGGCTGACTTTGGTGGCACAGTTAGAAAAGAAAGCATTATAATATCAGAATAACAATCAGGCAAAGGAATTTCAGAAATTTCCATAACATTAAGAAATAGAAGAAATTATCGGAAAGTTCCTTTGACATAGTTGAATATTAATGCGTCACCTGTTTACTTTTCTGCCTTTCCAATTATAAGGGAGGAATATATTAATACAAAGAATTGTTATTAAATAAAAGGGATATAACAAGGAAGAAAAAAAATAAAAAACCAGGCGGAATTTAATTCTGAAGAATTTCAGCAGGTAATTGAGGAATAATCCGTCGGTTACCAGTTTAATGGCGAATAATACCGGAAATAACCAGATTACTTTGCCAGAGAGCATCAGGAATAAAGAAACAATCAATGCCATATTAGTAAATAATACCAGCAAGGCGGGTAATATTATTTCATAATCGCGGTAATGTTTGCTTTTAGAAACCCATCTGGAACGCTGTATTAAAAAGCCGTATATATTTTCTTCTGTTTTTGTAACTGCCATGGCTGATAATGATTTCAGAAACCTTATCCTGCTGCCATAATCTTTTTTCAGTTGCAATAATAATAAAGTATCATCACCCGAAGCTATTGATCTCGCCAGAGGATCGTCAAGTTCATATACTTTTTCTTTTGCATAGCATAAATTTGCTCCGCTGCAATATATAGGTTTCCCCAATAATGCCGAAGCAGCTCCTGAACCTATAAGGCTTATCATTTCAAGTTGCTGAAAATAATGAAAAAAACCGTTTTTCCGGAAGTCAGGTATTACCGGGCCAATTATCATTACCGGGTTAAACTCATTATAGTATGAGGCAAGTGTTGATAGCCACTGCCTGCCCACGCGGCAATCAGCATCAGTAGTGACAATAAGTTCATACATTGCATTTTCAATGCCTGCCAGCAGTGCTTCTTTCTTGCCGGTCTTCCCTTCAGGCAGCTTAATTAATTTAGCTTTTTGTAATTCAGGGCAAATATTTCCGGCCAATTCCACCGATCGGTCGGTTGAATGGTCGTCAACAAGAACAATTTCCATGCATCCGGGGGGATAATCCTGCAAAAGCAGATCATTTAAAATTAACGGCAAACTGGCCTGCTCGTTTCTGAAAGGTATGATAACACTGAAACAAGGGTATGATTGCAGTGTGGAATGCCGGTATTCGCGATTTTCAGTCCATGCCTTAAGATATCTGCAGATTAAAAAAGCATAAATGAGCAATATGGTCAGGAAAAATATTTCAGCGATAAACATTTTAATTTATGATTGTTTTACAGACAACCATTTATCAATTTTTGCATATAACTCGGATATGTTGATGGGTTTTGAGATAAAATCATCACATCCGGCCATCAGGCATTTTTGTTTTTCTTCGGTTATTGCATTGGCTGTTTGGGCAATAACAGGAATTTTCTTATTGAACTTCTTGATTTCCTCGGTTGCTTCCAGTCCGTTCATTTCAGGCATCTGAATATCCATTAAAATAAGGTCGATGTTGGTATTGTTCCGGCATATGTTCACCGCCTCAATACCGTCTGAGGCATGCAATACATCGGCACGGGTCTGTTTAAGGAAGCCTTCAAGGAATTTATAGCTGAATTTGTCATCCTCGGCAATCAGAAATGTTTTTCCCTCCCATACATATTCTGTTTTTGGCTTTTGCCTAATCTGCAGATCTTCATCTTTTTTAACAGCCTGTATATAAGGAATGGTAAAATAAAAAGTTGATCCTACGTTTACGGTAGATTCGGCCCACATTTTGCCTCCCAGTATTTCAACAAGCCCTTTTGATATTGCCAGGCCCAGCCCCGAACCTCCGTACTTGCGGGTTGACGAACTGTCGGCTTGAATGAATCGTTCGAATATCAGCCCGATTTTATCTTCAGGGATCCCGATACCTGTATCTTTTACATAAAACAGAAGCTGATTGCCTTCGTGTAGTTTATATCCAAATTCAATAAATCCTTCCTGAGTAAATTTAATGGAGTTGCCTACCAGGTTGGTTAAAATTTGCCTCAAACGGTTAGGGTCACTGTGTATGTAACAGTTATCTTTGCTGAATGATTTTTGTGTCCTGATTTTAACATGTGATTTATTTTTTCTCAATCGTTCTGTCATAAATGATGAACGCACCTGGTCAAGCAGGTTATTTAAAGAGAAATCATCATAAACAATATTCACCTGTCCGGCTTCAATTTTTGCAAAATCAATAATATCGTCAATCAGATTAATCAGCATTTTACCATTGCTGTTGATAATCTCAAGATATTTTCTGCGATTGGCGGCATTGAGGCTTTCGTCATTGAGCATTTCAGCAAATCCTAAAATGCCGTTCATGGGAGTTCTTATTTCATGTGACATATTGGCCAGAAATGCTGTCTTTAGCTTATCCGATTCCTCGGCTTTTTCCTTGGCTTTAATCAGCTCATATTCAAGCATACTACGGTGCAATACTACTGAAACCTGATGAATAAAAGTTTCAATGATGTGTTTGAATTTAATTATGCTTTTATTAAGGGTAAGGATGGTGACATTCCCAAGAAGTTTGTTGTACCGGGCCAGACCAATATTATAGATTTTGTGTATTTTCAGAAAATCTCTGATTTTACCGAGCTGTGCAACAGAAATATCTCCCAGGTTGCCATTAATCATTTCATCTTTTATGGAAATAATTGTCCCTGCATAATCAACCATACGGGAAGTATTATCAAAGCCAAACCTGAGGCCTTTTAATGGCCTCCCGATGATCTTATTAATCATTTCCACATTTTCAGGCAAACCGGCAACGCTTTCAACATAGAAATCATTCTCATTTTCTCTGAAAGAAGTAACAATAACAACAGCATTTTCAAGAAATATGAACAGCTTATCAGCGATATAAGCATATATATCTTCCCTTGATTCTAATCCGAGCAAATCGAGTGCAGAATTACTCAAAAACAATAAATTATCATGATAAACCCTTTCTTTCAGCTCGCTCATTTTTCTTTCAGAGATGTCTCTTGAATTAATAATGATGCCCCTGATGAAAGGATTTGAAAGCTGATTGGAAAATATACTTTCAACATAAATCCAGCGCTTGTTTTTATGAAGGCTTCGGTACTCCTTTTTGATCTGTATTTTCGGATTTTCCAGCACTTCTTTGAATGTCTGCCTGAATTCATCAATATCATCGGGATGAACAATATCGAAAACCGGTTTATTTAGCAGTTCATCCCTTTCAAAATCAAGTATTTTATTGCGGTATGAGCTTTCAAAAATGATGTTACCATCCTGGTCGAGAATAGAAATAGCATCTGACGAATTCTGAAGCAAAGCTCTGAAATGCTCTTCACGCTCTCTCAGCGCTTTTTCCATCAGTTTTCTGTCAGACACATCTCTTGATATACCGGTAATACCTATAATTTCTCCTTTCTCATTAAAAATGGGTGTTTTGTAGGTTTCTGACCAGATATGCCCCTTTTGGAATTCTTCAACCTGTTCGAGCAGTTGTCTTTTACCGCTTTTCTTAACTTCTTCATCATTGCGCTGATATTCCTCAGCAAGCTCATAGGGGCATATATCGAAATCGGTCTTGCCTATTATATCTGATACTTCGCGTTGATAATATTTGGCAAACGGCTCATTAACAATAATATACCTACCCTGATTATCTTTCAGCCATGCCAGATAAGGAATATTATCAAGAATTGCTTTCTGCTGGTTCTTTGTATTGATAATTGTTGTTTCAAGTTCTTTAAGCTCGGTCATATCGCTTGTAACATAAACATAACGATAAACTTTCCCTTCCTGATTTTTAACCTGAAAAATACGTGTCCATACATTCTTGATTTCGCCGTCGGGACGCTGAATTCTGTATTGAAGCCCCCTACCCGTCTTTTTACCCGAAAGTTCTTTTTTTACAAATTTCAGATAGTCATTTTTATCGTGCTGATAAACAACCTTATGTAAAATATCAGGATTTGCAGTCAGTTCTTCGGTCGAGATACCATAAACTCGTTCGAATGACTGATTGACGTATAACACAGCTGATTTGCCGGCCAGAATAAATACATCATTGGTATTTTCAGCAAGTTGCCTGAATATCTCTTCACTTTCCTTAATTGCTGCTTCAGCAATTTTCCTTTCGGTAATGTTGGTTGCGATTACTGTAATTCCGGTTATCTGTTTCTCATGATCATAAATGGGGCAAATTGTATTTTCATAGTATAAGCTTACACCTTCCCTCACATAGCTGTCGTCCATTAAAATATGTTCTCCTTTAAGCGCCCTCCGGTAAATATTTTGCCACTTTGAACGGACAGCATCAGGCAATAATTTAAGAATATTATCACCTGTTTTTATTTCTTTGCCGTAATAATTCCTGAAAAAATCTCTGAACCGGTTATTTGCTGTAATAATATTGAAATTAATATCAACTGACCAGATCAGGTTTTTTGTGCTTTCCATAACGGCCGAGAGGTTAGCCTGGCTTAAGCTTATTTGCTGTTGTGCCAGTTTTATTGAAGTAATATCCCTGCCAATACCTAATAAACCTTATATACGCCCTTTCCTGTCTTTAAGCGGAACCTTACTTATATAATAATAATGTGTTTCTTTTTTATCTTTGTTGTGTACAGATATTTCAGAGTTATTAAAAGGTTTTCCCTGAGAAAGAATTTGTTTGTCATTAGCCAGCAACTCTGCTGCCAGCCCTGGTAAATTTATTTCTTCATCTGACCTGCCAAGTAAATCAGATGATTCATGACAATTTAACAGTTTTTCAAAAGCCTGATTTGATAATATAAACCTTCCGTTGATATCTTTAAGATAAATATAATCCGGAATAGCATCAATAAGTGTTTTTAACTGATTTCGTTCCTGCAAAAGATATTCTTCGGTATTTTTTTGCTCGGTAATGTCTTCAACGATACCCGACAGGAACAGCGTGTTGCCGTTGTTTTCCCTGCTCAGTTTGAAATACAAACGAACCGGAAAAATTGTACCGTCTTTTCGCCTGAAAAAAGTGTCATATTTAAGAGAGCCTCCTCCCTTTGTGAGATTTCTGACAATTCTTTTTCTTTCTGATGAACTTAAATATATTTCCGAGCCGATGTCTTTTACGTTTTTAATAACTTCATCGGGACTATTAAAACCAAGCATCCGGGCAAATGTATTATTTACTTCAACATATTTTCCGCCTAATGTAGCTCTGAAAATTCCTAACGGAGCATTATCAAAATAAGTATGAAATTTTTCTATTTCAGCATTTAGAATAGCATTCTGATTTCTGAGTTCATTTAATTTTGAAATAATATCAATATGGTTTTCCTGATTGGTCATATTTGCTTTCTGCAAAGCATTCGGGCATTAAAAATTATACAAAATTATGAATCATTTTTAATAAAAATCAATAAAAAGCCTTAATGATTATCGACTTAAAATAATGTATGCCAGTAATTAAAATTCCTTTTTACGGCGTTTAATCTCATCACGGATTTTAGATGCCTTTTCGTAGTCTTCGTTTACTGCTTCGTTAAGCATTTCCTGCAATTCTGCAATATTAATTTTCATAAGTTCTTCCTCGAAAGCTTTATCTTCAGCAGGGAAATTATGTGCCGGGGCTGTTCTTTCCGTTGGCTCCCCAAGGTTTGGCTCTTTTTCAAAGTCAAGAATAATCCCTGCCTTACGTATGATTTCCTCAGTGGTATAAATCGGACATTTAAACCGCAGAGCAAGTGCAATGGCATCTGATGTGCGTGCATCGATTTCAATAATGCGTTTGCCATCATCGCAGGTTAATTTCGAAAAGAAAACACCTTCTTCGAGTTTATATACAGTTACTTCTAACAAATCAATATTAAAAGTACGGGCAAAATTCATAAACAAATCATGTGTAAGCGGGCGCGGGGGTTTAAGCCCTTCAAGCTGGATAGCAATTGCTTGCGCTTCAAAACCTCCGACAATAATAGGAATTCTGCGGTTTCCATTTTCCTCGGCTAATACCAGAGCATAAGCGCCTGTCTGGGTCTGACTGTAGGAAATTCCTAGAACGTTTAATTTTACCTTGTTCATTATCAGCTAAAAATCTATATTATGCTCCCTTTAACAATACAAATATAATGATTTCATTATATCAATTTCGACTTTAACGCATAAACCATTAACAACATTTTTCAGATGATGAAAATTTACCCTGAGCTTCAGTAGATTTCAGAAATATCATAAAATTAACAATATAATTTGCACTTATATCAAACTTTTATATCTTTGCACACCCAAAATATAACCAGTAATATTAATTCAATGTATGCCATTGTTACAATAGCCGGACAACAATTTAAGGTTGAAAAAGGCTCGCTGGCCTATGCTCATTGTGTCGACACCGAAGCCACCAGGATGGAACGTGAGGAGCTGGGTGAAGATCTTCCGCTTTATCAAAATGTTACCTTAATGTATTTTGATGCGCAGTACACCTTACCACAATTAGTTGAAAAAGCTAATTGGGGTCATAGTGCT
>FWPV01014505.1_pt1 | contig 10775 bp, 8 predicted proteins | sample 2228371 | NCBI WGS metagenome assembly FWPV01 (sample SAMEA103939776, study PRJEB20133) | metagenome | reverse complement strand
GGCAGTTCGACCGGGTCATCCGCGAGGGCGGCGATGGATCCGAGGAGTGCGATAAGGAGCATTGCAGCAGTCATGTTCGGGCAACCTTTCCGGTGGCAATGCGGAGGAGGGTGTTGCGAGCTTGCTGGCCGACGGTTTCCCCGCGCAAGGCTGGGCACCCTCCTCAGAGCCGTGGTAGTCTGAAGGTGCGCCGGTGACAGGTGCGGAATCTTCACTCGCTCTGCCTATAAGCACGTCTCGAGGCTTCCCGATGCCCCTCACCAGCGACTGGCACATTCACAGCCGAAACTCGTGCGACGAGGCGTCCCTGACGATGGGCGAGCTGGTCGCATCAGCAGCCCAGGACGGCATCCGCGAGTTCGGAATCACCGACCACATCCACACCCCGTACAACCTGCCCGACCTGTACGCATCGCGGGAAGAGTACCTGTCCACCGAACCCCAGGCCAACTTCCACTTCGGCGTTGAGGTGAGCTGCGTCTCCCGCTGGGAGCTGGAAGAGCTTGCCCGGGGCAGCTACGAGCGCCCAGTCTACGGCCTGCGGCAGGGAGGTCCGGCCGGTGCGGAGCCTGCGATAGGTCTGACCGCCGAGGACATCGCGAACCTCGGCATTGAGTATGTGGTTGCTGGTACCCACTGGCCGTTGTACTGCGAGGTCGAGCGCGATGCCATCATCCGCGACTACCACCGCCAGAACATGTACCTCGCTGCCCACCCGCTGGTGGATATCGTGGCCCACCCGTGGTGGTGGATGGGCCACTGGCGGGACGATGACGGGCGTTACACCACCGACCCGTGGTTGGACGATTTCGGCAAGATTCCCCTATCCATGCACGACGAGTTCGCGGCGGCCCTGATCCAACACAGCACAGCTGCCGAGGTCAACATCTCCGCCAACCTGCTCAATCCCGGTTACCCGGACACCTTCCCGCTGCAGTACCTGGAGTACCTGGCAGGGCTGAAGGAGCGCGGCGTCATGCTCACCCTCGGCTCGGACTGCCACTCGCCGCGATACGAGATCGCGTTTGAGCGCGCCGAGGCCCTGCTGGCCACGGTGGGGATTACCGACGCCGACCTCGGGCGGCCGCCCGGGCTGCAGGGCAAGTAGCGGGCCGCATCGCCGCCCGCTCTGGCTTCGCGAGACCACGCGGCGCCAATTTACCAAATCTACCCGTCACATCCCGGAGGATGACGAGAACATGCGCCTATTGCTTTCGTTGGTGCTCTTGGCGCACATTGCCGTCCCGGTCCACGCGCAGGATGCGCCCATGCCGGTCATCCCGGGTCATGAGCCGGTGGGGGTCATCGAGGCGATCGGCGACAAGGCCGCCCGCCGCTGGGGAGTCGATGTCGGGGACCGGGTTGCGGTCGAGACCATGCTGTCGTGCCACAGCTGCGACACCTGCCTGGGTGGCCGCTACCACCTGTGCGGCGACCGGCAGATCTATTCCTACATTCCGCTCACGAACCAGCCCGGCCTATGGGGCGCCTACGCCCAGTACATGTACCTCGCGCCCAACACGATCGTGCACCGGATGGACAAGACCCTGCCGCCTGAGCTCGCGGTCATGTTCAACCCCCTGGGAGCCGGCTTCCGCTGGGCTGTGGAGATTCCGCAGACCCAGGTTGGCGATACGGTGGTCATTCTAGGTCCGGGCCAACGCGGTCTGGCCAGCGTCATCGCGGCGCGCCAGGCCGGGGCAGGAAAGATCATCGTCACAGGCACGGCCGCCGACGCCCGCAAGCTCGATTTGGCGAGAACGTTCGGGGCGCATCACACCATCGACGTCCAGAACGAGGATGCCGCGGATCGCATCAAGGAACTGACGGGCGGCCGGGGCGCCGACGTGGTGGTGGAGGTGACGTCCTACGCCACCGATCCTGTGCGCGAAGCCCTCGGCTATGTGCGTCCGGGAGGTACGATCGTGCTGGCCGGCGTGAAAGGCTTCAAGGCTGTCCCCGATTTCGTCTCCGACCTGATCGTCTTCAAGGAGATCACCATAAAGGGGGCCATCGGCGTCACCTCGTCGGGATACCGGAAGGCCATCGACCTGATCGAAGCGAGGTCGCTTCCGCTTGAGGCGATGCACACTCACGACTTCGATCTGCAGGATGCTGAGCTGGCTATCCGGACGCTCGCCCGGCAGGTGCCGGGAGACGAGTCTATCCACTCCTGTCTGATCCCGCCCCGCTAGCCCCGACATCAAAGGCTGGAGGGCGATGCCGATGTCGAGAGGAGGAAGCCGTGGGCTTCAGTGACAAGGCCGCCATCGTCGGCATCGGCGAAACCGAGTACGTCAAAGGCTCGGAACGAACCGCCGTCGATCTGATGCTGGAGGCCCCCCGCGCCGCCATCGCCGACGCGGGACTTCGGCCGTCCCAGATCGACGGCATGGTGCCCCCGCCGATCTACACCACGTCGGAGGAACTGGCCGCGAACCTCGGTGTGGACGTGCTTCGCTATGCGTCTACGGTCCACATGGGCGGCGCTAGCCCGACGACGGCGCTGCAGAACGCCGCGATGGCCGTGGCCGCGGGGGTCGCCGACAATGTGCTGGTGGTCCTGGGTTGGAATGGCTACTCCGCGCTTCGCCCAAAGCCCGGCAGACCGCCCCAGCGGGCGATGAACATGAACACGCTCACACGCACGATCCAGGGCTTTTACATGCCCTACGGCGTGATGATGCCGGCGCAGATGTACTCGTGGATCGCCATGCGCCACAAGCAGCTGTACGGCGTGCCCGACTCAGCGATGGGCGAGGTTGCACTGGCCTGCCGCGCGCACGCCCAGCTGAACCCGCGCGCCATGACCTTTGGCCGTCCTCTCGACATGGAAGCCTACCTCGACGCGCGGTGGATCTCCGAGCCATTCCGACTCTACGATTGCTGCCTCGAGACCGACGGCGCCTGCGCCGTCGTCGTCTCCAGCGCCGCGAGGGCGCGGGACATGCCGCACCGTCCGGTCCTCATCGCCGGCGCGGCGGAAGGCCATCCCTATCCGGCTGACGACATTCCCTCGCGCCCCGATATGCTGAAGATCGGCCTGTCCTACGCCGCACCGCGCGCGTTCGAGATGGCCGGTGTCACCGCTCGGGACATGGACTTCCTGCAAATCTACGACTGCTTCACCTACGTCGTCCTGCTGCAGCTGGAAGCGCTCGGGTTCAGCGAACCGGGGGGCGTCTACGACTTTGTCAAGGACGGGCAGATTCAGCTTGGCGGCCGCTATCCGCTGAACACGCATGGCGGCCTGCTCAGCGAGGCCCATGTCTGGGGCCTCAATCACGTCCTGGAAGCGGTGCGCCAGCTGCGCGGCGATGCGGGCGCGCGCCAGGTGCCGGGCGCCTCCATAGGCCTCGTCACCGGATGGGGCGACCTCGGCGACGGCAGCCTGGCCATCCTGAGGATCTGACCCATGCAACCCCCCACCGTTCCCGCGCCGCTTCCCCGCACCCAGGATCCGATGGACGACGCTTTCTGGCAGCAGTGCCAGGATGGGCGCCTGCGCTTCCAGAGGTGCCGCGATTGCGAAGCCTGGCGGTTCCTGCCGCGCTATATGTGCGCGCGATGCGGGTCGCCCGAATTCGCCTGGGCCCCGGTCAAGGGGGGCGGCAGCCTCTACTCCTGGACCATCACCCACCAGGCGCTGCATCCGGCGTTTGCGCAGGACATCCCCTACATCGCCGTCCTGGTCGAACTGGACGAGGGCGTCCGCATGGCCAGCCGACTGCTCAACTGCGATCGCAACGGCCTCCAGCTCGGCATGCGTCTTGAGCTGGTCTTCCGGCAAATCGAGGATGGCTTCCGGCTTCCGTGTTTCCAGCCGGCTGGGACCGCTGCGCCGAGTGGAGATGGCTGATGTCGCTCGCCCGCCGAGCTCGAGGAGAGCCCCTGTGGATCTGACCTATAGTCCCGAACATGAGGCCTTTCGCCGCGAGGTGCTCGCTTTCCTGGACGCCCACAGGTCCAAGGCGCCAAGGGGGCGTGGAGCCGCGCAACGACCTTCCGCTGAAGCCCTGGCTTGGCAGGCCCTCCTGATCGAGCACGGCTACGCCGCCCGAACCATTCCCAAGGCCTACGGCGGCTTCGGCGCGGCGCCCGACATCCTGAAGTCGCGCATTATCGGCGAGGCGTTCACCCGCGCCGGACTCCCGCCCGGGCTGCAGAACCAGGGCATCTCGATGTTGGTCCCGACCCTGCTGGAACTGGGCTCCGAAGAGCAGAAGCTCCGGTGGATCGGACCCACGATCCGAGGCGAGATCATTTGGTGCCAAGGCTACTCGGAACCCGGCGCGGGCTCGGATCTCGCCAGCCTACAAACACGGGGGATCGAGGATGGCGACGACTTCGTCATCAACGGCCAGAAGATCTGGACCAGCACTGCGCGGGAGGCAGACATGATCTTTTGTCTGGTCCGGACCGAGCCAGACAAACCTAAACACGATGGCATCAGTTACCTGATCTTCTCCATGTCCACACCGGGCATCGAGGTGCGACCGCTGGTCACCATGACCGGTCATGCGGAGTTCAACGAGACCTTCTTCACCGACGTCAGGGTTCCGAAATCGCAGATCGTCGGCCAGCGCGGGCAGGGCTGGTTCGTGGCAAATGCGACCCTGAAGCACGAGCGCGGCATGCTTGGCGACCCTGGCCAGCTGGAGGCCCGGCTTCAGGCGCTGGTGGAGCTGATGCGGACGGAATCCGCGGACGGCGTGGCGATCATGGAGAATCCGGTCCTTCGCGATCGCTTGCTGCGTCTGCAGGCTGAGGTCGCGGCCATGAAGTTCAACGGCCTACGCGTGCTCAGCGCCACCATGAACGGGGCCGACGCGGGCCTGGCGCGGCTCATCGTCAAGCTGCAGGCGTGCGAACTGGCCCACCAGATTTCCGCTCTGGCCATCGACGCACTTGGCGAGCTCGGCGTGCTCTACGACGGGGCGCCGCATCTCCGCGCCCACGGCGTATGGCAGCAGAACTACATGTTCCAGCTTGGCCTGATCATCGGCGGCGGCACCGCACAGATACAGAAGAACATCGTCGCCGAGCGTGGGCTCGGCATGCCCCGCGAACCCAGGCCGGCGCCCGAAGGGACCCACTGATGGAATTCGGTCTTTCGAGCGATCAGCGCCTGCTTCAGGACAGCGTCGCGAGGTATCTCGCGGACAACTGCGCTCTGCAGCATGTGCGGGATGCGGCCGCCGGAGAGCGCTCCTTGAGCCTGGCGCTCAATGCGGGACTGGTTGACCTCGGCGTGTCCGGCATTGTCATCCCGGCGGAGTTCGGGGGCATGGGCTTGGGTCTGCTGGACGCCGCCGTGCTCGCTGAGGCCCTGGGCGGCCGGGTGGCGCCTGCACGCTTTGTCGGCGCTCACATCATGGCGCCGTTGGCGATCATGTCTGGGGGGTCGGAAGCCCAGCAGGAGACCTGGCTGCCAAAGCTGGCCAGCGGCGCGGTCGCGGCAGCCGTCGCCGTCACCGAGTCCGTCACGCGACGCGATGGCGCGGGGGTAACGTCCAGCCACGGCCGCTTGCACGGAACCGCCCTTTTCGTCATCGACGCGGCCGACGCGGACGTGATCGTCGTGAGCGACACGACCGGACGCCAGCATCTGGTCGCCACGAACGCCGTCGGAGTCGAGCTGACCCCACTTCCGACGATCGACAAAACGCGGTCGGTCGGGGAGCTCAAACTGTCGGGAGCGGTCGCCGAGGTCCTGCCGCGGAGCGGAATCGAGACGACCCGGCGGGTCGTGGACGCAGGACGTGTCGTGCTGGCCGCCGACATTCTCGGCGCCGGAGCCGCGATGATCGACCAGTCCGTGACCTACGCTTGTCAGCGGGTGCAGTTCGGACGGCCGATCGGCGCCTTCCAGGCCGTCAAGCATATGTGCGCCGAGATGGCGGCGGCGCTCGAACCCTGTCGATCTCTCGTCTGGTACGCGGCGCACGCGTTCGACGAGGTTCCCGAGGAGAGTGCGCTGATGGCCTGCCACGCCAAGTCGCACCTGTCCGAAGTCGGGCGCTTCGTGGCGCGCACGGCCACGGAGGTGCATGGGGGGATGGGGTTCACCGACCTCTGCGGGCTGCACTACTGGTTCAAGCGCGTCGGCCTGGATCGTCAGTTGCTCGGCGGGCCCGAACTCGTCCGCCACGAGGCCGCACGGCTTCAAGGCTGGATCGCCGCTTAGGAGCCACGACCATGACCTGGAATTTTGGCGACATCCTCGACGCGGTTCCGCAGGCGATTTCCCCGGCCGCGCCTGCCTTCATTCACGGTCGCCGCGTCGTTGCCTGGGGTGAGACCACGCGCCGATCAAACAACCTAGCGCGCGCCATGCGGGCGCAGGGCGCCCAGCCCGGCGACAAGGTGGCGTTCTACATGCGCAACCGCCTCGAGTACGGCGAGGCGCTGGCGGCTTGTTTCAAAGCCCGGCTGACCCATGTGAATATCAACTACAGATACAGGCCCGAAGAGGTCTTCTACATCTTCGACGACTCGGACGCCCGGGTCGTGATCTACGGTTCCGAGTTTCGCGACACGATCCTGCAGTTGAGCGCACGCCTGTCGAAGGTCGTCGCATTCATCGAGATCAGCGAGGGTGGTGTGCCGCTGCCGCTCGCCTTTTCCTACGAGGCCCTCGCGACGGAGGGTGACGGCGCGCCGCTCGGGATCGCTCGTTCGCCGGACGACTTGCTGTTCATCTATACCGGCGGCACAACGGGCATGCCGAAGGGCGTCATGTGGCGCCACGAAGATCTGCGGGAGGCTCAACTCGACGCCGTGCGGCGACTTGGGCCGGCGCCGGACGATCTCGCGGCGCATCTGGATCTCCTGCGTGCGTCCGGACCGGGAAGCCGCACGATGCCGGCCTGCCCGATGATGCACGGCACCGGTCTGATCACGACGATCGGCTGCATGATGAACGCCGGATGCGTGATCACGCTCGAAAGTCCCTCCTTCGACGCCCATGAACTGCTGTCGGTCGTGTCGGACCGGAAGGTCCAATCCATAGCGATCGTCGGGGACGCCTTCGCCAAGCCTATGCTGAAGGCGCTCGATGAGGAACCTGGGGCCTACGATACCTCAAGCCTCGTCTCGATCGTCTCGTCGGGCGTGATGTGGAGCCGCGAAGTGAAGGCAGGCCTGCTTCGCCACATCCCCCAAGTTGTGCTGATGGATTCGTTCGGCGCGTCCGAAGCCCTGGGATTTGGCTCTTCGGCCATGACGAAGGACGGGGAGGTCGGGACCGCAAGATTTCAGATCGGACCGCGTTGCCAAGTGTTCGACGAGGACGGCGAGCCGGTTCCGCCGGGTAGTGGCAAGCCCGGGATCATCGCCATGGGCGGGCCGATTCCGCTTGGCTACTACAATGACCCTGAGAAGACCGCCAAGACCTTCCGGACCATAGCGGGCCAGCGGTATTCGATTCCGGGAGACTGGTGCGTGGTGGAGGCCGATGGGGCCCTGACGCTTCTGGGGCGCGGGAGCGCCTGTATCAACACCGCCGGCGAGAAGGTCTATCCCGAAGAGGTCGAAGAGGCGCTGAAGACCCATGCGGCCATCGAGGACGCGCTCGTGGTCGGCGTACCGGACGCCAAATGGGGCCAGGCCGTGACGGCGGTGGTGGTGGTAGCGGGCGGCGTCGCGTTCGACGAGGAAGAGGTGCGACGGCACGTGCGCGCCAGCCTGGCCGGCTACAAAACCCCCAAGCGAATTCTGGTGGCCCAGATCCCCTTGCGGGCCGCGAACGGCAAGGCGGACTACAAGGCCGTCACCGAGTTTGCGCGCCGAGACTTGGGGCTGGCGTCGTGATCGACGAACCCCCGGCGCCGTCGGAGGCCCAAACGGTGGAAGATCTCGATGTCGTGGTGGTCGGCGCCGGTTTCACCGGCCTCTACCAGCTTCACCGCCTGCGCCAGCATGGGTTCTCGGTAAGGCTGTTCGAAGCGGGCGCGGACCTCGGCGGGATCTGGTACTGGAACTGCTATCCCGGCGCGCGGGTCGACACCCACGTGCCGATGTACGAGTTCTCCAGCGAAGAGCTCTGGCGGGACTGGGACTGGACCGAGCGATTTCCCTCCTGGGAGGAACTGCGACGCTACTTCAAGTACGTCGATCAGAAGCTCGATCTCAGCAAGGACATCGTCTTCAACACCCGGGTCGAAGCGGCGGACTTCGATGAAGATCGCCGGCGATGGGTGGTCCGGACCCAGGAGGGTGGCCTTGTCAGGACGCGGTTCCTGGTGCTCTGCACGGGCTTCGCCGCCAAGCCGTACATCCCGGACCTCAAGGGTCTGGATCGGTTCGCCGGCGCCAAGCACCATACTGCCTGGTGGCCGCAGAGCGGCTTGGATCTGACCGGCAAGCGCGTGGGCGTGATCGGCACCGGAGCCAGCGGCGTGCAGGTGGTGCAGGAAGCCGCGGCCGTGGCCGCCGAACTGACGGTCTTCCAGCGTACTCCGATCCTGGCGCTGGCGATGCAGCAATGTGCGCTGGATAAGGCGGCTCAGGTCGAGGCGAAACGGGACTATCCCGCCCGGTTCGCACGCCGGAGCGAGAGCTTCGGAGGCTTCGACTTCCACGCCAGCGGGAAGTCTGCGCTCGAGGTGTCTCCGGCGGAGCGGAGAGCCGTCTATGAGGCGAGCTGGGCCGCGGGTGGCTTCAGCTTCTGGGCCTCGACCTTCTACGACGTGATGATGAACTTGGAGGCCAACCGCACGGCCTATGATTTCTGGCGCGAGAAGGTCCAGGCGCGGATCAGGGATCCGAAGCTGGCCGAGAAGCTGGCGCCGAAGGAGCCGCCGCATCCGTTCGGCGTGAAGCGTCCGTCGCTGGAACAGACCTACTACGACGTCTTCAACCAGGAGAACGTCAGGCTGGTTGACCTGAAGGAAACGCCGATCCTCGAAGTCGTGCCAAATGGCGTCAGCACCACGGACGCGAACCATGAGCTCGATGTCCTCGTGTTGGCCACTGGCTTCGACGCGGTGACCGGCGGCTTGACGCAGATCGACATCCGCGGCGTCGAAGGGCTCACGCTTAAGGAGAAGTGGGCGCAGGGCGCGCGGACCCACCTAGGGCTGACCAGCGCTGGCTTCCCCAACCTGCTGTTTCTCTACGGGCCGCAGAGCCCCTCTGGCTTCTGCAACGGCCCCACGTGCGCCGAGCTCCAGGGCGACTGGGTCGTCGAGTTCCTGAGGCACATGCGCGACACGGGCGTCAGCCGTTTCGATGCGACGGCCGAGGCCGAACAAATCTGGAAGGACCATGTGAAACAGGTCGGCGCAATGACGCTCTTTCCGTTGGCGGACTCCTGGTACATGGGTGCGAACATCCCCGGCAAGCCGCGGGAATTGTTGAATTATCCCGGAGGAGTTCCGCTCTACCTGCAGCTGTGCCGGGAAAGCGCCGAGAAGGGCTACGAGGGCTTCTTGTTCGCGGGCTGAAGACGTGCTGTGACGCCTGATGGCGCCGAGGCACGATTGAGGGCGTCCATGAGTTGGCCGCTCAAGGCCCAGCCGCGTGCGAACGCCGACGCGGCGCCTCTCGCCGACGTCAACCTGGCGGGTGCCGAGCCATGGTCTACCGACACGGCATTGCCTTGCCCTGAGCGGCCGTGCAGGGAAGACCCGTTGCACTGGGATCGGGCGGATTGTTCCCACACGCTTCGCGCCCGAACAAGACGTCTTCTCTCGCGCCGCCGACGGTCGCGCCGTCAATATCTGCTCGTCGCGCACCTCTTCCCGATACCGGCAAGCCGGAACAGCATCTTCGGACTGAGCGAGTTGCGCGCCAGTGGGCGCTCAAGCGTGACGAAGGTGATGCGGTCCAATCTTTCGGACAGGATTCGACGCCCGTCGTCATGCTCGGGCTTCCCCACATGACACATATGTGCTTCGTGACAACACGGATATGATTGACCTGGAACGCCGATTGCGCGATCGCGAAGAGCTATCAGAGTTGAGCGCGCGGTCTTGGAACCAAGAGCGACACTGGGAGGACGCCAATGATAAAAAAGCCCATATCTGCGGACTCGCACATCACCGAACCTCCACACTGCTATGTTGAGTACATTGATCCCAAATTCCGCGATCGTGCGCCGCGCATCCAGCGGATCGACAAGGTTGGTGACGCCTTCGTTGTCGAGGGTATGGGGTCGCCAATTCCGATGGGGCTGGTAGCCGCAGCCGGCAAGGATCCAGCGGATATCACGACGCACGGCGTCGGCTTTGAGGAGTTGTGGAAGAGCGGCTGGGACGCCAAGTTCCGCATTGCGGATCAAGAGAAGGACGGCATTGCGGCCGAGTTCATCTATCCCACAGTCGGAATGGTGATCTGCAACCATCCCGACTTCGACTACAAGAAGGCCTGCTTCGAGGCGTATAATCGCTGGTTACAGGAATACTGCGCGGAGGCGCCAGACCGTCTTTATGGTCTTGCGCAGGTCTCCATGCGTTCGCCGGAAGATGGCGTTGCGGAAATCACGCGTGCGAAGGAGATGGGTTTCAAGGGCGTGATGATGCCGGGAAATCCCGCCGTCGAGGACTATGATTCAACTGTATACGACAAGGTTTGGGCGACTGCTGTCGAGCACGACATGCCGCTCTCATTCCACATCCTGACCGGCAAATCGGACAGTCTTTCCGGGCAGACCCGGGGCCCGCGCATCAACGGCTTCCTGTCGATTATTCGGGGCTGTCAGGACGTGATGGGCACCTTCATTTTCGGCGGTGTCTTCGATCGCTTCCCCAACCTCAAGGTTGTCTGTGTCGAGG
>FWPV01015797.1_pt1 | contig 10776 bp, 8 predicted proteins | sample 2228371 | NCBI WGS metagenome assembly FWPV01 (sample SAMEA103939776, study PRJEB20133) | metagenome | reverse complement strand
CGAGCGGTGGGAATTGTCCTCGCTGTGGGGGCGGTACCGCCTCTCGACCCGTCGCCGGGAGGTGCGATCTGGACAGTCCCAGAGGGTGTTTGAAACGTAACCGTTGACGGCGCTGTATACTATGCTGCAAAGAAGCGGCGCAGGCAGAGGGTCATCGCACGCATCGCCTCCCCGTCAACTCCGACGCCTCGCACGCCCTTCGACCTCTCTCCATGTCCCCTACCTGCCTCCCCTCTCTTCCGCCGAAGGGGGTGGTGCTAGAGAGCAAGCGGATCTCGGTTCACGGATCACGGACTACGGTCCGCGGAGCACGGGAAGATGGGAGGAGGGATCATGCGGTCAGGGAAGGTCGGCGTGGTGTTGGTCGCGGTGGAGCTCCTGAGTGTTGTTGGACTCGCCCAATGGGAAGCATTCGGCCCGTTCGCCCAGGACGCGAAATCCACCTTGGTGACGACCGACGACGAGGGGAAGCTCTTCGCCGGGACGACGGACGCGGCTGGCAGGTTCAGCATCACGGTGAACTCCGCGAACGTCTTGAAGATCTCGGGATCGCTCATCGATTCCTTGGTCCCGCTCAGTGCCGTGTCCGTGAGGGCCATCTTCGAGAGCCGCCCGGACGTGTTGGAGATCCTCGGGATCGGGAACGTCGGGGTGCTGTGGGTCCACGCCGACGGGTACGACTGGGAGAGGATCACGCACTACACCCTCGACTGGACCGCGTCCGGCGTCTCGATCGAACTCGGCTCGGTCGTGGTTGCGCCCAAGGTGAGCATCCGCCGCGCGGATCAAGCTCCACGGGGAGAGCGGCGAGTACGTACTCTTCCGAGGGGACGTGCACCACGAAGCAGGGAGGTGAGAGGAAACGTCAGCTCGTGCGTGAACGGGAGCCGCCAGTCAGGTGAGTAGGACGCCAGGCGTCCACGTCACGTGTATGTTGTGTGTAGGAGGGGAGTAGGATGCACGCGCGGGGGAGCCGAACACAGCGGGCAGCTTCTTGTGTGGCGCACGGCGTCCCTGTCGCTGCCCCGACCGGAGACTCATCGCGACTTGTACCGTGCTCGCCGCTGCTGGCTGCATCTCCCGCTCCGTTCCGGAGGTGGAGTCATGGTGCGCAGATGGGTGTGGGTTCTTGGGCTCCTGGCCCTGGGGGTTGCCTCGGGGTGGACGCAGACCTACGGGCCGGGGGAGATCTACTACGGCGGGATCCGGCTTCAGCTCTCAGGGCGTCTCGTCACAGCGGGGACGTGCATGCTCGCGACGCAACCCGCCCCAGGCGTGACGGAGATCCGCTGTCAGCTCACCGAGGGCTCGGCGGGCACGATCGAGCTCACCGCCACCCGAACGCCGGCCGGGGCGGTGAACATGCGGGTCGAGGCGGTGCCGGCCGGGTGGCCAGGCTCCCTGTGGACGCAACAGATGGGCCAATGGGTGGACTCCCGGAACGCGGTGGCCTCCGCGTGGGGAACGGTGACCGCCCAGTACCGGTTCACTGCGCCCGCGGGGAGCGCCGGCCGGCAGTTCACGCTGCGGTTCAAGGCCTGGACGGTGGGGGTTGTGGGGGAACTCGAACTCCGGGTGATCCTGGACGTCGTGCAGCCACCCACGACGCCAACCCCTACGGAGCCCACCGTCCCCCCGAGCTACGGACCGTTCACCGGAACCACGGACGGGGCCGGGCGGTTCGACGTCCCCATACCCACCCTCCCCAACACCACGGTGACGGGTCATCTCACCGAGTGCACGGTGCGGCCCCTCCCCAGGACCCAGGTATCGGTGACGCTCGTTCCCAAACCCGGGGTCACTGCGATCTCCCGTGTGGACCAGATCGGAGCAGTGCGGGTTTCCTCCCCCGGCTACGGCGAGGTCGAGATCACCCAGCTTCAGCTTGCTTCTTCGATGGACATGTTCGGGCGCGTCTCGACCACGGTTGGTGTGGGCACGGTGTGCCTCCGGCCCGCGGCGCTGCCGGTGACGCCCCCTCCGCCCACCTATGGGCCGATCACGGGGACGACCGATGCCGAAGGCAGGTTCACCGGAACGCTCGCTCCGGGGGTCACGGTCGCTGGCAGGCTCACCGAGTGCACCGTGAAGCCCCTTCCCAACCAAATGTTCACGTTGACCCCCCTGCCCAAGGGCGAGGTGATCGCCTCCCCGGAGGACATCGCCGGGTTCACGTTCAATGTTCCGGGCTACGCCCCCACCACAATCAGCCAATTCTCCAAGCTCTCGCTCTTGGGTCTCACCTGGTACGACACCGGCCCAGTGTGCCTCTTTGCAGTGAAGTGTCCAGAGATAGGCCTTCGGATACTGACGCAAAACGCCAAGCGGCTGACCCACGGTGACCCCACCCTTCCCGCAAGGGAACAAGGCATCTTCGACCTACTCCGCGGACCCGTTGAGCACAACTTCGATATCGTCTGTTTGCAAGAGTGGTTTCAAGACGCGGGTCCGTGGGGAGCGGTAGGGTTAGAAGCGTGGTCGACGCAAAAAGAAGCCCTGCTAAGGCACTGGCTAGGAGCGGGTGCTAACCCTGATCTGACCGAACGGAGTGTGGAGAATACAACTGTAGGAGGGATCCAGATCATCGATGCGAGCTCCATTGGAGGGGCTTGTGAGATTATCGTCGGAACCAACTACGTCGCCGGCCCTGACGCCGCTTGGTTCTTGGAAACGCTGATCGATGGGGGTTTGGTCATCCTTGTACGCCCCGGACTGGTGATCAGCCGGGCCAGCGCCTTCGTGTTCTCCGATTCACAAGGGTGGGACAGCTGGGCGAGCAAGGGCGCCCTGTACGCTCGCGTGCAACTCGACCCGGAAAGCCCAGAATGCTTCGTGCACGTGTTTAATACCCATCTCCAGGCTGGCGATACCCCAGGCGATGCGGCCATTAGGCTAAGACAGATCAGCGAGTTGATCCGCTTTATCGACCTCTGTACCCAAGACGATCGTGTAGCCGGCAAGGCGCAGCATCCTGTGATCGTCTGCGGGGATTTCAACATCATAGGGGGCTCGCCGGAATGGCAAAACGTTCTGCAGAACATGGCCTTTGCCGGCGGCCGACTTGAGGATGTGTGGCTCAAGCTGGGTAAAGCGGAGGACAAGGATGCGGCCACGTGGGTGGGGAACGACCAAGACGCAACGGGTACACCGTGGGGGCCACGGAACGCACTGGCCACAGAACCAGGCCCATTCCAGCGCTTGGACTACATCCTCTTCTACGCCGGGGAGGAGCCGCTGACGCTGACAGCGGAGTCGGTCAGCCGTGAACCCGAGGAACAGCGGGCCGAACGTTACCAGTGGGGTTCGTTCACGGTTTCCGACCACCTGGGAGTCAAGGCCACCTTCAAGGTGGTTCCGAAATAAAGGAGAACCCAAACAGGCTTGGTGGTGCTGTTGTATCTAGGTGGAAGAAGCAGGGAAAGCGAGGAGGTGCGCAATGCAGGCGAGGAACAGAAGCCAATGTGCGGTGAGAAGAACGTTGGAAAGGGGACGCGTGGCGTTTCGGATCGGTGGAGTGCGTCTCACGGCACTCTTGGCCTTTGCCATGTTGATTCTTGCCCTATGGGAAGGTCTAGCCGGTGCTCAATGTGGCCCCTGGTGTGAAATCAAGGTAGATCCACCTATTCCTAGGCCTAACGACCCCATCATCTTCGTCCTAAGCGGCACTTGGTGCGATTCGTGCACGCCGCGGTCGCCGGTGGTCTCGGTAAGCGGCCGGACAATCACTATTTACACTTCAAACCCGAGCCCTGTTTGCTTGACCGTGCTGACAGATTGGGAACTGAGGGTTTCCATTGGAGGGCTTCCGACGCCAGGATGGTATCAAGTGCTTGTGATTCACAATGGGCAATACATCTGCGGCAAAGAGTTCGAGGTGCGGGAGGAATTGCAACCGCCTCTTGGACTGTATGGTGTCCCGTCCATTCCTGGTACGACGGATAACGAGGGAAAGTTCTCTATCGCTTTACCCATTCCTGGGGTGATTGCCTCGGGAAGGCTTCTCGACCGTTTGGGGCTTCCGGTGGCGAACCAGGCCTTCAGTCTGACCCCGGTGACCAAAGGCGCTACGCTCTCTAGCCCTGAGGACATCGCTGCTTTTCTCCTTACCGTGCCGGGTTACAGCAAAACGTTGATCACCAAGTTCAGCCGCTTGACCCTGTTTGGCCTAGCAAGCTTTCTACTTGGGGACGTCAAGCTTGAGCCGGCCGAGCTTTCCTGGAACGCCGCACGGCTCCTTACCTGGGACGACTTCCAAGGTGAACCGCCGGTCGTGCCTGGGGAAGAGGGCGCGCGAATTGCGGTACGCTTGGGCTTCGCTTTTGAGTATCTGCCGAGCTTTGACCCACAGAGCGGAAAGTGGAAGGCCCACCTTACCAAGGTGACGGTGACCAATGTTATGGATCGGTCAGCGTCATGGGTGTTGCCGGAGCAGAAGACGCCTGAACTTCTCAACCATGAGCAGAGACATTTCGACCTCAACGAGGTCTACCGCCGCCTTGCGGAGGCTGAACTCCAAAGACATGTGTGCCGGCTGGAGGCTATGGGGGCTACGGAGAACGAGGCCAAGGAGAACTTGGGTGGCATGATAGGCGATGTGTTGGACAAGTTCGACAAGAAGTGTGACGAGGTCGAAGAGCAATACGACACGGAAACCGACCACGGTCGGAATGCAGAGCAGCAGGCGGAGTGGGACAAGAGGATCGCCGGATGGCTCGCTGACCCGAGCACGGCCCCTCAGCCGTGAAGGCGGCCTGAGGATGCAGTAGCGCGGGGGGGACGCCCGGTGCGGGTGGCAAACGTGGGGGGAGGGCAGCGTAACCACCGTCCGGTCCTGCCCACGGGAGGTGAGGCAGATGAAGAGGGGTCTTGGAGCGGTTGTCGTCGGCATCCTTGTGCTTGGCGGGTGTACGTGGTTCCTCCCTCCGAGCCCGGACCTCTTCCCCGAGGAGATCGCTCCAGGGTGGAGGCTCGACGCGGAGGCGGCGCTGGCGGTGGAGGACCTACCGCCGGGGGCCTCCGGAGGCTGGGCTGCGTGCTGGAAAGCGGGAAACGCGTGGATCTGGGCCGAGGTCGTGACCTTGGGGAGCGCGGAGGCCTCCGAGGCGCTCCTTGCGGAGACCGTGGCCACGTTCCATGAATTCCAGGCGGATAGGATCGGGGACGAGGGGGTCACGCTCGTCCACGGGCCGAGCGGGCTTGTGCTCCATTTCTTCCGCCGGGGACCGTCGCTTGCGCTCGTGGGCTCGCTGGCGGGAAGTGCGGGCGAGGCTCCATCTGCCGACCTTGTCCGCCGAGCAGCGCAGAACCTGGCGAGCCGCCTTCCCTACACGGGAGCGGCGGTCCCCGCGAGAGCTGGGACCGGCGGGCCCTCTCCTCGGTCAAGCGGCGCTCCCGCGGTGGAGATCGAGGTCGAGCTGCGCGATTCCAGTGGCCGCGGTACAGCGACGCTCACCCTGAGGGTGTACGGGTGGCTCGTCGGGGAGAGCGGGGGGATCTGCTCCTACCGCCTCGCGTTCCACCTGGCAAGGATCTCCCTGGGCGACGTTCCCGAAGACGGGCCGTTCCGCGGACCGCTCGACCTGTTCCTCGCCGGAAGCGCTGACCTCCCCTGCGGTCGCCTGACGTTCGTCACAGAGGAATTGGCCCATCTTCGACCGGGGGAGGAGCGGGTCTTCGACGAGCCAGGGCCCTTCCTCGGCGAGCTCGAGTGTGCTGTGCCCTGCTGGCGCCCGGACATCCCGCTGAACCTGCACATCGTGCTGCGGAACAGCGACGACGACCTTCTCGACCTCCTCAAGGCGACGATCCTCGCCCTCCACCGGGCCCAGCCGCGGGCGGTGCCGTTGTGGGAGGCCGTCGAGGGCCTGGTCCGCACGTACGGTCCCCCCGCCGGGAGCCCTTCCGATCCGATCCGCACCGCCGAGGGCGTGCGCGGGACGCTGGTGGGCGGGGGGGAGGCGGTGCACGGCCTCCCCGCGGAGGTCTACTACGGCGGCGTGCGCTTGGAGTTCTCGGGGACTCTAGCCATCGCCGGGTCCTGCTCTCGGGCCGCAGAGAACGTCATCCAGTGCCGAGTGCCCGCGGGGGCCGCTGGGACCTTGGCCCTCACCGCGGCCCGGATCCCCGCGGGGGCGGTGAGCATCCGTGCCGAGTCGCTTCCCGCCGGCTGGCCCCCGTTTCCAGCTCGATCCGGCTGGGGCACGCTCAACGCTCAGTACGCGTTTGCCGTCCCCCTGGTCACGGCTGGGCAGAGGTTTGAGCTCCGGTTTCGGGCGTGGACGGCCGGAGTTCAGAGGGAGGTCGAGCTGCGGGTGATCCTGGATGTGGTCCCGACGGAGGGGATCGGGACCGCTCAGCCCCCGCCTGGGCTGACGTAGGCGGGAATCCCCTGGGGATGGCCCGTGCGAAGGAGGGAGACCACTTCTGCAGCACAGGCCCGAACAGCGGGACTCAGATCCTCCCCGAGGGAGCGGTCGGCGGGCTGGATCCCGATGAGGACGATCTCGCCCACCCGGTCGCGCACGGTGGAGAGGAGAAAGGACAGCGGGAGGGCGTGGGTGGAGCCGAGCATCCGCGCCAGCTCCGCGGTCGGCAGGCGACGCACGGTTCCCGGGGGGAGCCCCATCTCCGCTGCGTCCACGACCACGAGGAGGTCGGGGGCGAGCCGGCGCACGATTCCCAGCGCGTTCTCCACGCTCGGGCCGGCGGAGACAACGTCCCACCCCCGCCCTCTCATCTGTTCTGCGACCCAGATTCCCACCCCGTCGTCGCGCCGCAGGGGGTTCCCGATCCCCAGGATCGCACGCCGCATCGCTGTCCTAGGCCGGGTTCTCCCGGAGGAAGGTCCGGAAGGGGTGGGCGAGAGCTTTCAGTTCGTCTGCGTTGACGATGACGATCCGCCGACCGGGGAGCGCGACGAGGCCGCGGTCCCGAAACTCCGACAGGATGCGGATCGCGGTCTCAGTGGACACTCCCGCCATCTCCGCGAGCTCTGCCCGCGGGAGCTCGACCCCGATGTCCCACCCCGCGGCGGTTTCCGCCCCGAACGCCTGGCCCAGCTCCATAAGGGCCCTTGCCACGCGCTCGCGGGCGGACCGCGACGTGATCTCGACGAGGCGATCACCGAAGATCTTGCTCTCGTGGGCCAGCTTCTCGATGAGGCGCAGGGCGACGTCGGGATGGCCGCGCAAGAAGGGAAGGAACTGGTCGCGGGGGATGAACACGAGAAGCGACGGTTCGAGGGTCTTGGCGTAGCAGGTGTAGGTTTCCTGGTCGAACAGCGTCTTTTCGCCGAGGATCTCCCCCGGCCCGAGGAGCTTCAGGATCTGGGAATGGCCAGCGCGGCCGCGTTTGGCGATCTTGACCTTCCCCCGACAGAGGATGTAGAGGCCCAACGCCGGCATCCCCTCCTGGAACACCATTGCCCCCGATTCGAGCTCCATCGGTCGCATGAGGGAGACGAGCTTTCGTCTCTCCGGCTCCGCCAGATCGGCGAAGATCCCGGAGCACGCGTGCGGACACCGCTCACAGAGCGGCACAGCTGGGGGAAGCTGCACCTTGACGCCCCGCATCGCGCTCACTTGTACCGCAGCCCGCGGCGAAAATCCAGCGAGCCCCAAGCCGCTATTGGGTGTGATCTTCCGTCGGCCCACGTTGTGGAAAGGGGGCCTTGAGGTCGGGGCGACGGCCGATGAGTCCCCCCGACAGGATGAAGCTGAACGCTTCCTCTGCCGTGAGGTTGACGGGGGTTATCCGCGTGCGGGGGACGAACAGGACCCAACCGGAGAGGGGGTTGGGAGCGGTAGGGACGTAAACGGAGATCATGTCGGGGGAGAACTGGTTGCTCACGCTGACCACGTCCTCGTTGGTGAGGATGCCGAGCACGTAGGAGCCGGGGTAGGGGAACTCCACGAGCACCATCCGACGTCCGCTCCCGAGGGGTTGCTCCCGGTGGAAGATGACGTGCGCCAGCTGGCGGGTTCCCCAGTACACGTTGCGCACACCGGGTATGGCCCGCACGACCCGTTCCACCCCGTGGAGGAGCCCCCGCCCCACCCAATGGCGGGCGATCACCCCCACGAGGAACACGACGAGGATGGTGATCACGACCTCCGTGCCCGGGATGTACCGGCCGATGACCCGCCTCATCAGCCCCGCGAACGCGGTGTGCGGTCCGAGGAGGGAGTACGCCAGGCGATAGAGGAGCCACAGCAGGTACACGGTCAGCCCAAGGGGCAGAAGCGCGAGGAGCCCCGAGACGAAGGTCCTCCTGAGCCATAGAAGCAGGCGCCGCATCAGCCCACTTGTACGCCAAATCCGCCCCCCCTGCCACACCCCTTTCCGGGGACCGGGGGCGGCGAAGTCGCCACCTGTTCGTGGTCCGATCCAGAGGACTGTGAACGAGGTTGGGGCTTGGGTATCATGCCGCGGGTCGAGCCTGACCTCACGAAGGAGGCACATCACTGTGACAAAGGAAGCGGCGCTAAACGGAATGCAGTGGGTCGTCCCCGATCCAACCCGGCCGAACTGGTACTGGCCCAGCGACGCCCTCAAAGAGCGCGCGTGGGTTTCGGATCCACAGCTCTACGAACGGGCAGCGGCTGATCCGATCGCGTTTTGGGCCAACCAGGCCGAGGGACTCGTGTGGTTCAAGCGGTGGACGAGCGTCTACGAGGATGAGCCCTACGCGTACCGGTGGTTCGTGGGCGGGAAGCTCAACCTGTCGTACAACTCCCTCGATCGCCACGTGAAAGCGGGGAAGGGGAGCCAGACCGCGCTCATCTGGGAGCCCGAGCCGGTGGATGAGCCCAACCGGATCTTCACCTACAAGGAGCTCCTCGACGAGGTGTCGCGGTTCGCCAACGCCCTCAAGGCGCTCGGGGTCCAGAAGGGGGATCGGGTGGGGATCTATCTCCCGATGATCCCGGAGGCGGTGATCGCCATGCAGGCTGTGGTGCGGATCGGCGCCGTGCACACCGTGGTGTTCTCCGCGTTCTCGCCGGAGTCGCTGCGCGATCGACTGCTCGACTGTGGGGCGAAGGTTCTCATCACTGCCGATGGGTACTGGCGCCGGGGAAAGCAGATCCCCTTGAAGCAGAACGCCGATCGGGCATTGGCGGGGACGGCGGTGGAGAAGGTGATCGTCGTCCGTCGGGCGGGGAACGAGATCCCGATGGACCAGAAGCGCGACGTGTGGTACCACGAGATCGTGGACGGCCAGTCCACGCGATGTCCCCCTGAAGAGATGGATGCCGAGGACCTCTCGTTCATCCTCTACACCTCGGGCACGACGGGGAAGCCGAAAGGCGTCATGCACACCACCGGCGGGTACGCGGTCCAGGTCTACGCGACCTGCAAGTGGGACTTCAACCTCCACGACGACGACATCCACTGGTGCACGGCCGACGTGGGGTGGGTCACCGGGCACTCCTACATCAACTACGGTCCCCTCATGAACGGGGTGGCGACGCTCGTCTACGAGGGGACGCCCGATGCGCCCGACTTCGGCCGGATGTGGCAGGTCATCGCCAAGCACAGGGTGACGGTGTACTACACCGCCCCGACCGCGATCCGGATGCACGTCAAATGGGGCGAAGAGTGGCCGGCGAAGTACGATCTCTCCTCCCTGCGGATCCTCGGAACGGTGGGGGAGCCGATCAACGAGGAGGCGTGGCTGTGGTACTTCGAGCACATCGGGGGGAAGCGATGTCCGATTGTGGATACGTGGTGGCAGACCGAGACCGGGGCGACCTGCGTCCAGGCCCTTCCGGGGATCGGGCCGTTCATCCCCACCGTCGCCGGGCGCCCGTTCCCCGGGATTAGGGCCAAGATCGTGGACGCCAGTGGTGTGCCGGTGAAGACGGGCGATGGCGGGTACCTCATCATGGAGCCTCCCTTCCCACCAGCACTCTTGCGCGGGCTGTACGGTGATGTGGAGAAGTTCCGCGCCACCTACTTCGGCGAGTTCGGGCCCCAGCTCTACTTCACCAAGGACGGGGCGCGGATGGACGAGATGGGCAACATCCGCATCACGGGCCGGGTGGACGACGTGATGAACGTCGCCGGCCATCGTTTGGCCACGGCGGAGGTCGAGGACGCGCTCGCCCAGCACCCGCTCGTCACGGAGGTCGCAGTGGTGTCCAAGCCCGATGACCTCAAGGGAGAGGTGCCGGTGGCGTTCGTCCTCCTCAAGAAGGGGGTCCAGCCGTCCGAGGAGCTGAAGAAGGACCTCGTGAAGACGGTGGACCAGCACATCGGGCCCACGGCGCGGCCGGCGGCGATCTACTTCTCCGAGGACGTGCCCAAGACCCGCTCCGGGAAGATCATGCGCCGGATCCTGAAGGCGCTCGTGCGCAACGAGCCGATCGGCGACCTCACCACGCTGCGCAACCCAGAGTGCGTGCAGGACCTCCAACGCGCGGTGGGGTACAAGGGCTAGGGTGGCAGTCACGTTATCGTGATGGAGTCGTGGGGGGGACGGGCATGGGCCGTCCCCCTTCCTCTAAGGAGGAACGATGGAGGAGGTACGGGTGCTGGGTCTGCCGGCGGAGAGGGGGCGGTGGGGGCTTGTTGCAGTAGGGTTCCTCGCCAACCTCTGCATGGGGGCCGTGTACGCGTTCAGCGTGTTCCGGACGCCATTGGAATCGCTGTGGGGGATCGGGGCGACCGCGAGCGGCCTTCCGTACATGGTGTTCCTCGGGGTGTTCGGCGTGGGGATGGCCCTCGCGGGGGGGATCGTGGACCGGTGGGGACCGCGGAAGGTGGGGGTCTTCGGGG
>FWPV01015795.1_pt1 | contig 10777 bp, 12 predicted proteins | sample 2228371 | NCBI WGS metagenome assembly FWPV01 (sample SAMEA103939776, study PRJEB20133) | metagenome | reverse complement strand
TCGGTGACCAGATGCGTGACCACAGTGCCGCTCCCTAAAGATTCGTACTCGGCCAACGAGACTTTTTCCAGGCGTTTGAGGAGATCGGTGCGCAGCTTTAAGATCACGTCTTTGGAGATCTCGGTAAAGCGGCGGGTCTGCCAGACAGTAAATCCCAATGCTGCCAGTCGTAAGCCAAGCGATGCCAGAAGCACGACGCCGATGTACCACAAAGGTCCCTGCCAGGCTGTAGGCAGCCAGTCGCCGGGAAGCCAGCGGTCGATGAAAGCGGTGACCGGTCCGGGGCGATGGAGCAAGACCTCATCCACCAAGGCGGGAATCAAAAGCGGCACCGGAACCGAAGCCAAGGTGGTCAGGAAGGCGGTCGCTTGTACTGCCAGCAGCTTGCGCTTATGGCCCAAGGCCAGATGGATCAGGGTGCGCCAGGTATAGCGCCGGGGCGGAAGGCGAGTCGGCTGGTTCATCAGAGCTTAAGGCAAGGGTGGATCCGTTCGACTTCACCCAGCGCTCGGGTGTCTCCCGGAGGCATGAGGCGGCCGTAAGCGGACAGCTGCGCCAGCGTCATAGTGCCGGCGGCTTTTTCCAGCTCGGTAAGTCTAAGGCCCTGGCGAATCAGATAGAGCAGATAGGTGTGGCGGATCGCTTCGGGGGTGATCGTTTCCGGTTCGGGAAGCCTCGCCTCGACTGCAGCCAGATAGACCAATTTTGCCAGTTCTTCCCGATCGGCCGGTACCAGCGGGGAGCCGCCGCTGGCCGCAAGCCAGGTTGAAAGGCGCGGCGCCAGGGGAATGGCGCGGCGGTCAGGAGGAGGGGCAAAGAGTGTGCCTTGACTCAGATCGAGATGGGTGACTTCTAAGCAGGTGATCTCATCTGGGGTCAGGCCGCTTAAGAGCATGGCGGCGGATTGGCGGGTGCGAAGATCGGCGTGGTCGAACAGGGATTCTAGTTCGCCGCGCTGCAATTCTCTGGGGAAAGGGGGTTCCAGCACGGTTTGGGCCGGCTCCTCCAACGCAGCCTGGCTGACCGGGGTGAGGTGGCCGACCAGCTTGGAGGTCTCGGGAGTGGCGTAGACGTGAATGCCCGCCAGGGTGAGGCGGGTTTCGGGCAGGCTTGTTTCCCTGCGGGTCAGGTATTCCACTAGCCACACCGCCAGCAGTCCCAGGGCCACAGAGGCGGCGACGGCCAAGGCTGCATCGCGCAAGTATTTGGGCCGGATCGGATATTGTTGGCGGAAGGCGCGTTCGACCACTTCCACCTGGGGATATTTTTCCATCTGCTTGACTTCCAGTTGGGTGATCCGGTCCTGGAACTCGCGCTCTCGGGTTTCCATCTGCTCCAGTTCTCTTACCAGGGCCTCGTGTTCGGCGAACCGGGCGCTGAATTCGGCCGCCAGGCGTTTGTGCTGCGCCAATTGCTGTTTGGTCTCTTCCACCGCCTGGCGGGCGCTGGCGTAATCCTGTTCGGCCTGCACCAGGACTGCCTTTTGCCCGTTTCCTACCAGCTGCTGGATTTTGCCTTCGACTTCTTGGAGTTGCTTGGGGATCTTGCGGTACTGCGGGTTAAGGCGGATATAGTCGGAGGTGAACCGCTGTCGCAATGAGGTCAGCTCTTCCCGCAGCGCCTGGGCCCGCGCCTCTAGCGCCGCAAGCGTCCGACTGTCTTCTTGCGGGACGACCGGTTTGCCGTCAGCGATGGCGGCGCGGATCGCTTCCAGGCGCGCTTTGGCTTTGACTGCTTCTTCGCTGACCTGATTCAAGGTCTTGGTGAGTCCGTTCAAGCGCGCCAGGATGTCGTTCTCGCTGCGTTCTAGGGAAGCGATGTCGTAACGGCGGCGGAATTCTTCCAATTCCTGGCGTTTGGCGACGATTTTTTCGTCCAGAGCAGTCAACTGCTCGCGCAGCGCTGCCAGGGTGGTGCCGGTGGCGGCTTGGATCTCGCGCGCCCGCGCTTCCAGATAGACGTCGATCCAGGTGTTGACCAGGGGGGCAAGCAGATTCCGCTGGGGACCTTCGGCCTTAAGCTCTACGAGATTGGTGGCAGGAATCGGTTCGACTGTGAGCATGGCTTTGATGTCTTCCGGGGTGAGTTCGTCCGGCGACAGCAACCCGTCCCATTCCAGCCGCTTGAGAGTTTCCACCAAAAGCGGCTGGCCGGTGAGCAATACTTGTTGGATAGCAACGTGCTGGGGATCGACGATGGTTTCGGATTGGTCTGCAGCCGGCTTGGCGGTGGTTAGCAGCGAAGCGCTGGCGCGATAAATGGGTGGACGCAGGAATACCGCCAACAGTCCCACTCCCAAAGCGATAGCAAACACGGTGGCAAAAATCCTAAGCCGTCTCGACCGATACCAGATTTGGGGCGGCTCGACTGCTGGAGTAGACCGATCTCCAGGCAAGCGCTCGATCTGGATTGGGTTGGCCATCGCGCTACCTCGAATCGATTCAGGGCAATAGCCCCAACAGGTGATGAAGGCGGGCCTCCAGTGCTTTTTCGTTAGCAGCGCGCACGGTGGCATGACCTACTTTGCGTCCTGGGCGCTCGGCTTTGGCATAAAAATGGCCATGGACGCCGGATTGTTCCAGAATATCGGAGAGGGCTGGCAGGACGCCGATGAAATTGACCATGGCTGCAAAACCTACCGGTTCGGTATCGCCCAAAGGGAGATCCAAAATCGCCCTCAGGTGGTTTTCGAATTGGCTGGTCTCTGCGCCTTCTATAGTCCAGTGGCCAGAATTGTGCACCCTAGGGGCCATCTCGTTGGCGAGTAGATGGCCGTGAACCTCGAACAGTTCCAGGGCCAATACTCCCACATACTCAAAGTGTGTCAACAGCTTCTGGGCATATTCCTCGGCTTGCCGGCCTTTGGGGTCACCGGGACGGCTGCGGGCTAGGTGCAGGATGCCGTGTTTGTGGACATTCTCGCTTAAGGGATAGAAAGCAATGTGGCCGCTTTTGCTTCTTACTGCAATGACCGAGACCTCCCGTTGAAAAGGGACAAAATTTTCGCCGATCAATGCTTGACCGCCCAACTGATCCCAAACCCTTTCCATGTCGGCAGCAGTACGGATCAGCCTTTGCCCTTTACCGTCGTAACCCAAAAGGCGGGTCTTGACCAGAAACGGCCAGCCCAGGATTTTGGGGGCGTTTTGCAGGTCCTGGTAACTGTCGATGGGGATAAATTTGGTAGTTGGGATATCTAGGGTTTGGAAGAGGGTTTTTTCCCGCAGCCTATCGCGGCTTTCTTCCAATGCCGCCAAGGGGGGATAAACGGGTGCTTTGGCGGTCAGCCGCTTAAGTCCTTCTGGGGAGATGTTTTCGAATTCATAAGTGATCACATCACAGCGCTCTGCCAACCGATCCAAGGCGGCCGGGTCATCGTAGGGCGCCTTGATGTGCTCACAAAGCTCTGCAGCGCAAGGCGCAGGATCTGGGTCCAAGACAATAAAGCGCAGGCCCATGGGATAGCCAGCCAAAGCCAGCATGCGCGCCAACTGACCGCCGCCGAGGATCCCGATGGTCGTCACGCTTGCTCCTCCCTAGGGTCTGGCTGAGCTAGTACCGCCTCGGTCTGACGGTGACGGAAGGTGTCCAAAGCGGCGGCGATTTCAGGATACTTGCTGGCCAGGATTGCAGCTGCCAAAAGCGCCGCGTTGATAGCACCCGCCTTGCCGATGGCGAGCGTCCCTACCGGGATGCCGGCCGGCATCTGCACGATAGACAACAGGGAGTCGAGGCCGTTCAACGCTCGGGACCGAACCGGCACCCCTAAGACCGGCAAAGGCGTTGTGGCAGCATTCATCCCCGGCAGGTGAGCCGCTCCCCGGGCGCCGGCGATGATGACTTCCAGGCCCTTAGCCTTTGCCTGGTCGGCGTATTCGAACAGAAGATCGGGTGTTCGGTGCGCCGAAATCACCCGAACCTCAAAGGGTATGGCTAGCCGTTCCAGGATGTCGCCGGCATGGCGCATGGTGTTCCAGTCAGACTTGGAGCCCATGATCACGCCGACTAGGGGATTGGGTATGGTCATATCGCTTGGTTTTGAGGAGATGATTTACAATATTATGGCAAATCCTGAGTGTTCTAGTCCCTCAATCGCAGCGTTCTGCAAAAACTCAACATGCTTTTTGCTAGGCATATTGTGGCTAAATTATAATAATCTTTCGATTTATCCCTCCTCATCTTAAGATTTCACATGTTTCACCAAGGTGTATGCAGAACATCGCTAGCAGATGTTGTTTGAGTTTTTGGCGTTGGTTTTGGATCGTCAGTCTGCTTTTTGCCGCCTCCGCAGGCGCCCAGCCCGAGGTGCCTGTGGTTCCCGAAGAACCCCGGTTTGGTTTTGCAACTGTCCAGAAGCTAGCCCGCGCCTTGGCTGCCCAGCCTTACTTGCGCGATGACTCCGGTTTGCCGGAGGAACTTGCCAAACTCGATTACGACCGTTATCGGGACATCCGCTTCAAACCCGAATTGGCCCTTTGGCAAGACCAGGGACCGTTCCAAGTCCAGTTCTTCCATCGCGGTTTCCTGTATCGGGATCGGGTCTCGGTCAACGTGGTGGAAGAGGGCAAGCCAAGGCGCCGGGACTACGTTTCGGACTGGTTCGATTTCGGCAAGAACCGGTTTAGCCCGTTCAGCCCTGACCTTGGGTTTGCAGGTTTTCGCCTGCATTACCCGCTCATGCGCAACGGCTATCACGATGAGATCGCGGTGTTTCAGGGTGCAAGTTATTTCCGTGCAGTCGGGCTTGGGCAGGTATACGGCCTGTCAGCGCGCGGGCTCGCCATCGACACGGGCCTGCCGAAAGCCGAAGAGTTTCCCGTCTTCCGTGAATTCTGGATCGAAAAACCCGCGCCCGATGCCAGCGCAATCGTCGTCTATGCATTGCTTGACAGCCCGGCGGTGGTCGGGGCGTATCGCTTCGTCATTCATCCCGGTCTTGAGCTTGTCATGGACGTCCAAAGCCGCCTGTACTTCCGCCATGGGGTGGAGCGTTTGGGGATCGCGCCTTTGACCTCGATGTTCTTCCGCGGCGAAAACACGGAATATTTGATCGACGATTTCCGCCCTGAGATCCACGACTCCGACGGCCTTGCGATCGCCCGCGCCAATGGAGAGTGGTTGTGGCGTCCCTTGATTAACCCGCGCCAGTTGCGCATCAGCGTTTTCCACGAGGAGCATCCTAGGGGATTCGGTCTCGTCCAACGGGATCGCAGCTTCGACCACTACCAGGATTTGGAGGCCGGTTACCAGCGCCGTCCCAGCGCCTGGGTGGAGCCTTTGGGGGAGTGGGGGGCAGGGTCTGTCTATCTGATCGAGATCCCTAGCGACCACGAAAAGTACGACAACATCGTCGCGTTCTGGATGCCCGACGAAGCAAGCGCGGAAGGCAAGGAGATGGCGTTCGATTACCGCCTCTATTTCACCTTCGATGAGCGTTTGCCTGTGACTTTGGGCAAAGCCGAAGCCACCCGGATCGGCGCTGGGGGCATCGATCCCCCCGATCCTAAGCGGCGTCGGTTTGTGATCGATTTTGCCGGCCAGTCGCTTAAGCGCTATCCTGAAGACGCCAAGATCGAAGCCGAAGTGGATGCCTCTTTAGGTGCGACGGGCAACGTGGTAGTGCACAAAAATACCGAGACCGGCACTTGGCGTTTGAGCTTCGAGCTCGATCCAGGATCGGTCGAGTCTCCCATCGAGCTGCGCGCCTGGCTACATTCGGGCAAAGAGGCGTTGACCGAGACCTGGCTGTATCAGTGGAGCCCGCAGAAATGAGCAACGAAGCGGCAGTGCGGTTGCCGTTGGACGATAGCGCTGACCAGGGAGCGGAGAATCTCAAACAGCACGTGCGGGCTTATTTGCGTAAGCTGCGCTTTCAGGATCCTGAGTTGATTGAGGTTTTAACCCTAGAGTGCTTGCATCGTGCGCGCTGGCGGGTTGGCCAGGACCTGGCAAAATCCTTGCGCCGCGCCTTCGAAGAGGCTCAGCACCGGTTGGATCAGGCGCTAGCCCGAGCGCTGGGGCTCCGCCTTCCTGGAGACGCGGCGGTGGTCGCTGCGGCAAAGGCGGCGTTACTTCTCACCCAAGCCCCGGTTCGTGCCGATGACTTAATCCGGTCTTCACCTGAGCGAGCGGCGCTGCTCGCCAGCCTAAAGGCGCAGCTGCCCATGGCCACTCCCCCTGAGGCGCCTGCCTCCATGCCGACCCAGGTTTTGAAGTTTTTGGTTTGATCATGCCTGCTTTTGCTCCTGCCTTGCGCCGCACCGCTTCCCTAAGGCGTACTGTTTTCTTCATGCTCGTTGGCCTGACTGCATGCACTGCGCTTTTCATGCTCACCGGCGCTTTCCAACAAAATGGCCTGATGCCCCTGGAGTTCGTCCTCTTGTTGGTGTATGCCCTACTCATGGTCTGGGTCAGCATGTCTTTCTGGACAGCGACCTTGGGATTTTTGACCTTGACCTTTGGGGGCGATGCCAAGTCGTTAGCCCGCAGGCCATTGGAACTTGCTTTGGAGCAAGAGTCTTCACCTTTGCGTACCGCCGATATTTAACGAAGATCCACAGCGGGTATTTGCCAGGCTGCGGGCGATTTGGCAATCGCTTGACGAGACCGGAAATGCAGGCCAATTCGAGTTGTTCATCCTCTCCGATACGCGCGACCCGGTGCTGTGGATGGAGGAGCAGTTGAGATGGTATAGGTTGTGTGAAGATTTTGGGGCGCATGGCCGAATCTTTTATCGCAACCGGGAATCCAATCTGGGGCGCAAAAGCGGCAATATTGAAGAGTTTTGTCGCCGCTGGGGCAGTCGTTACCGTTACCTGATCGTATTGGATGCCGATAGCCTAATCAGTGGCCGAACCTTGTTGCGCATGGTGGAATTGATGGAAGCCCATCCCCGGGTCGCTCTGATCCAGTCACCGCCTGTGCCGGTCAATCAAACCTCCCTGTTTGCCAGAATCCTGCAATTTGCCAGTAGCCTCTATGGCAGCGTGTTTGTGGCCGGTGCCGCCTGGTGGCAGCTTGGAGAAAGCAACTATTTCGGTCACAACGCCATCATCCGCATCGCTCCTTTCATGCGTTATTGCGGGTTGCCGAAACTGTCTGGCCGCGAGCCCTTCGGGGGGGAAATCTTAAGCCACGATTTCGTAGAAGCAGCTTTGCTGCGCCGCGCAGGCTGGGAGGTCTGGCTGGTTCCGAGCTGACCGAAAGCTACGAGGAACTGCCACCCACCCTGATCGATTATGCCAAACGCGACCGCCGCTGGTGCCAGGGCAATCTCCAGCACCTCAAAGTCATCTTTGCCCGTGGTCTTGCCGGTATCAGCCGCTTGCATCTGGCCATGGGCATCATGTCCTATCTGTCTTCCCCGTTATGGTTGTGGTTTTTGCTCCTGACCGCCTTGGAAGCCTACGTGCAGAGCCAGACCCAGCCGGTCTATTTTTTTGGTGACAATATCTTTCCGGTGTGGCCGGAATCCTATACAGTAGAAATGACCACTGTCTTGGTGGTCACCTTATCTATGTTGTTTTTGCCCAAACTCTGGAGCCTTTTGGTGCTGTTCACCCGTCAGCGCCGCAAAGTGCGGCAATTCGGTGGGGCTTGGCAGGTCTTGGGAAGCGTTCTATTGGAGACCCTGTTTTCGGCTTTGATCGCGCCGGTTTTAATGCTCTATCAGAGCAAGTTCGTCATTTCTATCCTGCTGCGAAGAAGCGTGGGCTGGCCCCCCCAGCAGCGCGATGCCCATCGCCTGAGCCTTAAGGAAGCGACCTTGGCCCATGGCGGTCAGACCCTCATCGGGATCATCGCTGGCGCTTTCAGTTACTACTATATCCCGGACTTCTTCTGGTGGTTTACTCCAGTACTCGCCGGCCTGGTATTGGTCATCCCCATCTCCATGGTGTCGAGTAGCACTGCTTTTGGGCTTGGAGCACGCAGGATGGGTTTGTTCTTGATTCCTGAAGAATCGAATCCTCCCCAAATCCTTCAGTTATTCCACCACTACCTGAGTCAGGAGCCCAACGTTCGGAAGGAGCATGAACTGATACGCGAGCCAGGAGTGTGCGCGTTGCACGCGGCTCTCTTGCTCCATCAGCCGCTCGACAAGAGGCGGCGCCATCAGCTCCATGCCATTCTGTACCACCTTATCGAGGAAGGGCCAAACAACCTCTCGGCAGTGGAAAAGCGCAGCCTCTTATCTCATGCTGAAACCCTGTTCAGGCTGCATTTTCTGATGGAGAGTCGTTCTGCGCTGGGTAATGATCAGGTAGAATGAACAATCAAACTCTAAGGAGTACCAGGCGGTGCTGGAGATCATCAAGGCCGGCGGTTGGGTGATGTGGCCGATTTTGGCTTGTTCCGTGCTGGCGATGGCGATCGTTTGCGAACGCTTGTGGAGCCTTAGGTCTAAGCGCATCCTTCCCCCCTATCTGGTGGCGCAGGTATGGGAGCTGTACCGCAAGGGCCAATTGGATTCGGTCCATCTGCGTCGACTGCAGACCTCTTCTCCTTTGGGGGCAGTATTGGCGGCGGGGCTGGCCAATCACCGTTATGGTCGCGAGGTGATGAAGGAAGCCATCGAGGATGCTGGCCGTCAAGTGGCGCACGAATTGGAACGCTTTCTCGACTCTTTGGGTACGGTTGCCTCGATTTCTCCTTTGTTGGGATTATTGGGCACGGTACTGGGCATGATCAAAGTGTTTTCCGCCATCACCGCGGCCGGTGTGGGGGAACCAAAAGTGCTGGCCGGAGGGATCGCGGAAGCCCTGATCACTACTGCAGCGGGTTTGTCGGTAGCGATTCCGGCGTTGATTTTTCATCGTTATTTTCAGGCGCGGGTGGATGCACTGGTGCTTAGGATGGAGAACGAGGCGCTGCGCTTTATCGAAATCATGCACAGTGGACAAGCGCCGCTTCAGCCTCAGGAGGAAGCGCCATGAACTTCCGCCGCCATCGCCGGGAGCGGATCGATCTCAGCTTGACGCCTATGATCGATGTGGTGTTTTTGCTGTTGATCTTCTTCATGGTGACCACTACCTTCGAGCGTGAGGCGGCGCTCAAGATTCAGCTTCCAGAGGCGCAAGGCCAGAAGCAGGACGAGCCTCGGAGCTTGGAGATCGTCGTGGACGCCGACGGGCGTTACTACCTTGACCGCCACGAGTTGGGCAATACCCGGATCGAGACTCTCAAACGAGCCATGCGCAAGGCTTTGGATGAAGGCGCCCGACCGGTGGTGGTGATCGCAGCGGATCAAAAGACGCCGCACCAAGCGGTGATCCAGGTACTGGATGCTGCTCGCCAGCTGAGTCTAAGGCATATTGCTTTCGCTACGCGAAACACAGGTGGGGGGGAATAACCGTCTGATCCATGTTGGACAAAAAACTGCTTGAAATCCTAGTCTGCCCGGTCTGCAAGGGGAAATTGATTTACGCTGCCGAGACCCAGGAACTGATCTGCAAGGCAGACCGGCTGGCCTACCCGATCCGGGATGAAATTCCAGTGATGCTCGAAGAAGAAGCGCGCAAACTCAGTCTGGAAGAATACGACCGTCTGCCATGACCTCGTTTAAGATCGCCATCCCCGCCCGCTATGCCTCGTCAAGATTGCCGGGCAAGCCCTTGCTCGAGCTGGCCGGCCGGCCCATGATCGCATATGTGTGTGAACAGGCCCGCCGGGTGGGTGCAGAGGTGGTGGTGGCCACCGACGACGAGCGCATCCAAAAAGTGGCCGAAGCTGCGGGAGTGCAAGCGCTTTTGACCGATCCCAACCATACCAGCGGTACCGAGCGCATCCACGAGGTGGCGCAGCGGTTAGGGTGGGGGGCGGAAGAGATCGTAGTCAACTGGCAAGGAGACGAGCCGCTGCTTGAGCCGGAGCTGGTCAGCCACTTGGCCAGATCCCTGGCCGGTCATCCAGGCGCGAGGATGGCGACCTTGGCGGCACCTGCTACCGCGGCAGAGGTATTTAACCCGAATGTAGTCAAGGTAGTGCTGGATAGGGCAGGCTATGCCCTCTATTTCAGCCGGGCGCCGATCCCCTGGGTACGGGAGGCTTTTGTCCGGGCGCCGCCTAAGGTGCCGGATGGCCTTCACTGGCGCCATATCGGAGTGTATGCCTACCGGGTCGGATTGTTGCATCAGTATGTGAACTGGCCTCCGGCACCGCTGGAGCAGGTGGAAGCCCTTGAGCAATTGCGGGTCTTGTGGCACGGTGAGCGGATTGCGGTGGTGACCGTGGCCGAGGTCCCCGAGGCTGGAGTAGATGTGCCTGAGGATGTCCTGCGGGTGGAGAATCGGCTGCGAGAGCTTGAATCTAAGCGTAGGAAGCGAGGTGCAAGATGATCCGGATTCTGTTCGTGTGCATGGGCAACGTCTGCCGCTCCCCGATGGCACAAGGGATATTTCAGCGCCTTCTTAAGCAGCACGGTTTGGCCGATCGGGTGATGATCGATTCGGCTGGAACGCATGCCTATCATGCGGGTAAAGCTCCGGATCCGCGTGCGATCCTGGCCGCTCAAGCCCGCGGGATAGATATCAGTCGGCTGCGTGCCCGCCAGGTGGGGCCGGGAGATTTTGAAGAGTTCGATTTGATTCTGGCGATGGATGAGCACAACTACGACTCGCTTCTGTTTACTTGTGCCAAACGCCATCAGGCCAAGCTCGGGTATCTGCTCGATTACGCCCCGCACCTCAAGACCCGGAATCTGCCCGACCCCTATTACGGTGGAGAGGTCGGTTTCGAGCGGGTCATGGATATGATCGAGGACGCCTGCGAGGGTCTGTTG
>FWPV01015794.1_pt1 | contig 10777 bp, 9 predicted proteins | sample 2228371 | NCBI WGS metagenome assembly FWPV01 (sample SAMEA103939776, study PRJEB20133) | metagenome | reverse complement strand
GGTTTCCGTGCCATCTCTCTCACCTCCTATCCCTATTATACCACAAATCACTACCAAAGGGAGTGACTACCGGCCTCTGCGTTCTCTGCGGTAAATCTCTTCTTTTTCCGGCTTGTCCGGGCTAGGGAAGGAATCTGGCATGATACACATACCAGGCTGGTTGAGGAAACTGCTGGTCCGGGCCTTGCAGTACGGGATCGCCATCTTTGTCTCCCTGATCGTCATTTTCCCCATCCTCATCGCGGTATTGGGTGGTTTCAAAACTCCTGAGGAACTGATGAACAGCCCGTTTTCTCTGCCCGAAAACTGGCTGTTGGACAATTATCTCTACGTCTTGACATTGGACTCTTTTTGGCGGCAACTGCTCAACAGCACCATCGTCATGGTCGGCACGGTGCTCCTGTCTACTCTCAGCGCGAGCCTGGCAGCTTTCGTATTCGCTCGAATGAATTTCAGGGGACGCGACACTCTCTTCAATGTATTCATGATCGGATTGCTCTTTCCCATCATGGTCGCTATCCTGCCACTGTATCTTCTGATGCGCCAATTGGGGCTTTTGAACAACCTCATCGGCCTGATCCTGGTCGAATCGGCTTTTCAGTTGTCGGGGACGATCTTGATCTTGCGCGGTTTCTTTCGCTCCCTGCCCCGCGAGCTGGAAGATGCCACCTACATTGACGGCGGCACGGCCTTTACGTTTTTCTGGCGGATACTGCTCCGGCTGTCGGCGCCGGCGCTGGCCGCTAACGCCGCCTTGACCATGGTCTTCAGTTGGAACCTGTTGTTCTTGCCCCTGCTGGCCTTGAATGACGAGTCGCTCTACACACTGCCGCTGGGCACCATGCAGTTCTCGGGGCAATATTCAGTCAACCGGGCCGGCCTCATGGCGTTCATCGTGGCGGCCATGCTGCCGGCCGTGGTCTTTTACTTGCTGGCCGAACGGTACATCGTGGCCGGGCTTACGAGCGGAGCCCTCAAAGGCTAACCGAATCGTACTGCTCACCCTGGCGAAGGTTTGCGGCCAATTCGCTGGCGAAAGCGGTCTGCTTCGGCGAGATCGTGCCCGATCACCAGCACATCTGTGTAACCTTCGCCAGGGTAGGTTGAGCACACCGAATCTGAATCAGGGGCCGGCGAGCAGTATCAGAGTCGCGCCGAGTCGCATCCACGTATTTAGATCGGAGCATTTTGTGACCATCACTACCGCTGTCGCTACGAAAATACAGGACCTCATCAACCAGATGACCCTGGACGAAAAGCTCGCCCAACTCGGCTCGTATTGGATATACGAATTACAGACGAAGGGCGAGCTTGACCAGCGAAAAGTCGAGAGCAAGTTAAAAAACGGCATTGGGCAGATCACGCGGGTGGCCGGCGCCTCCATGCTCGATCCCGTCTCCGCAGCCCAAACCGTCAACCGGTTGCAGAGATTTCTGGTGGAACAGACCCGGCTCGGGATCCCCGCCGTCATCCACGAGGAGTGCTGTTGCGGCGCGACGGTGCTGGGCGGCACGGTGTATCCGCAGATGCTGGGCCTGGCGGCGACCTTCCAGCCCGAACTGGCTGAGGCCATGGCCATCGCCATCCGCAAACAACTGCGCGCCATTGGTGCCCGGCAGGGGCTGGCTCCCGTGTTGGACGTGGCCTATGATGCCCGCTGGGGCCGCGTGGAGGAGACCTTTGGCGAGGACCCCACGCTTGCCAGCCACTTCGGCGTTGCCTTTGTCAAGGGGCTACAAGGAAAAAACCTGACCGAAGGCGTTATGGCTACCGGCAAGCACTTCATCGGGCACAGCCTCTCGCAGGGCGGGCTTAACTGCGGGCCGGTTCATATCGGCTGGCGCGACATCTACAACGTCTATCTGGCGCCGTTCCAGGCGGCGATCCGCGATGCCGGTCTCGCCTCTATCATGAACGCCTATCCTGAGCTGGATGGCGAGGTGGTCGCCGCCTCGCGCCGCATCCTGACCGATCTGCTGCGCAGGGAGCTGGGGTTCGATGGCCTGGTGGTGGCGGACTATGAAGCGATCCGCATGATCCACGATTATCATTACGCGGCGGCCGACAAGCCTGCGGCGGCGCGCATGGCGCTGGCAGCCGGCATTGACGTGGAACTGCCCACTGTCGTCTGCTACGGCGACCCGCTCAAGGCCGCGCTTGAGGCGGGCGACATCTCGCTCGATGCCATTGACCTGGCGGTACGTCGTCACCTGCAAAAGAAATTCGAGTTGGGCCTCTTTGACCACCCTTACGTGGATGAAGGGCGCGTGCTTGAGGCCTTTGAAACCCCTGAAAACCGCGCCCTGGCCCGCGCGATCGCCCGGCAGAGCATGGTCTTGTTGAAGAATGATGGCACGTTGCCCCTGAAGAAGACGATCCGGTCGCTCGCGGTGATCGGCCCGAACGCCAACGAAGGCCGGAATCAACTGGGGGACTATTCCTACGCCTCCATGAGCGAATTGATGATGTTTCGCCCCCCGGCGGATTCTGCTTTCGTGGAAGTGGATTCGGCCCGGCTGGCTCGTCACGGCGTGCGCGTCACCACCATATTCGAGGGCATCCAGGCGGCGGTTTCTCCCACGACGAAAGTTCTCTATGCCAAAGGCTGCGACAACCTCGACCACGATACCAGCGGGTTCGACGAGGCGGTGGAGACGGCTCGACGGGCGGATGCGGTGATCCTCGTCCTGGGGGACCGCTCCGGGCTGGCGCCATCCTGCACCACCGGCGAGTTCCACGACAGCGCCGACCTGCGTCTGCCCGGCGTGCAGGAGGACCTGGCGCAGGCGGTCATCGCCACGGGCAAACCGGTGGTGGTCGTGCTGGTCAACGGCCGCCCATTGGCTATACCCTGGCTCGCCGAACACGCCAACGCCATCCTCGAGGCCTGGCTGCCCGGCGAGGAGGGCGGTTCGGCCGTGGCCGACGTCCTCTTTGGCGACGTGAACCCCGGCGGCAAGCTCCCCATCACCTTTCCCCGTTCCGTCGGTCAGGTCCCGATCTTTTACAACCACAAACCGTCCGGGATGCGCTCTCACGGGTACGTGGATTACGTCGCGGAGTCGGTTACGCCGCTGTATCCCTTTGGACATGGGCTGAGCTACACGTCGTTCAAGTATAGCGAGCTGTTCATCAGCCGGGGGCAGGCCACGAGTGGCGAGAGTGTGGATATTTCGCTCAGAGTGGCGAACGCCGGCCCCGTCGTCGGCGACGAAGTGGTGCAACTCTACGTCCGCGATGAATTCGCCAGCACGCCGCGCCCGGTGAAGGAACTCAAGGGGTATGCGCGGGTGACGCTGCCGCCCGGCGAGAGCCAAACGATCACCTTTCACCTGCCCGTGGACCAACTGGCGTTCTACAATAACGACCTGGACCTGGTGCTGGAACCCGGCCGGGTCTTCGTCCTGCTCGGCAGCTCGTCGGACGACATCCGCCTGACGGGCGAATTCGAGATCACCGGCCCGGCCACGATGCGGGTCAAAGAGCGAGTGTTCGTCTGTCCGGTGGCAATCAGTTAAACTCACGGAGGAGCAAAACATGACCGACAAATATGTCCCCAAACCGGAGCACAAGTTTACCTTTGGCCTGTGGACCGTGGGCAACCCCGGGGCCGATGCCTTCGGCCAGGCCGTGCGCCCGCACCTCTCCCCGGCCGACATCGTCTACCTGCTGGGTGAAGTAGGCGCGTATGGCGTCAATTTCCATGACAATGACCTGGTCCCCATTGACGCCACGCCCGCCAAGCGCGCTGCCGTCCTCAGGTCTTTCAAGAAGGCGTTGGCCGACACCGGCCTGGTCGTGCCGATGGCGACGACCAACCTCTTCAGCGATCCTGTCTTCAAGGACGGCGCCTTCACCGCCAACGACCCCAAAGTGCGGGCCTATGCCCTGCAGAAGACCATGCACGCCATTGACCTGGGCGTGGAGCTGGGGGCCGGGGTCTATGTCTTCTGGGGCGGGCGCGAGGGCATCGAAGTGGACGCGGCCAAGGACCCGGTGGTCGGCATCCAACGTTTCCGCGAGGCGTTGAACTTCCTGTGCGAGTACGTCCTGGACCAGGGCTACGGCCTCAAGTTCGCCCTGGAGGCCAAGCCCAACGAGCCACGCGGCGACATCTACTTTCCCACCACCGGCGCGTACCTGGGCTTCATCGAGACGCTGGACCACCCGGAGATGGTGGGCGTGAACCCGGAGGTGGCCCACGAGCACATGGCCGGGCTGAACTTTATGCACGCCGTGGCCCAGGCGTGGGAGGCTGGCAAGCTCTTCCACATTGACCTGAACGACCAGAACTACGCCCGCTTTGACCAGGACTGGCGGTTTGGGGCGCAGAACATCAAACAAGCGTTCTTCCTGGTCAAGTTCCTGGAGGACGTGGGCTATCCGGGCAGCCGGCACTTCGACGCCCACGCCTACCGCACCGAGGATGTGGAGGGCGTGAAGGACTTTGCCAGGGGCTGCATGAGGACCTACCTCATCCTCAAGGAAAAGGCGGCGCGGTTCCACGCCGACGCCGAGATCCAGGGGTTGCTGGCCGAGATCCAGGCTGATGACGGCTCGATGGACGCCTTCAAGGGCGCGTATACCGCCGCCAAAGCCGCCGCGTTGAAAGCGTATAGCTTTGACCGGGCAGCCCTGGGCGCGCGGGGGATGCAGTACGAGAAGCTGGATCAGTTGGTCAACGAGCTGCTGCTGGGCGTGCGGTGAGAGGGGGTCGCCATGACCTGCTTTGTGGGCATTGACGCCTCGACCACGGCGACCAAGTCGCTGCTGATGCGCGCCGACGGCCAGGTGGTGGGCGTGGCCTCGTCGGAATATGGCTACGAGACGCCGCAGCCCCTCTGGAGCGAACAGCACCCGAACCTGTGGTGGCAGGGGACGATCCACAGCATTCGCCAGGTATTGGCGCAATCGGGCATTGACCCGGCCGAGGTCAAGGGCGTAGGGTTGACCGGCCAGATGCACGGCCTGGTGCTGCTGGACGCGGCCGGCGAGGTGCTGCGCCCGGCCATCCTGTGGAACGACCAGCGTACCGCGGCCGAGTGCGACGAGATCCGCGCGCGGCTGGGCCGGGAGCAGTTCATCCAGATCACCGGCAACGATGCCCTCACCGGCTTCACCGCGCCCAAGGTCCTATGGGTCAGGAACCACGAGCCGCAGGTGTTCGCGCGGGTGCGCCACATCCTGCTGCCCAAGGACTATGTGCGCTTCCAGCTGACGGGCGAGTACGCGATGGACAAGGCCGATGGCGCAGGCACCGTGCTGTTTGACGTGCGCCAGCGCGACTGGTCCCGGACGGTCGTGGAGGCCCTGGGGATCGATCCGGCGTGGCTGCCGCCCACATTCGAAGGCCCGGCCATCACCGGGTACGTGACCGCATCGGCGGCGGAGGCCACCGGCCTGAAAGCGGGCACGCCCGTGGTGGGCGGGGGCGGCGACCAGTCGGCTCAGGCGGTGGGCGTCGGGGCGGTGGAGCCGGGCGTCATCGCCCTCACGTTGGGCACATCCGGCGTGGTCTTTGCCAGCACCGACGAGCCGTTCATCGAGCCAGAGGGGCGTTTACACGCCTTCTGCCATGCGGTGCCGGGTCGCTGGCACCTGATGGGCGTCATGCTCTCGGCGGCCGGCAGCCTGCGCTGGTACCACGACACCCTGGCCCCGGACGTGGACTTTGACACGCTGCTGACCCCGGCCGCGAGCGCGCCCCCTGGCAGCGAGGGGCTGCTCTTCCTGCCCTACCTCACCGGCGAGCGCACCCCACACCCGGACCCGCTGGCCCGGGGCGCGTTCGTGGGCCTCACGGTGCGTCACACTGGGGCGCACCTGACCCGCGCGGTGTTGGAGGGGGTGGCCTTTGGCCTGCGCGACAGTTTCGAGCTGATGCGTTCCGTGGGGGCGTTCGGCCAGACGGCTCCGCAGGTGCGCGTCTCTGGCGGCGGGGCCAAGAGCGCGCTCTGGCGGCAGATCCTGGCCGACGTGCTGGACGCCGAGCTGGTGACGGTCAACACCACGGAGGGCGCGGCCTACGGCGCGGCGCTGCTGGCGGCCGTCGGCGCCGGCGTCTATCCCAATGTGGATGCGGCCTGTGCGGCAACCATTCAACTGACCGGTCGCACGGCGCCCAGCCCGGCGAGCGCCGTCTACCGGCGCATCTATCCCCTGTATCGCGGCCTGTACCCGGCCCTGCGGCCTACGTTCAACGCCATCGCGGAGGCCCTGTAGGTACGTGCATCGCCTGCCTCGCGGCTTTTTCGGGTCAGCCCGGCAGGATGTCCAGGTCCTCCAGGATCGCCACGGCCATGACCACGTATTCGGTGCAGCGTTCCCCTTGCCCAGAGGCGTGAAACACTTCCGAGCTGTCGGGCTGTGACCAATCAATACCGGTGAGATCGCGGCAACGGAGCGCGCCGAACTGGGCCTGGAACCGGCGCATCAGGTCGGCGGACAGCTCGTAGGCCCGCGTCTTGATGGCCTGATCCGCTCCCGGGTCCCGGCCGCGCGCCAGGCCCAGTGCCAGCAGCGCGCCAGTCACGGCCCCGCACACCTCGCCCTGTCGCCCCATGCCCCCACCGAACGGCGTGGCAATGCGCGGGATCAGGCGGGTTTCGATGTTCAGCGCCTCGGCTGCTGCCAGCAGCACGGACTCTGCTCAATTGTGCTCGCCGGCGAAAAACTGTCGCGCCCGTTCTTGGGGGGTAGTCACTGTGTTCCTCCTCAGCGCACCATCTCGATGATCTCACGCCCCACCAACACCGTGCCCCAGGCCAGCAAGCCGCCCGCCCCACCCACGATGACCCCGGTCAGGACCAGCGCCAGTGCAAAGATCAGCTCAAAGAACCACACCGCTGAGCCCAGGATCAGCGGGTTGGGCATCAGGGCCAGGTTGTACCACAGGAAATAGACGGCCACATTCAACAGGCCATTCCAGACGCCGGCCATAACGGGCTGTCCACGCACAAAGAAGGTCCCGAGGTATGTTCCAACAGCAAGGGCCATCGAATACAGGATGAGCAAATTCACTGCTGACCACTGCATCGCGTCATAAGTACGTGCTTCCAGCGGGGTGAAGGCGAATAACGGATTGGCTGGCTGGCTCAAGTTCCAAAACACCCCTATCGTGACCACCAAGCCCACGACAAACGCCACTACGTACCGAACTCTATCGCTCACGTCCACCTCCGGCTCGCTGCTTGCCTCGCAGCGACCACGTCGCTATCGTCCCCTCGCGCCCTTCATGAGCCACGGGCCAATGGCCCGGCGGCCCAGCTCCCGTCACATTATATCCGCAATGTCATCTGTGCGCAAGCCCTGAAACGGCGAGCGTGGAAAGCCCAGCCTCTTGCGTTTTGCCAGTGAACAGTGTATACTTGTTTCTGGAGATCGAATACGTGGCTGGGGAGGGCGGAATGAAAGCGCATGCGTATTTTCGCGGCCAGATCGTGCCGCTGGAGCAGGCGAACATCAATGTGGCAACCCACGCCTTCAATTACGGCACCGGCGTTTTTGAGGGCATCCGGGCCTACTGGAACGAGGAGCAAGAGCAGCTCTATGTATTCCGCATGCGCGAGCATTATGAACGCCTGCGCGCCAACTGCCGCGTGATCTATATCGAGTTACGGCAGACCATCGAGGAGTTGGAGGCCATCACCCTCCAAGTCCTGCGCGCCTGTGGCTTCCGGGAAGATACTTATGTGCGGCCAGTGGCATACAAAAGCAGTGAAGGGATCGGCGTCCGGCTCCACGATCTGGAAGACGACCTGACGATCTTTGCCATCCCCTTTGGCAAGTACATCGAGAAGGAGGAAGGGGCGCGGGCCTGTGTGTCCGCATGGCGAAGACTGGACGATAACGCGATCCCGGCCCGGGCCAAGCTCACCGGCGCCTACGTGAACTCGGCCCTGGCCAAGACCGATGCCCACTTTCACGGCTTTGACGAGGCCATCGTGCTCACCGAGTGCGGCCACGTCTCAGAAGGCAGCGCGGAGAACCTGTTCATCGTGCGCCAGGGGGTGCTGATCACGCCGCCAGTGACTGATAACATCCTGGAAGGCATCACCCGGGCCACGGTCATGGAGCTGGCTCAGCGAGAGCTGGGCATCCCGACCCTGGAGCGAACCATTGATCGCAGCGAGTTGTATACAGCGGATGAAGCATTCTTTTGCGGCACCGGCGTCCAGATCGCGGCCATAGTCAACATTGACCACCGGCCGGTGGGGACGGGCGTCATCGGCCCCGTCACCAGGCAGATCCGGGACCTGTACTTTGCGGTGGTGCGCGGTCAGTTGCCGGCCTATGCCGGCTGGCTGACCCCGGTATATGAGACGTAGGTCAGGCAGGCACGCAAGCAGAAAAAGGAGGGCGGGAAATGAAGATGCACCGTGGTATCAAAACTTGGGCAGGGACTCTGGTCATCGCGGTGGTATGGGCATCGTGGGTGCTGGCGGGCGCCGCCAACCCGATAGCCGCCCAGGGACCGATCGTGCTCGACGGTGTGGCCGATCCCGGCGAATGGGCCCCGACCTGGCAGGTGGCGACAGACCCTCTGGACGTAACCGTCACCGGGACAGGCGTCCATCCCCACGAGGCCCCCTACTATGCTCGCAGTGGCTATGACGCCATCGCCCTGTGGGCGCATTATGACGTCGCGGGCGCGCGATGGTATTTCCGCCTGGACGTGGACGGACGTGCGGCGGACTCGGATAGCCAGACCGGCACGGCTGGCAACCCCGGCGTGGGCACGCACACGGTGGATCAAGGCCCACTGGGGGGCGACAGCGCGGGCATTGGGCCACCGGAGGCGTACCGGTTGCGGATCCGATACGAGAGCGGGGGATTCCTGACGGCACAATTGGGGGGCGACTCGACCATCCTGCCCGGCGTGGCCTCGGCGACCACCGGCGATCTGATCGGGCAGGGCATCTACAGTTGGACCGTTCCCGGCGTCATCGAGTGGGCGTTTGACCAGGCCGTGATCGTGCCGACCGGGACCACCCATCGGGAGGTGTGGCTGGGCGCACAGATGGGCGACAATAGCGATAGTGTGTCAGACGATGAGGTTCCGGCCATTCAGTTGATCGCCCTGGACCTGAGCGCCGATTGCCCGGTCGCGCCCGTCGTCGTGGGGAGCCAGGCCACCTTCCCGCTGAACTATCAGATTCCGGCTACGGCCGCGCTGGGCGTCAATGATGTGACGCTCACCGCCGCTGTGCCGGCCGGAACCACCTTCATCAGCGCCAGCCACGGCGGCACCGAGGCGGGCGGCGTGATCACCTGGAACCTGGGCGATCTGTCGCCCGGCGCGGCCGGACAGGTGACATTCACCCTGCGCGTGAACGCCTCGATGACCTCCCTGACCATCCCCAGCGAGATCACCTGCGCCGAGGGGCTGCGTTATCAGGACTCGGCCGAATGCCCGGTCCAGCAGCCACCGCCAACTCCCACACCAATTCCGCCGGGCGAGGAGATCCCGGAGGGCAGCACGCTCTTGCTTCTGGGGAGTGGCCTGGCCGCGCTGGCCGGCCTGGCCGGGCTGATTCAGGCCCGGCGACGCCGGTAGGCACGAGGTACGCGCACCGTGAAGTGGAAACCGGCCCGCTCGGCCGGCGGCTGGGTGGGCATTGGCCTGGTCATCATCTCGGCCCTGGTCAGCCTGGGCCTGCTCTGGCTGCTGACCAGCCGCCCGATCTCGGCCTCCTTTTTCTTCCTGGCGCTGGCGGCGCTGATCGGCGGCGCGCTGGTCGTCGTGCTGGGCTATTGGACGTTCGGGTTCTATACCCTGCGTTACCACGTGGACCGCAATGGCATCGTCATCACGTGGGGTGTCCTGCGTCAGGTGATCCCGATGGCCCACATCCAGCGTCTGGCGCCCGGCACGGAGCTGGCCCCCACCACGCGTGTCCGGGGTTTTACCTGGCCCGGCTACTATGTGGGCACCGGCCAGGACCCGGCCCTGGGGCCGGTGCTCTTTTACGCCACCCGGCCCCGCGCAGAGCAATTGCTGATCGTCACCCAGTCAGGCCCGGGCCTGGCGCCCGCGCAGGCCTATGCCATCTCGCCGCGTGACCCGGCGGCCTTCAAGCTGGAATATGAACTGCGCGCCCGGCTCGGCCCGACAGTGGCCCTGACCGAAGGCGCCACCCTGTCCCGGCTCGCCCAGCTCCCTCTCTGGCATGACCGGCCCCTGTGGGCGCTGGTGGGCCTGACGGCACTGGTCAACGTGCTCTTGTTCGGCTACGTGAGCTGGCAGCATCCCTATCTGCCGGAATTGCTGCCGCTCCACTTTGGGATCCAGGGCCAGGTAGACCGCATCGGCGAGCGCACCGAGCTGTTCCTGCTGCCCATCATCGGGCTGATCGTGCTGGCGATCAATGCGCTCTTTGGCTTCCTGATCCACGTGCGAGAGCGATTCGGCACGTATGTGCTCGTGGTCTCGGCGTTGGTTGTGCAGGCCCTGCTCTGGGTCGCCACGGCGAACATCATTCTCCATAGCCTGCGCACACTGCCCTTTTAGTACCTCTCCAATGCAGTCTTTGTACAGTGGGCAAAGATTTCTCCGCGAAGAACACGAAGGTCACGAAGGACCCCCCAGAAAATCTCGGTGTCCTTCGTGGGATGGTTCAAATACGAGTTGAAATAAGTTGACACTTTTTGTACCTTAAGAATTACACCGGCTGGGCAGCCACGCCAGGCCGCACCAGTTGGCCTAATACGTCCATCAGGGAAGGAGCATTCTCCACGCCTGCCAACGCCAGAGGGCTGTGGCCTGCTCGCTTGCCCC
>FWPV01008119.1_pt1 | contig 10777 bp, 8 predicted proteins | sample 2228371 | NCBI WGS metagenome assembly FWPV01 (sample SAMEA103939776, study PRJEB20133) | metagenome | reverse complement strand
CTTCCTGGCGCTCGGCTACCCCATCGGCGGCGCCATCGGCGACTTCTTCTTCCGGCGCACCCTGCGCGGCCGGGCGCTCGTGGCCATGACCGGTGTGTTCGTCGGCGCCATCCTGCTCGTGCTGACGCTGAGCGTCCCTGTGCCCGCCCAGGGCCTGTTCCTCGTCATGCTGGCGCTCACCGGGCTGTTCATCCCGTTCTCTGCGCCGAACGTCATCTCGACCGTCCACGATGTCAGCCTGCCGGAGGTGCGGAGCACGGCCCTGGCGATCCAGTATTTCATCGAGTCGGCGGGAGCGGCCCTCGCGCCGATGATCGCCGGCTTCATCGCCGACCGCTCCTCGTTGCACATGGCCATCCTGGTGATCTGCGTCACGGCCTGGGTCCTGTGCGGGATCTTCTACGCTTTCGTGGCGCGCTACGTGCCGCACGACATCCGGACGGTGCGTGGACAGCTGCGCGAACGCGCAGAGCGGGAACGTGCCCGCCTGGCTGGCGAGCCCGCTCCCGCCTGAAGCGAACTTCGTGGGGCGGATCAGGCGCCCCGCGGCCTGGCCTGGCGAGGCGCGTACCAGAGGAGTAGCGCCGCCAGTACGCTCAACAGCCCGAGGAAGGTCCAGCGGCTGGCCGGGATGCGGGCCAGAGCGGCCAGCAAGTTCTCGCCGAATCCCGTCGGCACGGGTGCTCCGCCGCGGGCCACCGTTTCCGCGCGAGCCAGGGCGGACTGTGCCGCCTCGCGCACAGCGGGCTGCTCCTCCGCTGACAGCCTGGCCGCCAGCGCCAGGCGAGCCTCCTCCGTCCCGACCTCCCCGAGCGCCCAGGCGGCCTGCGCCCGCACGCCCGGCTCGCTGTCCGAGAGCGCCTGGATCAGGGCGGGAGATGCCGCGGCGGCCTTGAGCCAGCCCAGCATCTCAGCCGCGTTGGCCCGCGCCGCCGGGCTGGGAGCGGAGAGGGCCGCGGCCAGCACGTCCACGGCCGCATCACCGGCCTGCTCCAGCCCGATCATCGCTGCATGGCGGGCCGAAGTGCGGTCGGCATCCGCCAGCGGGGCGGCCAGCGCCGCGATTGCCTCCGGGGTGCCGATCGCGGCCAGTGCCTCAGCCGCTCGCCGCTGAGCCATCGGTTGCCCGGAGCGCAGGACCTCCGCCAGCGCCGGAACGGCCTCGCCCGCTCGCAGCAGGCCCAGGGCGAAGGCGGCGCGCGCCTGAATGGCTTCTCCCTGCGCAGCCAGGCCGCGCAGCAGGGCCGGGACGGCCGCCGGTTCTCCCAATTGGCCGATGGCCCAGGCAATCTGATCGCCGACCAGCGGATCGCTGTCCTCCAGGTGACTCAGGAGGAGGGGCAGCGCCGCCGGATCTCGCAGCAAGCCGATGGCACGCGCTGCCGCCGCCCGGCGGCCCGCATCGGGATCATCGAGGCCGGCCACAAGGTCCGCCGTCAGCGTCAGGCTGACCTGGTGCCTGCCTGCCGCATCCACGGCCATGACCGACAGGGGTTGCCCCGGCACAGCCGTCAGTTTGCGGATGGGGGCGCTGCCCAACGGCGCCCGCTCCATCTCGATCCAGTCCCGGCCACCGTCAACGCTGACAAAGACGCCGATCGGATTGAAACGCGCCTGGCTGGTGCCCAGCCACAGGCCGGAAGCGGCGTAGACGATCTGGCTGTCCTCCGGGCTTGTCGCCAGGGCGGAGATGCCCACGGGTGCCGCACCCTCTGCCGCCAGCGCGCGGCTCTCGACCTGTTGCCACGACCGCCCTCGATCGTTGCTCCGGATCAGTCCCATGGACTCGGTGCCGACGAGGAGCGCCTCGGCCCGGCCCCCGAGGAGGGCCATGGACAGGGGACGGCTGGGGAGCGCCGAGGTCAGGCTCCACGTCGCACCGGCATCCTCGCTGGCCCAGATGCCCGTCTGGCTGCGCGCGAAGATGACCTGCTCGTTGCCGGGCAGCACAGTGAGCTCCTCGACGACCTGCGGGATGGCTGCGACGTCGTGCCATGTCGCCCCGTTATCCGCGCTGCGCTGCACACGCGTGGTACCTTCTGGACCTCGCATGATCTGGTAGATGAACGGCCTGGGCGCGGGCGGAGCGGCGACGGCTGTCTCCGGAGCCGCTGTGCGCCAACTGCTGTCCGACACGATCGGCACGCCGATCGGCGCCAGCCCCGCAATCAGTAGGGCGACCGCTGTGACGATTCTGACCCACGGCCGGGCCATGACCTTCTTGATGAACTGGCTAACCATGCTACACCCTCCACACACCTGACTGCTTCTTTACGACTTCCTGCATCCAGGGACCTCGCTTTTCTTCCGGTCGCCAGGTAGACGTCGGAACGGCGAGATGGGTTCCACTTTGACACCCACTGCTGCGGATGGTAGACTTGGGCCGTGTGTTGTCACCTCGGGCCCGACACGAGCCCCGTTGACGGGCCGCCGGTCCCAACCGGTTGCGCCTGCTGCAATTTCATTCTGAGGATAGTGCTCCGATGAAACGCATGCTGTTCGCAGGGCCTGCTCTCCTTGGGCCTGACTGGCTCCCACCCGACGCCGGGGCAGCGGACGGTGGGGTTATGAGGCTTCTTGATGCCACGATTACGGTGGAGGACGGCGTAATTGCCCGGGTTGTGGCCGGTGCCGATCCAGCCGCTGACGTCCTTGTGACGGCGGGGGTGATCGCGCCGGGCTTCGTCGAACTGCAGATCAACGGCGCCTACGGGGCGGATTTCACCTCGGACGCTGCCACCGTCGTCGAAGCGAGCGCGCGCCTGCCCGCCACCGGCACCACGGCCTTCCTGCCCACAATCATTACCTCGCCCTTCGACCGGTATGGTGATCTGTTGCGCGGCCTGCGTCAGGCGGCGCGGGAGGCAACCGGCGCGCACGTTCTCGGCGCCCATCTGGAGGGCCCGTACCTCAGCCCGCGCCGGCCCGGGGCGCACGACCCGGCCCTTCTGCGGCCCATTGCCGTGGACGAGGTGGTGGCCTGGGCCGACCCGGATATCGTCCGCATTGTGACCCTGGCGCCCGAGTTGCCCGGCGCCGCGGAGGCCATCCCTGCCCTGCGCGAGCGCGGCATCCTGGTCAGTGCCGGCCATTCCGCGGCTACCTACGAAGAGGCGATGGCTGCCTTCCAAATCGGCGTCGCGTGGGGCACGCATCTCTTCAATGCGATGAGCCCGCTGGGACATCGCGATCCGGGCCTGCCGGGGGCGCTGCTTGCCTCCGACGTGCCGTGCGGCCTGATCGCCGACGGCTTCCACGTTCACCCCGGCATGGTCAGGATCGTCTATCGCTGCAAAGGGGCGCGCTCGCTGGCCCTTGTCACGGATGCCATGGAGGCGATGGGAATGCCGCCGGGAACCTACAGGTTGGGCGACCGGAGCGTGACGGTGGACGGCCAGACGTGTCGCCTGGCCGACGGCACCCTGGCCGGCAGCATCCTGACCCTCGATGCCGCGGTCCGCAACATGATGGCCTTCGCAGGCTGCTCGCTGGAGGAGGCCGTGACCATGGCCAGCGCGACCCCGGCGCGCGTGCTGGGGCTGGAGCGCAAGGGTCGCATCGCGCCGGGATGCGATGCCGATCTCGTGATCCTCGACGAGGCGCTGGCGGTGCGCCAGACATGGGTGCGCGGAGGGCAGGTGTACGATGTCTCTCGATGATACCTACGGAGGCGGCGCGGGGGATCAGGTCAGCCGCTACGAGTCGGCGCGGTCCTGCTTCCGGGACATCTACGGCCCGGGCCCAATGTTCGTCTTCCGGGCGCCCGGCCGGGTGAACCTGATCGGCGAGCACACCGACTACAATCACGGCTATGTCCTCCCCGTCGCGCTGGATCGCGACATCCTCCTCTTTGCCCGGCCCCGCAGCGATCAAACGGTCCGCCTGGCGGACGAGGAACCGGAGTACCCTCCTCTATCTTTCGAGATTGCCGCTGACATTCCGGCCGGCCCGCGAGGCGACTGGGGCAACTACGCCCGCGGTGCTTCGCAGATGCTTGCCCGGCGTTCGGGGCATCCGCTGCGCGGGCTGGACGGGCTGGTGGTCGGTGCGCAGCCCCATGGTGTGCCGCGAGGCGCCGGGTTGAGTTCGTCGTCCGCGCTGGTGGTGGTCGTGGCCGTGGCGCTGGCGCACCTGAACGGCCTGCCGGCCGAGGGCGCCGGGTTCGCCCTGCTCTGCTCGGAGGCGGAGTGGTACGTCGGCACGCGCGGCGGCATTATGGATCACTTCATCGCCATGCTCGCCCGGCGCGACCACGCCATGTTCCTGGATTGCCGGCCCGACCGCGCGGGGAGGTACATCACGCAGCAGGTGCCCCTCCCCGACGGCTTCCGCCTCCTGGTCGTCAATTCCGGCGTGCGCCACGAGAACGCCCGGGGCGAGTACAACCACCGTGTTGCTGCCTGTCGGGCCGGCGTCGCCTTGCTGCGCGAACGCTACCCGGCCATCACCCACCTGCGCGATGTCCAGGGCGTGCCCTGGGAGGAGGTTGCCCCGGCGCTGCCGGAGGTGGTTTCTGCAGGGGAACTGTGGGAGCGCGGCCTGGACCTGGGCGACCTGCCGGGGCTGTCAGCCGATGCCGAGTTGCGGGTGCGGGCCCGCTGCCGCCACGTATGGACCGAGAACCGGCGGGTTCTGGCTACCATGGCCGCGCTTGAGGCAGGTGACGTGTGGGCCGTCGGGCGCCTTCTGAACCAGGCGCATGACAGCGCGCGCGATGACTACGAGGTGAGTTGCCCGGAACTGGAGTGCCTGGTGGGCGCGGCGCGGGAGGTGGACGGCGTGGCAGGCGCGCGGCTCACGGGCGCCGGCTGGGGCGGCTGCATCGTTGCCCTGGTGCGGGCGGACGCCGTGCGCGACTTCGAGGAGCACGTCCGCGCCTGCTACCGGGGGCAGACGGGGCTCGAGGCTGCTGTGTTCGCCTGCCGGTCCGGCCCGGGGGCCGGCCTGGTAGCCGAGATGGCCTGAAGGCCCCGGCCATCCGGGCATCTGTCAGAGCGCGCGCTCGAGGACCTCTGCCATCTCCTCGGGTGTGAGGGGGATCGGGTTGCCCTTCATGCTCGAGGCCGCCCCGGCCCTGGCAACCAGGGCTGGGATGTCGCTGCGCCGAATCCCGTAGGCTGCCAGGCCCGGCACGCGCAGGTCGGCGACCAATGCCTCGACCCACCGTATGCCGTCCGGTGCCTGCGCATCCTCGCGCCCTGTCAGCAGGCGGGCCACTTCGCGGTAACGACCCAGGGCGGGGCTGCCCGGCTGCCTTTCCTCCAGGGCGCGCAGATTGACCCGCATGACGTGCGGGAGCAGCGCCGCGCATACAGCGCCGTGCGGTGCCGGAAACGCGCCCCCAATGGGGCCGGCAAACCCGTGGGCTGCGCCGAGACCCGCGTTGGCCAGCGCCAGCCCGCCGCACAGGCTGGCCACGGCCATGTCATCCCGCGCGGCGAGGTCGTCGCCTCGCGCATAGGCGCGCCGGAGTGATCTCGCCGCGCGGGCCATCCCCTCCCGACACACCGCGTCGGTCAGCGGATTGGCCCGAACCGACACGTATGGCTCGATCAACTGGGTCAACGCATCGAGGCCCGTGCTGGCTGTCACCTCTGGCGGCATGCTGTAGGTCAGCGTCGGGTCAACCAGGGCCACGCGCGGGAGCATCGTCGGGCTGCGCAGGCTGGCCTTGACGCCATGCTCCGGCGAGGCGAGCACCGCGTTGCGCGTGACCTCGGCGCCCGTTCCTGCCGTGGTGGGGATGGCGATGCAGGGCACCGAGGGCTTGGCCAGGGGCAGGCCCCGCCCGATCACCTCCAGGTAGTCAAGCGGTCGGCCGCCGTTGGCCAGCAGCGCCGCGATGGCCTTGCCCGCATCGAGGACGCTGCCGCCACCCAGGCCGATCACGACATCGCACCGGTGCGCCTCAGCCTGGCGTGTGCCTTGCTCCACCAGGTCGGTGGTCGGCTCGCCGGTCACCACCACGTGGACATGCTCCATCTGCTCCGCGGCCAGCGCCGCCTTCAGCCATTCCGCGCGGGCGGTGGACGTGCCGGTCACCAGGCAGGCCCGGCTGCCGAACTGGCGCGCCAGGCTGGCTGCCTGGGCCGCCACCCCGCGGCCGAAGAGGATCCTGCCGGCGGTGGCGAACTCGAACTGCACCCCCTGGGCAACATCCGCGGACATAGGCCCTACCACTCCGCGTCCGGCGGATAGACGTTGACGTACCGGATGCTGGAACGCGGCTCGGCCATCATCTCGGCGACCGTGTCCCGCCAGGCCTGGTAGTGGGGCGTCTCCTTGTGGCGGGCCGGGTCCTCCGCCGTCCGGTAGACCTCGACCAGGATGAAGCGGGTCGGATCGTCGGTCTGCTGGATGACGTCGAAGCGGGCGATGCCCGGCTCCCTGACGCTGTGGCGGGCGTTCTCGATCGTGGCTGCACGGAAGGCTTCGATGTACTCGGCTTTGACATGGACGTGAACATGTGTGACGATCATGTTGTGCCTCCTGGGATCATCTTGCCGTCATCATGACGCGACAAACGGTGATGCGCGAGCGCGCGCGTTCCGGCGATTCCCAGCACCAGGCTGAGCGCGGCGGTGACGGCGAACATCAACCGCACGCCCATGGCGTCCGCCAGCAGGCCGCCTACCCATGGCCCGGCGAACATACCGGCGGCATAGACCGCCTGGTGGAGCCCCATCGCTGTTGTCCGCTCGGCATCAACGACCTTCTCTATGCTCATCCCCATGAGAATGGGGTAACTCATGCCAGACCCCAGCCCGAGCAACGCCTGGAAGACCAGAAGGGCAACGCCTGATCCGGCAATCGCTGTGGCGGCAATGCCGGCTGCCGTCAGCACGAACCCGACGTACACCATCCGCCGTCCCCCGAGCCTGCCCACCAGCACCGTGGCGGCCAGGTTGCCGCCGGTCAGGAACACCAGGTTCAGGCTCACCACCAGGCTCAGGTAGACGTCGCTGGTGCCCAATTCCCTGGCGAGGATCGGCAGGAAGCCGAAGGTGCACGCCCAGTTGGCGTACTGCGCGACGGCGCTCAGCAGCGCTGGCAGCAGCACGTCCCGGCGGGTGATGAGGCGTCCGATCCCCAGGGCTGAGGGCCGGGAGGGCCGTGGGGCGCCGCCCACCTGCCTGGGCTCCTGCATGGGCAGGACCAGGATCAGCGCCAGCGCGGCTACCCCGATGGCCACATAGAAGGCAAGCGCGTAGCCGCCGCGCTCATTCAGCCAGCCGGTGCTCGATGTCGCTACGATCCTGCCCAGCGACCCTACCACGGTCAGGAGGGCGCTGGCCCTTACGGCCTCATGCGGCTCGAACAGGGCGGTGAAGACGACCACCAGCGGCACCCAGGTGGCGGCGGCGAGTCCGGTGATGGCCCGGCCGATCAGAAGCCCCTCCACCCCCGGCGACACGGCCATGACCCAGGCGCCCAGCCCCACCAGAACCAGGCCGCCGATGAGAAAGGGCTTGCGGCGCCCCAGCCAGTCCGCGGCAATCCCGACCGGCAGGCGCACGAGCATCTGCCAGAAGCCGTACATCGAGAGGACCGTGCCGACGATCGCCAGGTTGCTGCTCTTGCTCTGCACGTAGGTGGGCAGGGTCGGCACATAGAAGTAGAGCGCCATCCAGTACAGGAAGACGATCAGCGCGTAGCCGCCGATGGCCAGCCGCCGGTCGGTCAGGCCGAAGGCGCGGGGCCGCGGTTCCGCTGCATGGGACACAGGTGGCGTTGTTGGCATTGGATCGCCTGCAGGTTGCTCTTGATCGTGCGATGGGCCGCAGTATAGCGCGCGAGTCGCGCCGCGTCAAAAGACGGTTTCGCCCTGCTACCCGATGGCGATGTGATGGACTGCCTGCACGAAGCGGCGGCCCCTCTCCAGCATCTCCGCTTGATCCTCCGGTGCCGGCAGCGTGCGGAGCAGTTCGACGGTCCGGCGGCGCAGCAGCGCCTCCGCGCGCGGCGAACCGGCCGCCCGCCATCCCTCCAGGCTGAGGCGCGGGGCGATCGGGCTGCGGAAGTCAGCCTCCCGCAGCCGGCGCAGCGTGAGGTCGGACGTCAGGAAGTCCCCGCCAGGGCCGACGCGGGCGATCTCGTCGAGCCCCGCGGACTCCTCATCCAGCGGAAAACCGCCCGCGAACGCGCGCGCCTGCCGGATGATCTCTTCGGCGTGGACGACCATCGCCGGGGAGAAGGCGAGTGAATCGAAGTTGCCGCCCACGAACGGCGCCAGCCCGACCTGCCCGAGGGACGCCGTCAGGTGGTTCATCCACAGCAGGTCGCCGGCCAGCCAGTCCGGCCCCCAGCCGGCCCCGCTGCCCGATGTGCCGCAGTGGGGCAGGCCGTAGTGCGCCATCATCTCGGCGCACGCCAGGTTGAGCAACACTGTCTGGGGGCCGTAGTAGCCGATCAGCGCGCGCATGTCGAAGGATGCCGGCAGGCATCCCAGGATCACGGGCGTCCCCGGGCGGATCAGTTGCGCCAGGGCCAGCCCTGCCAGCAGTTCGGCGTTGAGCAGCGCCAGGGCGCCGGCCGCCGTGATCGGCGTCGTCGCCCCGGCCATGCCGTAGGCGGAGTAGATCAGGGGCACGCCGCGGCTGACGGCCGCCTCGATCCTGGCGAAGGCGGCGTCGTCAATGACCAGGGGCGTGATCGGATTTACATAAGCAAGCACGGAGGGGCGTGTCGCCAGGTCGCCGCGCAAATGCGCCAGCAGGTCGAGGACTTCGGGCAGCGCCTGCGCCGCGGAGGTCAGGACGACGAGCGGCTTGGTCGTATTGGCGGCCATCTCGAGCGCCGCGACCAGGTCGGCGACCTGGGGCGGGACATCCTGGATCACGCCAATGGTGGAGATGACGTCATAACCGGGCAGGCCGTGCCCCAAGCGCGTGGCCAGGCCCATGTGCTCTCGCGTGAAGGGCACCACGTCATCGGTCTCCGGCTCCTGGTAGTACAGGTTCGTGACGCCGATCCCGAAGCGAACGCCGCCTTCCTGCGCCGGGCCGAGCGTGAAAGCCGGCCTCCCGGCGCGGTCGTAGAGCGCCACGCTGCCGGGCGCTGCGGAGAGCGCCCATGTCACCAGTTCGGGCGGGATCGGCACCGGGTCATCCCCGATCTCCCTCCCGATGGCCCGGCCGAACGCCTCACGCGCTCGGGTCGCGACGATGCGCACGCCCGGCCGGGTCAGGATGCGCAGCGACCAGGCATGGAGGCGGTGCTTCTGCTCCTGGCTGAGAAGCGCGAGTTGGGGGCGCGCTTGCGTCATCGGCGCAACGGCCGCTCAGAGCGGCCCGCTCTCGGTCACCGTCTGGGTCAACGCGAACGGGCGCCGCCTGAGTTCGGCCAGGAAGGGCCCTGGCCGCACCGCCTGCTCGAGCGGGATGGCGCCGGCGGGGACCTGCCCGCGCGCCTGCATCTGGGCCACGATGGCCGCGGGCCAGCCGGTGGTCCGTTCCATGGCCCGGAACCCCGTCGCCGGATCGTGGAAGTCCATCAGGTCGAGCGTCACCCGCTTGCTCCGGCCGCCGTCGTGCCCGTCGCACTGCACGCGCAGCACGACCACGTCCCGGTCCTCCGGGAAGTCAATCTTGGGCTGGAGCAGGGCGTGGTAGAACTCGCGCGGCGTGACCGATGTCTCGCCAACCGTGACCGGGCTGCGGCCGAAGAGGCCGAGATCCCGGAAGGCGCGGAAGGCGGCGGCGTGCCCCGGATAGCGGACCGTCTTCTCGATGTAGGTGCGCAGCCTGCCCTCGAATGTCCACGGGCATGTGGACGTGCCGCCGGTCGTGAGGAATGCCTCGCAGCGGCCGACGGGCGGCGGGAACTCGATCTCCTCCAGCCCCTCGAACGCCGGCAGCGTCGTGCGCACGCCATCCTGCAGCACAACCGAGACCTCGTCGTACTCGTTGGTCAGCCCCTCGATATTGAAGGTCAGCAAGAAGTCGAAGGGCGGGCGGGGTTCCAGCGCCAGGCCGCCGACCCAGATTCGGACATCGGCCGGATCGGTCATCTGCTCCATGGCGTGGACCGCCAGCGTATTGCCCATGCCGGGCTGCAGGCCGCAGTCGGGCACAATGCTGATTCCGGCCGCCCGCGCGGCCTCGTCCAGCGCGAGTTCGGACCATGTCACCGCCGTGTTCCCGCCCAGGTCGCACATGTGTGTGCGCGCGGCGATGCAGGCGCGCGCCACCGCCGGGTTATAGGCATAGGGCACTGCGCTCAACACGGCGTCCACCGGGCCGAGGGACGCCACGAGCGCGTCGTGATCGGTCACGTCCACCTGCGCCGCGATCACCCGGTCGGAACCGGTCAGCCGGCCCACGCGTTCGGCGGCTGCCGCGGCGAGCGCGGCGTCCGCATCGGCCACGATGACCGCCTCGGCGTCCCCGAAGCGGGCCATGTCATAGGCGGCCGCGATCCCCTGTCGGCCGGCCCCCAGCACGGCATACCGATAGCCCATGGTTCCTCCTCTGTGCCAGAAAAACGAAAGGCCTGCTGCCATCTCCCAGGCAGCAGGCCTGCGTTATCGTCAACGATTCTGAGGCCGGCTGGGCTCAGGCGCTGACACTGTCGGGCTGGAGCCGCTGCACATTCACTGCCGCCAGGCCCTTCGCGCCCTGCTCCACCGAGAACTCGACCTGCTCCCCTTCGGTAAGGGTCTTGTAGCCCTCCCCGGTGATCGAAGAGAAGTGGACGAAGACGTCCTCACCCGACTCGCGGGCGATGAACCCGTAGCCCTTCTGGTTGCTGAACCATCTGACAGTTCCGCGCTCACGTG
>FWPV01003822.1_pt1 | contig 10777 bp, 3 predicted proteins | sample 2228371 | NCBI WGS metagenome assembly FWPV01 (sample SAMEA103939776, study PRJEB20133) | metagenome | reverse complement strand
CCCTTTCTACCAGAACAATGACCCGCTCACCGCTCAGGGCCTGCAGCAGCGCTACGGCGAGCGCTGGCTGATCCAGAATCCGCCGCCATTCACGCCAACCATGGAAGAGCTGGACGAAATCTACTCCCTGGATTTCGAACGCGCCCAGCACCCCTATTACGAGCAGCAGGGTAAGGTAAAAGTCCTGGAAACCATCCAGTTCTCGATCACCACCCACCGCGGCTGCTACGGGGAATGCAACTTCTGCGCAATCGCTGTCCACGAGGGGCGAACCGTCAGCTGGCGCAGCCGGGAATCCATCCTTGACGAAGCCGAGCGGCTGGCCCGCCACCCGCAATTTAAAGGCTACATTTCCGATGTCGGCGGCCCAACGGCGAACATGTACGGCTTTGAGTGCGCCCGGAAACTGAAAAGCGGGGCGTGCAACCGCAGACGCTGCCTTCATCCCAAGATTTGCAGCCAGCTGCCAATCGACCATTCTCAACAGGTCGAGCTGCTGACCTCCCTTCGCCGCATACCCGGGGTTAAAAAGGTCTTTGTCTCTTCAGGGATCCGCTACGATCTGATTCTAGCGGACGAGAGAAGCGGAGTTCCCTACCTGCGCGAGCTGGTCCGCCACCACGTCTCCGGACAGATGAAGGTCGCCCCGGAGCACATCGACGAAGGGATCCTGCGGCGGATGGGAAAACCCGGCGTTCAGCCGTTGATCGAGTTCAAACGCCTTTTCGACGGCCTGAACCGGGAGGAAGGCAAAAAACAGTTCCTGACTTATTACCTCATCGCAGCTCACCCCGGATGCAGCGACGCGGAAATGGAACGGCTTCGGGCGTTTGCCAGCCGTACGCTCAAAATCCGCCCCGAACAAGTCCAGGTCTTCACCCCGACCCCCTCGACTTATTCCAGCCTGATGTATTACACCGAAACCGATCCTTTCACTGGCGAGAAGCTGTTCGTCGAGAAGGACCCTGCCCGGAAAGACCGCCAGAAGCGGATCGTAACCGGAGGAGCAGTCGATTTCAAACGCAGGCGGATGAATGGAAACTGAATTGCTCTCCCTCTACGCGGTCTGCCCGCCCGGATTGGAAGAATTGCTCGGCGGCGAACTCGCCGCCCTAGGATACCAGCCTGCCCAGCAGCCCCCGGAAGGATATCCGCTGCCCATCGACCCCGGAACAGGAGGGGTGGAGTTCCGCGGCAGTGCGGCCGACCTCTACCGGTCGAACCTTCACCTGCGGTGCGCCAGCCGAATTTTATTACGTATGGGAAGATTCCACGCTAGCAAATTCGTCGAGCTGGTCCGCAAAACCGGGAACCTCCCGTGGGAAAAGTATCTTCAAAAAGATCGCCCGATTACGCTGAGAGTCACCTGCCGCCGCTCCCGGCTGTATCATTCGGGAGCAGTCGCTGAACGAGTCGCCGAGGGAATTGCCGAACGCCTTGGATCGCCGCCAGCGGTCGACAAGAGCGATGAGGAGAGCCGGCAGGCACAGCTGATTATTGTCCGCCTGGCTGATGACGAGTGCGTCATCAGCCTGGACACGTCCGGCGCGCCGCTCCACCAGCGCGGTTATCGCCAGGCGCTGGCGAAAGCGCCGCTGCGAGAGACCCTCGCTGCCGGCATCCTGCTTGCTTCCGGCTGGGATTCGCGCTCGCCGCTGATCGATCCTTTCTGCGGCTCTGGCGCCATCCCGATCGAAGCCGCATTGATGGCTATGCGCATTCCGCCCGGGCGAAACCGCCGCTTCGCCTTTATGGATTGGCCGGGGTACGACCCGTCTGATTGGACCCGCCTCCTCGCCGAAGCTGACAGCATGAAGCAAGAACCCTCCGGGGTGATTCTCGCCTCCGACCGCGATGCAGGCGCCGTTCAGATGGCGCGCGAGAACGCCGAGCGCACCGGCGTCTCAGAATGGATCCGCTTCTCTCAACGGGCTGTCTCCGCGATCATACCGCCCAAAGAACCCGGCTGGATCGTGACCAATCCGCCCTATGGAGTGCGTCTCAGCCACAACCAGGATTTGCGCAACCTCTACGCCCAGTTTGGCAACACGCTGCACGACCTTTGCTCTGGCTGGCAGGTCGCCTTCCTGTGCAGCGACGACCGCTTGGCGACGCAGACGAGACTGCGCTTTTCCAAAGGCTTATCCCTTGTCAACGGCGGCATCCCGGTCAAGCTCTATCGCGCATCTGTTCGATAAATAATATAGCTGCCAGAGATGGATCAGGCGCAACCAACCAGGTTATGATGGGTTTTACCTTGCATGAGTCGGAAGCAACTCATCCGGCTCTTGTGGAGTTGATATTCCTGTTCTGAAGGATCGCTGATGACTGCCTCGACCCGCGATACATCCCGACCCTTGCTGACCGTAAACCGTTCGGCCCTCCCAATTCCCATGAAATGGAGAGGCGCGCTCGAATCGCTTTCTTTCGAACCCGAGGGCCTCCGCGCCTGTTTGCAGGTTCTGGACCGGCCGCTGTGGGTCGTCAAATTGGATGGAAAAATCGGCCTGACGAATTCAGGGGGTTCCGAGCCTGCTCCAGATGGAGACGCGGTAACCGCTGAAGCGCTGGCGTACCTGCCGCCGATGCCAATCGAATCCCTGGGCGACCCGGCTTTCCGCGCCCATTACAGAGTCCGTTACTCATACGTTACCGGCGCTATGGCCAATGGTATCGCCTCCACTCGGCTGGTGATTGCCCTCGGCAAGACGGGCATCCTGGCTTCTTTTGGCGCCGCTGGGATGGTCGCACCAAGGCTGGAAGCCGCCATACACGAGATCAAAACCGCACTGCCGGACGGCCCATATGCCTTCAACCTGATCAACAGCCCGAATGAACCGGCGATGGAGCGCGCCGCCGCCGAACTTTATCTTCAATATGGCATCCGTACAGTCGAAGCCTCGGCATATCTGGATTTAACCCCCAGCCTGGTGCACTACCGCCTGGTCGGTTTGCGCCGGGATCCGACCGGGCGAATCGTGGCGGAGAATAAAATCATCGCCAAGTTATCGCGCAAGGAAGTCGCCCGGCGATTCATGCAGCCCGCGCCGGATGATCTGATCAGCCAGCTGCTGCAGGAGGGGAAGATCAGCGAGGAACAGGCCCGCCTGGCACAGGAAGTGGCGATAGCCGACGATGTCACGGTCGAGGCGGACTCCGGCGGGCATACGGACAACCGCCCGCTGGTATGCCTGATGCCGGCCATTCTCGCTCTGCGCGATGAAATACAGGCGAAATTCCATTATCCCACTCCGATACGGGTCGGAGCAGCCGGCGGAATCGGCACGCCCGCCGCGGCGGCGGCCGCATTTGCCATGGGCGCCGCCTTTATCGTCACCGGATCGGTCAATCAGGCCTGTCTGGAGGCCGGCACATCAGAGCACACCCGACGTCTGCTTGCCCAGACTGATATGGCTGACGTGATCATGGCCCCCGCTGCGGATATGTTCGAAATGGGTGTCAAGGTCCAGGTGCTCAAGCGCGGAACCATGTTCGGCCTGCGCGCCGTGAAATTATACGAACTTTACTCCCGCTACCCCTCGCTTGACGCGCTGCCGGTCGAGGAACGCGAGAAGCTGGAAAAAACGGTGTTCCGCCGTCCGCTGGAGGAGATCTGGAGCGATACGGTTAAATTCTTCAATGAGCGCGACCCGCGCCAGATAGAGCGGGCTTCCGCCGATCCGCGCCAGAAGATGGCTCTGGTCTTCCGCTGGTACCTCGGGTTGTCGTCACGCTGGTCCAATAACGGCGAGCCCGGACGGGAAATGGATTATCAGATCTGGTGCGGCCCGTCGATGGGCAGCTTCAACGACTGGACCCGCGGGACCTACCTGGAAAATCCTGAAAACCGCAAAGTGGTCGATGTGGCCCTTCACTTGCTCACCGGCGCTGCCTACCTGCAGCGTCTGCGCATGCTCAAATCGCTCGGTGTTGAGATGGACTCCAGTCTCCAAAACTACCGCCCGGTGACGCCGTTCATCTGACCGGATGATAAAGCTTTGCCAAAGCTGGGCAGATAACGGCCGCCTGTGTCATCCAGAGAACCCGCTTCTGCCTGCACAACCCGGGCGTTCATCACCGCTTCCGGGCGGCCGAGCAGCGCCAGGGTCAGCACGTAACCGCCGCGGATCTGCCACAAACCGCGCCAATCACCGCCCGCTGCCTGGCCGCTGCGAACGGAAAAATCCCCCCAGCTTTTGGCTCCTTCGGTAATCGAGATGATCTCGACGGTCCGCGTATCCAGGCGCAACCCTTTGCGCAGCGCCTTGAGCGCCGCCTCCTTCGCTGACCAGATCAGGGTCGCCAGCCGGTCCCGCACGTTAATTGGAATTCCTTCCAGAAGACTTTGTTCCCCGCCAGTAAAATAATCCGCGATAAACGCTTCCGCGCGGGATTCGATTCGCTCGATGTCGGCTCCAATAGTTAAGGCGCTGCCCTCGCTCACCGCGCAGAAAGCCAGCTGGTCGCGGTGGCTGATTGAAAGACTCGAAGTGCAAGGCTGCCCCAAAACATAGACGCGGGGAGCGCCTTCCGGTTCATTTTCGATGGATACATCTGACGGCCTGCTGCCCGACAGGCTTGGCAGGCTGCTGAACAGCAGTTTTTTAGCGGCTAACCGCCCGGCAAGCCATTCATTGCGCCGCTTGGGGAAACGCAAGGTTCCCAGGCGGCGAGTCTCTGCCTCTGAGAGCCAAGCCAGGCTGGCCGGACCATCCCATGCCGGGACAGTCTCGGCCAGCATCCAGAACACTTTTTGATCCTCTCCACCGCTCAAGAGATCACTTGGCATCCACCAGCATTTTCAACGGCTCGAGAAGCGTCTCTTCGACCGAATAAGGCAGCGGCGAGGTGTGGTAATCGCGCAATTCCAGGTATAACTGGCCTTTTGCGTCGACCACCCGCGCGTCGAAGCAGATTTCGCCTTCCGAGTCCCTGCCTGGAATGACCTCGGCGAAGATTGGCTCACCGTTTGGCTGCGCCTTGTAGAGCGACAGCTCGCCGATCGAGCGCGGCAGAGCCAGAGCGCCTGTTGCGCCCGCTTCCCACACTCCGGCAGTCTGAAGGCAGAGTTCAACCAGCACCGGCGTGGTCAGAGAAAGCCTGCCGTTTCGGGTGATTGGCGGGAGATTGGTGTTCATTTTGCCCAACACAGCGCCGCCTGAGCGCTGGACGCCCTCTAAAACCTGGAAGGAGGGACCGTGGAAATACAGCCGGTAGATATCCGCCGCCTGAACCGTGTAGGCGCCGTTCCATTCCGGCGGCTTGACCCTGACCTCTTCCAGAGGAACATCCAGCGGCTTGAGATGAACCTTGCCGGCAAAATGCCGGACGATTTCATTCTGGCGTGTCCTGGCAGCCAGTTTGGATTCCAGAGTCACATGGGCCACCAAACCGCCATTTTCATAGATCACCTGCGCTTTCCAGGTGATCCGCCGTTTTTCGTTGCGGTAGAACTTGAACGGGGTGAGGAATTGAATATCCTCCAGCTGGGTCACATCAAACCCGCGCTTGCTCGATCCGATCGAAGAGGCAATGTGCTTGGCGGCCACGCTGAACCCCTCGATGCCCATGACGCCCGGCAAGAGCGGAACGCCGTTCAGAGCGTGATCCCGGAGGAAAGGCTCGCTGCCTGGATCCAGCTCGGCTTCGAGCAGAATGCCTTCATGCAGGCGTAAGCCGGTGACCCGGCTGAGCATTACGTGGATTGGCTCTCCTTCGGTCAAGGATCGGTTGGCAGCATCGATGTCCAGACCGCCGTCCTCGCGACCCATCCCTTCCAGTCTGCCGAGCGAGCCGGAGAGGATCACCTCGCCGCCCGAGTGTCCCCGGGTCAACACCCTGTGCACCCACGGCGCGGCTTCGTCCGGGGAGACCAGCTCGATCCCGGCCCGTTTCATCAGCTCGGGAATATATCCGCGGGCTGACATGCCCACCTCTGACCAGGCCCCCCAGTCGACCGCGACGGCCTTCGTCCCATCCTGCCGGGAATTCAGAGCCATGCAAATCTTGCACAGCCAGTCGTTGGCAGCACTGTAATCGGTCTGACCGGCGTTTCCGAAGCGGCCTGCCACCGAGGTGAACATCGCCCATGCTTTGGGCGCAAGCCTGTTTTTCCGCAGCGCCTGGTATACATAGAAAAATCCGTTGACCTTGACCGCGATCGTCGCGCTGAACTCATCCGGCGGCTTGCTCTCCAGCCTGCGGGAATGCTCGAAGCCGGCCGCATGCAGAACCACATCTACGTGCCCGGCCTCCTTTGCGACGGTTCGGACTTCGGTATTCACCTGACCAGGATCGGTCACGTCGCAGACCAGATACCTGGCGATCCCGCCGGCTTGCTCGACCGTTCGCACGGCTTCCAGGGTGGCGGCAGCCCGTTCCAGTGCGTTCAGACGCTTTTCGATCTGGGCCGGGGTTGGTTTCTTACCGCCTTCCGGTACTTGCAGCATCCAGTCCTTCTTTAAACCCTCGCGATCCGTGCGCAGCCGGAGAAGATCGGGGTCGTCCGGCGCCGGCAGCGGTGTCCGGCTGAGGAGGAAAAACTTCCCCTGCGTCCGTCGAGCCAGGTCAGCCACAATCGGGGCGCTGATCCCTGCGGATCCGCCGGTGACCAGGAAGACTGGTTTCTCGCCAAGGTCGAAGGGTTCATCCGGAATCGGCTGCTCAACCATGGCGACGGTGAAACGCTGCTCGCCCTTCCAGCCAATCTCGACCGCACCCGGGTCGTTGAGGGTCTCTTCGACCAAGCGGGCGGCTACCTGCGAGGGTTTTTCGTCGGCGCTGAAATCGACTACCTTGACAAAACTGTCAGCGCGCTCCATCTGAAGGGCTTTAGCAAAGCCGGACACTGCCCCGCCTGAGGGCGCCGCCGGTTTTTGTCCGTCGTAGCCGTGCAGCCCGCCTAACCGCGTCGCGCAGATCAGGAAAGGTTCCGGACGGATTTCACGAAGCAGGTGGTAGAGCGGAAACACTCTCTCCTGGAGGAGCTGCTGCCAGGATTCAATTGTATGCTCTTCTAGCTCCGGCTCTGGGTCGAGCGCCGGCAGGTAGTAAATCCCCTGGATAGGGTCGAGTTCCTGCCACACTTTCAATTCCTCTAACAGTTTGTCAGCCGGCTGGGGCGGAGTTACGAACACCTGGACCTTTCTCCCACGCAGCCGTCGGGCGAGAGAGTCGGCCACCTTTCCTCTGTCGCTCACCACCAGCACTCTCGCTCCTTCTTCCAGCCTGACCCCGGTCGGCACGCACAGATCCAGGCGCGGCCGCAGAACCGGAACGGGCACCCGCCGGCGAATGATCCCGACCTGCGGGTCCATCTCCGCAGAAATTGCCGCCCTCTCATCCTCTGTTACAGTGAGCACGCTGTCTCCCGGGCTTGCGCCCGCTTCGGCGTGGTCCTGAACCGGTTGAGCGGCTGTCTGGCCGTTAAGGGCATCCTGGACAAAGGCCACCACTTTCGCCAGGGTGTTGTAATCCACCAGGCGAAGATCCTCCCGGCGCGGGATGCCGTATTGGGTACGGACTGCAGCAAACAGCTCGGCTTGCTTGACCGTATCGATTCCCAGATCAGCTTCCAAATCCAGGTCCATGTCGAGCATTTCCTTCGGATAGCCTGTCTTCTGGCTGACCAGCTCGACGACGAACGCGACGATGCTGTCCTTGTCCACGGCTGCAGCCGAGGGGACAGCCGCCGGCATAGGCGCGGGAGAACAGGAAGGATCTTCCGCAGCCAGGGTCTCCGCGGCGGGGATTTTGGATTCCTGCATCTCAACCGCTGGAGATGGTTCCGGCGCGGTCTGCGGGCGCGAGTCCAGGATGAACTGGACCACCTTCGCCAGCGTGTTGTAATCCACCAGGCGCAGGTCCTCGCGGCGGGGAATGCCGTAGTGGGTGCGCACGGCGGCAAACAGTTCGGCCTGCTTGACGGTGTCGATTCCCAGGTCAGCCTCAAGGTCGAGATCCATATCCAGCATCTCAGCCGGATAGCCGGTTTTCTCGCTGACAATGGACAGAACATATTGCTTCACGGATTCTCGATCCAGACCGCTCGATCCAATATCTTCTGTCAAATCCGCCTGTTGGGAAGATGGCGACAATACAGTCCCAGGTTCGGTCTGACGCGAATCTTCCGATTCGGCAGTTCCGCTAGCCAGCGCCTCGTGCATAAACTGGATGACTTTGGCCAGCGTGTTAAATTCCACCAGGCGCAGGTCTTCACGGCGCGGGATCCGGTAGTGTTCGCGAATGACGGCGAATAATTCAGCCTGCTTGACCGTGTCAATCCCGAGATCCGCTTCCAGGTCGAGGTCCAGGTCGAGCATTTCTGCCGGGTATCCGGTCTTTTCGGCTACCTGCTGGAGGACGAACTCTTTTATTTCCTCTACCGTCGCCCAGGCTGGCGCGGCGGCGGGTGCTTCCGTCCGGGAGGCAGCCGTTTCAGCGGCCGGGTACGGCGCTGGGACCGTCTTTTCAATGGATGCTGGCGAAGGTTCTTCGGGTCTGTCAGCCCATAGAGTCGGTCCCTGTCCGAATTGCCAGGCTGACCGGGCCGGTTCTCTCACCGGCGGACCGTCGTGACGGATGCGCAGCGTCCGTTGGACGACTTCCAGCTCGGCTCGTTCATATCCGGCAGTCCGCGCCAGCCAGTTTTCGTACCTGTCTTTCACCACCCGCTCTCTGACGCCCGGGATCACCCGGAAAAGGGCCATCGCGATCTGCGAGCCGAAGCCGGCCCCCAGCCGCAAGGCGTAGCGGACGGGGTATTCGCCGCCCCGGGATAGATTCAGGTCGCCCAGCTCGGGGTCTGGTTCGAATTGCTCGTCGTAGTGGGCAATAGGCGGGACCAATCCCTTTTCCAGCGCCTTCACCGACACAACATCCTCGATGCCCACCCCCATGGTGTGCCCGGTGTAACCCTTGGTGTTGGCGATAATCACCTGGTTGGCGGCGTCTCCAAAGGTATGGTGTAATGCGTTGATCTCAGCCGAGGCTGATCCGCCCCGGGCGGGAGTGTAAGTTTCGTGAGACATGAACATGGTCTGTGCAGCGATATCCCCCCGCCGGATTCCAAAACGCTGCTCCGCTTTGGCGATCAGGCGCTCCATGACCTCTCGGACGTGGGGGACATCCAAACGGGTGCCATGGAAGGCGCTGTTGGCGATCTCGGTAGCTAGGATTTCGCAGATCCCCTTCATCCCGCGCTCACGGACAGCGTCCTCGGATTCAACCACCATCGCAGCCGCGCCCATCCCCATGATCATCCCATTACGCCGCCGGTCGAAGGGCAGCGCCGCCAGGCGCAGATCCTGTTCGATGGTCGTTGCGCCGGATGCGAGCAGCCCGGTGCCAATCCACGCGGCCATGTTCGGGTTGGTGACGTCGTCACCGGCAATGACGACCACCCGGCGGCAGCGCCCTGTCCGGATCCAATCCTCGGCAATGGCAACGGCGTGGGTGGTGGTGGCGCAGGCGGCGTTGACATGAGTGTTCGGCCCGCGCGCGCCGATATACTCGGCAAACTGGGAATGTCCCATCGCGAGGATGCGAAAGATGAAACGGCGGTCGAAGTGATAATCCATCTCGTTCAGCTGCGCCTCCAGCTCCTCGATCCGGGCGGACAGGGCTTTCCGAAGATCAGCCTGGTCTTCAGGCACCAGAGCCGTGATCCGCCGGACTTCTTCAAGCTGGGACAGAAGCTGCTTATGCTGGTAGAAGCGGTCAGCTTCCTCAGCCATCCGGTCAACGCCAGGAAAGGCCGAGGCGAAAATCACGCCGGTTTCATCCCGCAGCGCTTCGGGTAACCGCCAGCGGTCCGGGAGATAGGTGCCCTTGCTCGTCTGGCGGTATGCCATCACCAGCGGGATGCCTGCGTCGCGCAGGGCTTCGATCCCGGCGGCGATCGCAAGCTGGGTGGAGATGTCACAGGCGTCTGCCCGCTCTTTCGGAACCCCAAAATCCTGGATCAAATCGAACTCGCCTCGCTGACCTGCCAGTTTGACGGTCAGATCGAGGCTGTCAATATTGACCATCTGCGCGCCGGCGTCGCTTTTTTCCAGCCGGGTGACGCGCCTTTCAACCATCGCCTGGCGGGAATCCTCCGGCAGCGGTTCGATACGGATTTCCCCTCTGAGGATACTTTCGATATTTTGATCGGAAAAAACCGCACCGTTTCGACCTGGCAGCCCCAAACCTGCCCCGCTGATCACCACCGACCCGGTCAACGGCAGCCTGCCGCCGCCAGCCGGCGAACCGCTCGTGGCTTGCTCTGCCGGCGCTGCATGCTGGACCTGACCGCCGGGATCCACCGGGCTGGAATCTGGAACGGCTGCGAGCTCTGCCGGGCTGGTCACCCTGTCCGGCGGGCTCGCGTAGATCACTCCTGCGGCGAACAGCCCGCAGAGAGCTTCATTGAAGCTGACCACCGCCCCCTTGCGCGGGTGGTTGGTTGCAAGAAGGGTGACGTCGCTCTTATCTCTAAAATTATCAGCTGCCAGGGCGTTCAGCACTCGCTTCGGCCCCACCTCCACGAACACCCTCGCTCCCTGGTCGTAGAGGGTCTTCATGCCCTTGATAAACTGCACCGGCGAAGCCACTTGCCGGGCGAGGATTTCAAGGATTTCCTCGCGGCTGGTTGGATAGAGCTCGCCGGTAACATTTGCCACCACCGGGATCCTTGGCGGCTGCAGCTTCATTCGCTCAATAACCTTCTTGAGCGGCTCGCTGGCCGGGGCGACGATGCGAGTATGGAACGCATGGGATACCGGAATTTTCGTCGCCT
>FWPV01015793.1_pt1 | contig 10778 bp, 8 predicted proteins | sample 2228371 | NCBI WGS metagenome assembly FWPV01 (sample SAMEA103939776, study PRJEB20133) | metagenome | reverse complement strand
CAGGAGGACAACCATGTTGATCAAGATGAAAGAAAGCAAAGGCTTCACCCTGGTGGAACTCATGATCGTGGTGGCCATCATTGGCATCCTGGCCGCCGTCGCCGTCCCGTTCTATCAGCGCTATGTGGCGAAGGCTCGTCTGACCAGCCTTGTCTTTCCCGGTTTGCATTCCATCGAAACCAATATCGCTACCTACTACAGTTTAAGGGGAAGTCTCACGGGTATCTCTCTTACTGATTTCGATGACGATGCAGACACGACTTGTTTTAGCCTGGGTAACACAACCGCCAATGCCAATACAATTACCTTCCTTATCACTCTTTCAAACCCTCCAAATGACAACGGGAAGTGCGATGGACTTAACAGATTGGTAACCCCAACTGCCGCTACTCTAAGGGTTCAGGGAGCAGCTGGCAGTGGTGACGGGAAAATGGTATGGAGTTTTGTCAACGTTGGGTTGGCCAAAGAACTTGGGCTGTAAGGCCATGAGTCAAACAGTATTGAACGGCTGCTAAACTTAGTAAGGCCCGGGAGAGAGGGAGGTGAACTTTACATAAAAGTTTCCACCTCCCGACGATTACATCCGCAGGAAGTTTTGAGATGAATCAGGGCATAAAGAAAAGTAGGACGTTTTTTCTTTTAGGTGTATCTATATTGCTCATTTGTGTGTCATACTCAAATACATTGGAGTCACCACCTGTTCTTGATGATTTTCATAGTTTTATTCGAACCCCGTCAGTCCATATGCATGAACTGACATTCGAATCTCTCGCATCGCTAAAGAACAGCCATTTTGGGGTCCTACGAATTCTGCCCATGATGACCTTCTCACTGGATTATTGGTGGGGAAAAGGCAGCCTTTATGCATTTCACGTGACAAACATTGTTGTCCACGTGCTCAGCTTCTTGGGCTGCTTATGGTTGCTTAAGGGACTGTTTGTCATCTGCCACGAGGCAGGCGAATCCGAACGTCGCGACAGCGCAGATTACGCCGTCATGGTTGCCGCCCTATGGGCTCTGCATCCGGTGCAAACAAGTGCGGTCACCTATCTCGTCCAGCGCATGGCCTCCATGCAGGCTTTTTTTTTCATGGTCAGTGCAGCTGCATTTACCTATGCCCGCTTGTCAGCTCAGGCACAAAGGAGCTTTCAATCTTACCTGTACTACAGCATCTGTTTCATTTCTGCCTTCGGAGCCTTCCTTTCCAAAGAGAATTCGGCAACCCTACCCATTATTCTTTTTTTCATTGAGATCTACTTTTTTCGTCCCCGTTTTTTCCATCTGTTGCAGACAAGGTTGAGGAACGCTTTTCGGAGTTATAAGGCGTGGATCGCGGGATTGTTTAGCCTGGCTTTCGTCGTTTACCTCAGCAGTGAGGTGTTGCGCTATTTTGCCGCAGGGTACGAAGGGCGCCACTTCACCATGGAACAAAGACTCCTCACGCAAGTCAGGGTGGTCATTCAATATTGTTATGCCATCCTTGTACCAAATCCGGGGGTACTTTCCATTGAGCATGATGTGCCCATATCCACATCGCTATTTTCTCCTCCCACGACCTTTCTCTGTCTTCTGGCCTTAGGAGGTCTTTTGGGGATTGTTGTTTATACCTTCCGACGGGTTCCTTTAGTAAGTTTTGGAATCCTGTGGTTCCTTATCAACCTATCGGTGGAGTCAACGATTGTACCCCTAGAACTTAAATTTGACCACAGGATGTACCTACCGTCCGTGGGCCTGATATTGGCAGCGGTAGAGACTGCAAAGCTAATTTTCGGGCTTTGCTTTGCCCATTATTCCCAACGGGAAAAAAGGGCATTGTCTTTGTCCCTAGCCCTGACCCTTTGTGCCGCCCTTTCTCTCATGACGTTCGCAAGGAACCAGGCGTGGGAAAACATTTTGACCATCAATGAAGATGCGGTCAAGAAGGCACCCAATAATCCCAGGGCTCACGCTAACTATGCAGTGGCTTTGGCGCGTGCAGGGCGATTCGATGAAGCCATTACTCAAGCGCACGAAGCCATAGCCTTAGGTCGGGAGGGATTCGAGGACTATATTGTGGCGACCACATGCATTGTGACCACTTACATGCAGCAGGCGAAATGGGACAAGGCGATAGAAGAGGGTGAAAGACTTTTGGCTTCAAAGCCGAAAAAATTCGACGCCGTATCACTTCCCATACTTTATCTGAAAATTGCGTATTGTTATCGAATGCAGCAGGATTTTGCTAAGGCCCTTTCCTACGTTTTTAACGCTTTCGAGACAATGAAAATATCTTCGGTCCTTCGTTCAGACAGGCGTTGGGCCTACGCTGAACTGGATAACTTGATAGAGGAGCTTCGGGAATCAGGTTCGCTAGAGTCTATCAAAAAGGCCTCTGAGGATTCTCTGTGCCGCAATGCACTGGCTATCGAAGAGTGGGTGGTCTGTAAACTATTCGAACTTGAAGACTATGAGGCAGCGGAATTGTTAGCTGCAAAAGCATCGCACCACGCCTTATCAGAGGAGGTTTTGCGGCAGATCAGCCTTCAAAAAAACCGGTCCGCAGAGCAGGGTGACAAATGGCGGAATTCGGCAAGATACCTTGAAAATCCTTGGGATTTGTCGAATCTCTTTCTTCTCGTTGCCTATCTAATACAAAAAGAGGAAAACTTGAAATTTCTTAAGCACATTGGCTTGGTGCTTCTTCATCTGTCAGAAAAACGAAAGCCAGAAAGTCCCGATGTCGCTTTGCTTCTCGCCTGGTATGCCAGCGAAAATCGACAGGTGCAAGAGGCAGTCAGCAAGGCCAAGCACGCGATTGAACTGGCCCCTCAATGGGCCAAGGCGTGGATTGCGCTGGGATTTTTTGAGCAACAGGCAGGTCGCCTTGAAAATGCTTTGGCCGCTTTTCAGCACACGCTGGAGCTTTATCCGGGGTACCCCAAGCGGCAGGTGCTGAAGGAGCTGATGGCGAAACTGGAAACGGAAATTCATGCCGCGTCTTTGGACGACGCGAAGATGATGCGGGCTGCCCTCTATCGATGAGCGAGATCCTTCGGCGCCGTTCCTGCACGGTTTGAGCATCGAGCTTGTTACCGATTCCTACCTTTGATCGCATCCCTTGCTTTTTTGAGCAGGGGCGGATGCATTTTTTTCTAAAGAAAATGCTTTATGGAGCCGACATTTTATTTGGGGGAGCCGGCGCGCCCCCTTTCTCGCCAGACCTCGTGGCAAGGGGTTGGTGAGGCTTACTGATCATTTTCACTGAACATGCAGGTGAGACCCTTGAGAAAGGACTTCATGACACTGGAGATGCAGGGGAGAAAATCGGGTGCGAGAGCTTTGCTCTAAGAAAGGGTTTACTCTTGTGGAAGTGATGGTCACCGTGGCCATCGTCGCTGTTCTCTCGGCGGTTGCGATTCCGGCCTACGTGAACTACGTGAACCGGATGAAACAGGGGGAGGCGGCGCACTACCTCATGGTGGCCCGATTGGAACAGGAAGAGTTCTACGCGGACAACGGAAGATATGCTTCCACCATTGGATGTCTTCCCAGTTTTGGCAATTCGTGTGGGCTTTCAAGTAAGCTTTTAAAATATTACACATTCAGCATCGAATCGGCCGGCACCCAATATTTCAAAATTGCGGCGACGAGAAAGATTTATCCTTACGCACCAACGGATAAATTATGGATTTCGTCCAGCACTGACACGGTCAAGGTCGAGAACGAAAATGCTCTAAAGTTTTCACTGATAAAACTGCTGTTTGATTGATTCCAAGGTGGTGACTTGGGGGTCATGGCACCACAGGGAGGGCACTTCAAATGATCAAAAGAAAGATGGCGTTCTTTCTTTCAATGGGCTGTTTCGCCGTTTCCCTTGCGCTAGGGGCTTCTTCCCACGCCTTTCATGCTCCGCTATCGGGTGATGCCAAAGAAGGCGAAACCGTATCACAACCGACCCCAAGCGCAAAACGAGTCTACATCTTTGTCTCTCGGTTGGACTCGGATCAGGTTGTGGCCGAAGATGGCCGTGTTTTTAAATTTTCCCAGCAAACCATCGTAACAGGAAGGAAACAGTCCCACGGGCACAAACGGATCGCTGAGCTCGTCTTCGAAGGGAATCGGCTTGTACACGTTCATCTGCGATGATTCCGTTTTGCAGGACTGCAAAGCTACCGGGCATGCTTTGAATGCCTAGAGGAGAGCTGGCATGCGGCTTCGATTTTTAGCGGTGTTCGCAATTCTTTTCTCGGTCGTTGGCCTCGGCTGTTATATGAGCTTTTTCCATCCGAGGGCTTCTTTTGGGGGCACGTGCGACGGAGCGATCCCACCTTTCATTGCTGCAGGGGTTAAATCTAACGTGCTGGTGATTCTCGACAATTCGAACAGCATGGATGAAGACTTCTATGGCAATGCCGTTGGATCGTATTCTCCGGTAAGCAAGTCCGTTGTGGCTAAAAAAGCCATTCATAAAATGATAGAAGAGACGAAGAAATACCTACGTGTGGGGTTGATGTCTTATAGACTTAGCACAACTAATGTAAATGCCTATTATTTACATAATTCGCAGTACTTTGCCTCGTATGATCCAAAGTCCTTTTGCCCGAATGCGCCTCAGGTCTGTATAGATTTCTGTATTACGGGTAATATTGATGACAAAACAGCTTGCGAGAACGCATGTCACGCTTTTAATGTGAAGTTTGACCCAGATTATTTTGACCTTATCATTTCCTCTCATGCCGTCGATTCGGAGGTGAGATCAAGATATTGCCGCCTTGTGTATCCAAAGACACAGCGGGCAGAAAATCCTACCGACTCTGGGCGTTATATTTATTATAAAGGGGCTTTTCCGTTTTATGCCGCATCCGCTCAAGGAGATGCCTTTTGTTATTCGGACAACTACACCGCAAGTGACGGGCCCCCGTGGGACAGGTATCCTTGCTACAGGAAAAAAACCGGAGAAAGTGACGGATTTGGACCAGCGAATGGGTATGACTCTTACTTTAATACCTACACATTCCATCCCACGGATTCTGACTATGCGCTTGGTTATAAGGATTTCGGGCAACGGCTGAGCTGGTATTCCATAGGGCCAACATGGTTTAACAACGGGTCACCAGGCAACGGGTACCTTCATGTCCCCATAGGAGATCTCGATAACGGGACCGAAACAAGCACATTCTCGGCGCTCATTGAGAAGCTGGAACCCAAAGAAGACAATGCTACCGGCTACATGGCTTGCCCAGAATCCGATAAGAACAAGTGTCCATACATCGTCAATGCAGGCTTAACCCCGACAGCAGGGACTTTGCAATCGGCCTATAACTATTTTTCAGGATCTACAAGTCCTATTAAAGAAAGATGCCAAAAAAACTTTATTGTGTATGTCACCGACGGACTTCCCAGTGCCGACGAGAACGGCAACAAAGGTACGGCGGAATCCCTGATGCCCGCTGTACTTCAAAAGCTTCAAAACCTTCGGAGTGTAAAAAAGAAGATCAAGGTAGGGAAAAAAGATGTTGAATATACCTTTGACGTCAAAACGTACATATTGGGTGTTGGTCTTAGCGCAGAAGCCAAAGCTTACTTAGACCAAATGGCTAATAAAGGTGGCACCGCCGTCAATGGACACGCGTACTACGCAGATAATGCGACTCAACTCAATGAAGCGCTGACGGGGATTTTTGGAGATATCCTTCGAAAGACGGCATCGGGAACCTCAGTGTCCATTCTTTCCGAGCGAGCACAAAAAGGTTCAAACATCATGCAAGCCGTTTTTTATCCCGAAAAGCACTTTGACCTCGATGTCGTGGATTGGATAGGATTTCTTTATAATTATTGGTTTTACGTCTCGAAAGGCAAATCCAGTCTGAGGGAAGATACACATCCAGATAAGATCTTAGATCTAACAGAGGATCATGAGATCAAGTTTCAATTTGTTGATCAAAATCTCAAAATTGAAAGATGGATGGATACGAATGCCGATGGTGTAGGAGATATTCTGATCGATAACAAAACCCTGGATGAAATTACACCGATCTGGGAAGCCGGGGAAGAACTCTTTTTAATGAATCCGGAGGACCGCAAAATTTATACAGTAGACACGTCGGGAAACCTTGTCGATTTTACGGATAATATGAGTCATGTGTTTCAACCAGACATGGGAACGGGGTCAATGCCTTCGTGCCTAGCTGTTCCAAATGACAACGCCACGACGCGAAATCTGGTTAATTACATTCGTGGAGTAGATCTGGATGGATGTCGAGATCGGACGGTGCCATACAAAGGGGAAACGAGAACCTGGAAATTGGGGGATATTGTTTATTCTACTCCGAAAGTGGCCGCCGATTATCGATTTTGCTCCGATAATGAAAGCCAGGTATGCAGCAAGGATACAGATTGTGCCGCAGGGCTCTGTAGCAAGGGAGAAGGGCTTGTTTTCTTCGGGGCCAACGACGGCATGCTGCACGCTGTGAACGCAGGAACTCTAAGCAAATCGAACCTCACAGGTTCTCAGGTTGCTCGTCTAGAGGGCACGGACTTGGGAAAAGAGGTCTGGGCCTTTATTCCTCGAAACAGTCTTCCGTATCTTAGGTGCCTTGCCCGCCAAGACTATGCACACCTCTATTATGTGGACCTTAGTCCTTATATTACCAAAATGAATGGACGGACCGTTCTGATCGGTGGAATGCGATTGGGAGGCGCGACGTGCACTAATACGTCAGGTAGCACCTATTCTTGCGAGGCCCCCTCGGACACGTGTTCTTCTTTCACGTGTGATAATGCTACAAAATGTTACAATCCTGCAGGTTGCCTTGGGCTGTCTTCCTATTTTGCCCTCGACATTACACATCCCAAGAAACCCAAGTTTCTCTGGGAATTTACCCATCCGAATCTTGGTTTCAGCTATTCAGGGCCGGGTGTCGTCCGCCGGGACGGGAAGTACTTTGTAGTCTTTGCCTCCGGGCCTCAATCTAGAGATGGCGATTCCGAACAAAACCTGCATGTCTTTGCACTTAAACTCAATGACGACCTGGAAGTCGAAAGTCTCTACGTAAGAGACTTTGGAAATAGCTTCAAGAACGCTTTCGGTGGGCGACTTTTTACAGATGGTTTGGATGTGGATGAAGATGGGAATACAGATTTTATTTTTTTAGGCTACGCATATTCCGCCAGTGGTAAGATCGAGGATTGGAAGGGCGGAATCGTTAAGATATGGACAGGAAAGACGAATCCCGCTGAATGGGATTATGAGACAAACTACTTTAATGCCGCACAACAACCTATCTTAGCCAAAGTCGAATTTTCTAAATGTTTTGACAGGTGGTATGTGTATGCAGGTTCAGGAAGATACTTTTTTAAGGGAGACAATTATTCAGAATCTCAAAATGACAGGCTCATGGCGGTTCCCTTCGTGTGTGATGCTCAAAATAGCTGCAAGCAGCCCAATATCAACTTTGGGCACAGTTCAGCTGACGCCTGCAAATTCCTTGGAGATGAAACCAAGGTGCAAGGTTGGTACGTTGAATTAGGCTCAGGAGACGAAGATTATTACAAAGAACGAGATATCACGGATCCGACGATCACCAATCAGAACCTTATTTTTTTCACCACGACTCAACCAACGGCGGACGTTTGCGGTTTTGGGGGACGGAGTCGAATGTGGGGTTTAAATTGCGCCACGGGGGCTGCAATAGCTGACCTCAGTTGCCCTGGATATTCCGTTTCAACCGTTCAGGGATCCTTATTTCTTCAAACTTCTACGGGAGCGTTGTATCGCATTAATCCGAATGCAGACTTTCAAGGAGGTACTGATAATCGAACCACGGAGTGGTACCAAGGCGTTCCTCCGGAAACGGCAACACCCTTTGTGGAGCCCATGGGCACGAAAACGGGGAGGATTCTGCATTGGATCGAAAAGTGAAAAAAGAGGTGGGGTTTAGCCTTGTTGAGTGTATGGTCGCTCTAGCCTTAATGACGGTCATTATTTCTTTGGGCATACCCGCTTTTTCAGGCTGGAGAAATAAGCAAGACACTGAAGGCCAATGTCGCGCTATGGTTCGGCATCTATCATTCGCACGCATGAAAGCTTACACGGAAAAAAAGAGCGTAGGTATCCTATGGGACAACAGCATAGAAGCTTTTGTTTCATATTCCGTGGTAGAGGACGCAAATGGCGACGGAGACATCGTGGATAGTGGAGCAGATAAGGTGATTCTTCAGGAAGTTACGCGATTTCCGTGGAAGGTTTCATCTGCGTGGAAGGTTTTAACTTTTGATTGTCGTGGTTTTGCTTCGACGGACAATATGACTTTCCAAATCGATGGCGGTAGCGATGCTGCGGGTATTTTGGACTGTGTTGTCGTCATGCGAACCAAAATCCAGGTGGGGTCTTGGAATGGAAGTCAATGTGTTTCGAAATAGTCAAGGGTTTACACTTATTGAAGTTCTTGTGGCCATGGTCGTTTTAGCTATCGGATTTTTGGGGGCCATGGGAACGATGATTGCGGCCTTGGACGCAAATCATCAAAATGTGTTGCGGAACGAAGCCGTCAAGATGGCTCAAGAACGTCTGGAGAATATGCGTAATACGCCTTATCCAGCGGTCGTCACTGAGCCATCTCTTTTAGTAGAGAGACAGGTTCGAAAGCAACCGTGGACGTTTCAAATGATGCAGACGGTGAAGGCAGGTGACCATCTCAAAGTGGTGGAGATAGAGATCCTATGGGCGTACAAAAGCCGCAACCACAGTTACAGGACATCAACGGTACTATATCAACCGGTCAGCTGATGGTCTGTTTGGGGTTTACCGTCGTTGAACTGTTGGTCAGCGTGACGGTAATCCTCATTGTGTTAGCTCTGTCCGGATCCGGTTACTTGAAGATGCTTAAGGGCTTTAGGGTGCAAGCTGCCTTTCCCGAAGATCAGATGAGTCAGCTGACTGGATTGGAACTCTTGCGTTATGACGTCGAAATGGCTGGATACGGCCTTCCATGGAGTGTCGTCGGAGTAGTCTACAACGAAGCTGACAACTCTTCGGGGAACCCGAGCCCAAGCAGCTTTAATGATGCCCCGGACAAGGCTCCTCGAGCCGTCGTCCACGACAACAACACAGGGATCGGAAACTCTGACGTCCTGGTGCTGAAGTCTGCGATAGCGCATATTAATGAAACCACCAGGAAATGGTCTATGCTCTATTATGATAGCCATACTTGGAAGGTGAAACAGTGGGATTCTGAAGCGTTAAGCCTTAAGACTGACGAGCGCTTTACCATCATGGACACCTCAAAGAAGCTTATACAGGACAACAGCACAAAAGCGTGGTTTTTGGCCTATAAGGATAGTTACAAGGATAACGCCAGTTCTTTGCCCAGTCCCTCGGACAATTCCAGTATTTATCTTCTTTATGGCGTGAACCCTTCAGAAGATCTGAGAATGCCTTTCAACAGGGTGGACTATTACCTTTCTAACAGCGGACTTTCTTCCAAATGTGATCCTTCAAGCTTCGTCCTTTATCGAGCGACCGTCAATCACAGTGACGGAAAACGTCGTCCGCAGGCCATCCTTGACTGTGTTCGGGATTTTCAAGTGGCCTTCGGACTGGATACGAATGGGGACGGAGTTGTAGATGAATGGCGCCAGAGTCTCAACATAATGGATACGAACGGCAACGGGACGGCTGACGAATTAAGGAAGCAGCTTCGGGAAATTCGGATTTTTCTTTTGGTTCAGGACGGTATTCGAGATGCGGATTATTCCTTCCAGTCCTCCATCATTCTGGGCGATAATAATACAGGTACGCTCAGCACCTATACGCCGTCTGGGGATAGTCGACATTATCGATGGAAGGTTCTCAAGTTGACCGTCAAACCTATGAATTTGAGGTGAGGCGTGGTGAAGGGAAAATTGTTCGAACAAGCCGGCGTGGCTTTAGTGACAACTTTGATGATGATGGTTCTCGTAACCGGTGTACTGGCTGTCTTGGTTTTCGCTGCCATCACGGGGACCAAGGTGTCCAGAATGGAGGGGGCCTATACCAATTGTTTGGAAGCGGCCAAAGGGGGAGGAGAAGTCATCATCAGCATGTTGCTTCATGATCTTCAGAGTCCTGACGGCATTCTTAATGCAAGTGTTGACAACAGTACGTGCTTTAAGCAAAAGATGGAACTCGAAACAGCTAAATGGCTGAATTGTTCTTCGGAGGCCAAATCATCAAACCCCTATCAAAAACCTGATGTGGTTTTTGACCTGGGCAACATTCGAATTCGTGGCAAGATCATCGACACGCGACAAACGAACGACTATTTCTATTACAACATTACCATCGCTGCCGATGATGTTAAAACGAAGGAAAAGGCGCAAATATTCTTCCTCTATGAATTGGAAAGGTAAAGCGTCTTTGGTACATCCATCGTCTCTCTGTCGATACCTCTGACATAAGTTTCGCCTCAAGAAAAAATCCTGCCGAAATGTGCATAGGCGCTGTTTAAGTAAGATTTTCTTCGACTCTTCGTTTTCTCTCTTGTCGACACACCGACATCCATGCTAGGAAAAAATCAAAATTTTGCGGATTGGAAACCCCTTCTGTCTGGTTGCGCGCGACAATTCCTTTCGGGGCACAAGGTTTTGTGTAGCGATACCGGTGAAAGGGGGGCTTGATGCGGCTTCCGGTTTCATTTCTTTCCCGTTTTGCCAAAAATGTGAGCAGAACATGCGGTGCGTTTGGCTTCACCCTGGTGGAATTGATGGTGACGGTGGCCATTGTGGCGATTTTGGCGGCGGTGGCTGTGCCGGCCTATGTG